>Ga0115549_1001522_pt1 | contig 13870 bp, 9 predicted proteins | sample COGITO_mtgs_1004_2_FD_87176 | JGI IMG/M metagenome (GOLD analysis project Ga0115549, IMG submission 87176) | Pelagic marine microbial communities from North Sea - COGITO_mtgs_100430 | ecosystem: Environmental > Aquatic > Marine > Epipelagic | place: Germany:Helgoland, sampling site Kabeltonne...
GGCCTCGAGCTGAACTCGCGGCTAAACCAACGCTGCCGCGCCGCGCGTAACTGCGCTATACTGCCACCGCAAAATAACAGCTAGTTACTCACTCCAAACGCGGCGCACTTTCATGGTAGAAATCGGTTCATTCAACAAACTCCAAGTGGTTAAAGAAGTAGATTTTGGTATCTACCTCGATGGCGATGACCTCGATACTATTCTGTTGCCCAAGCGCTATGTGCCTGAAGGCTGTGAGGTTGGTGACTGGGTTGATGTGTTTCTCTATTTTGATTCTGATGACCTGCTGATTGCGACCACCGAGAAACCCAAGGTTGAAGTAGGTAGTTGCGCAATGCTCACAGTGGTAGACATCAATCATGCTGGAGCCTTTATGGATTGGGGGCTACCCAAAGATTTGCTGGTGCCTTACAACGAGCAGCAAAAGCCCATGGAAGTGGGCTACTCCTATGTAGTGCATGTATTTCATGACAAAAACTCCGACCGTATCGCCGCGTCTACCAAGCTTAACCACCATCTCGATGAAGAACCTGTTCATTTGGAACTCCGAGAGAAGGTCAATTTATTGATCGCTGGTCGCACTGAGTTGGGCTACAAAGCCGTTATTAACAATAAATCACTGGGACTTATCTTCCGTGCCGATGCGTTTAGGCCGCTCAAGATTGGTGAGCGCATGCCGGGATTTGTGAAAGCAATTCGTAACGATGGCAAGATTGATCTGTTAATTTCACAGAGTACATTGCAGGGTGGCCATGATCTGGAAGAGCAAATTATCAGTCATCTGACCGATGCTGGAGGTGAGTCAGCGCTTACCGATAAGAGCAATCCCGACGATATCTACCGCGCCTTTAAGGTGTCCAAGAAAAAGTATAAACAGGCACTGGGCTCGCTTTATAAAAGTAAGCGCATTTTGTTAAGTGCAGAGAAAATTCAGCTTATTAATTGATTCCAATTACGCTGTGCAACCTATCAAATCACTAGTTTTTTAGTTTAGGCCTTCATGGCAAAGCCCTGCGCTTTAGCCATGGCGGGCTAGCTATGCTATGCTACTCCCGTATTTTTGTGGGGCAACGTGTTTTAAACGTCACATATGACCTATCTACAATAAAGTTAGACCTTGAGTCTAATAAGCAAAAATTATAAATGGATTTAGTTTTTTAATTTGTGTCGCCTTCTTTACTGGGGCAGCATCAGGACGTGATGTTAGAAATTCATGCAGACTCCGGAAATCTTGAGGAGTTGGGTAGAAAAATTCATTTTTGGGGGATTTAAGTATGTATAGAAATAATAAACTAAGTTTGGCAGTTTCGGTTGCCTTAGGCGTATCATTTGCTGGAATGGCAAGTGCGGAACTTGAAGAAGTTATTGTTACTGCAACCAAGCGTGCAGAAAACATGCAAGACGTGGCCGTTGCCATATCAGCCTTAGGTGGTGATGCACTAAAAGAACTTAACGTGCAAACCTTTGATGAGTACGTTGAATACCTACCAAACGTCGTCAATGCAGGCATTGGACCAGGACAGAAAGAAATTTATATTCGTGGCTCTGCATCTGAGCAGGGTTCAGTAACTGTGTCATCAGCCCAGGGCTCTGCGCCAGGTGTTGCTCTTTACCTTGATGAGATGCCAGTGTCTTTTGGTGCTCGTAATCTCGATTTATATGCCGCTGATCTCCAGCGTGTAGAAGTATTGGCTGGCCCACAGGGCACGCTATTCGGTGCTAGCTCGCAGTCGGGCACAGTTCGAATGATCACTAACAAGCCCGTTATCGGTGAGTTTGAAGGCCGTATCGATCTGGGTATCAGCACTACTGCTGGTGGTTCAGACAGCAATAAAATGGAAGCTATGATCAACCTTCCAATTAGCGAGAATGTCGCCCTTAGAATGGTTAGCTACAGCGATCATCAGGGTGGTTGGATTGACAACGTACCGGCTAGCTTTACGCCAAACGGTACAGTGATCGATCGTAACTCTCTCGGCTATGGTCCTTACTTTAGTAACTTCCCGCTGACTACGACGCAAACTGCGTACAACAACGATTTGGTCCAAGAAGACTGGAACGAAGCTACTTACAACGGCTATCGTATTGGTTTAGCGGCGGACATTAACGAAGATTGGAGCGTTCTGGTTCAGCATGCTTCACAAGAACTGGACGTTGAAGGTTCTTTCCTTGTTGATCCTCGTCTCGGTGATGACAAATCAGCTAAGTTTTCTCCTGAGCGTAACCAGGATGACTTTGGTTTGACTACATGGACTCTTGAAGGTCGTGTTTCAAACTTAGACGTGGTTTACACCGGTGGCTATTTGGATCGTGAAGTTGACGCAATCGTTGATTACACTCACTACAACAATGGTGGTGGTTACATCACGTATTACATGTGTAGTGGTAACATCTACGCAGCTGATGCGACTGTTGAGACCAACAGCTGTTTCGATCCTACTAAACAGTATATTGATCAAAGCAACAATGAGCGTACCACTCACGAGTTCCGTGTAAGCACAGACGCCGACAATCGCGTTAGATTACTGGCTGGTGTTTACTTTAATGATGTTGAAACTAAAACTATCGGTGAGTTCCAATATCTTGGTGCTGGCGATACGTTCAGTGAATTTAACCAACTTTATTATGGCAACCCTGATTACCCTGCCTACCAGCTTGGTAACGTTACTGTAGATACTGCGGGTACTAACGCAGGTACTACACCGCGTGGTCCAGATACTGTTTTCTACAATGACTTTACGCGTACAGAAGAAGAGATTGCCTTTTTTGGTGAGATTTCATTCGATATCAACGATAAGTTAACAGCCTCGGTCAGTGCTCGTAAGTATGAGCTTGATACCCAGTTACAGGGTGCATCAAACTTCTCGTTCGGTTGTCGTTACAACGGTGCTGGGTTAGCTGATCCTGCAACGGGAACTTCTGCCGATCAGACCGTTGATCGCTGTACCAGTGAGAAATTTAGTAACGACGTTACTGCTCGACTGGCAACATTGGGTGGTTATGGCGCTGGAGCAATGGATGCCGCTGCTGATGCAGCCTTCTTAGCTCAGACAAGTCCTTCAGGCGAGAAAGATATGTTCCGTGGTGGTGGTAGCAATGCTGCAACTCTAGCGGCAATTAAGAACGGCAAGCTAGATATTAGCGATCTTAATGCTGACGGATCGACGACTGAGAAAGACACTATTATCAAGGTGTCGGTGAACTATCATCTGACTGACGACATTATGCTCTACAGTGTTTACTCAGAAGGCTACCGTCCAGCAACACAAAACAGAAATGCGGGTCGCTTATCGGCTAACCAGTCTGGTGTTTACGAAGGTTACGTAGTACCTGCTGTTGCGGTTACCGATACTTTGGAAAACATTGAATTTGGTATGAAAGGTACCTTCTTAGATAATACGTTACGCTTTAACGCAACGTACTATCAGGCAGATATTGAAAACCTTCAGGTTTCTCGTTTTGATCCATCCAATGTTGCGTTCTTAGTATTTATGGAGAACGTTGGTGATGCAGAGTCTTCAGGTCTAGACGCTGACTTCCAGTGGGCAGCTTCCGATCAGCTGACTATTTCAGGTGCGTTCAGCTTCTTGAGCACAGAAATCACTCGTGTAAATGACCAGTTGCAGGGTATTGCAGTGCCAGTAGGCGCCGATCTACCCCTGTCTTCGGATTTCTCTGGTAACTTACGAGCTCGTTACGACTTCTCTATGGACAGTATTGGCGCCGACGCATTTGTCGCAGCTTCTATGACTTACCGTGGTGAGACCCTTGCAGGTATCGTTGGTAGTGCAGCATTTATGGACGACACCGGCTTGTTAGCTTATGGCGCAACATCTGGCCTAGAGCTCAACAATGAAGGCGGTAACTTCGGTACAGCTCTGGATTCAACCGGTTCGGTTCCTTTGAACACCCGTTTTGTGAATGAAGCAACTACCACGCTGAATGCTAGCATGGGTATTTCCAAGGACAGCTGGAATGCAGAAATCTTCGTTAATAACATTACAAGTGAAGATGGAGCCATGGCTCAGACTGCTGGTAAGTTCTCAGCAGAGCAGAGTGTAATGCGCCCACGTACTATGGGTCTGCGCTTCTCGTATAACTTTCAATAAGCAATAGCAATTGTTAGACTCTAAAGGGCGAACTTCGGTTCGCCCTTTTTTTAATCTCGAGAAAACACTATGACTCAAGCAAAACCAAAAACAGCTGTGGATATAGATCAAGCGCAGAGATTACTGGGGGCAGGCAAACTTGAGGATGCCCAGGTGCTTATTGATAATGTCCTTGCTGAGAGTCCCGATAATGACGATGCGCTGTATACCTTCGCGGTGATTCAGCGGCTTAAAAAGTGTCATGTAGACGCATTAAAAACCTTAGACCAAGTATTACAGCAACAGCCCAATTTAGCGCGAGCCTTTCAGGAGCGTGCACTAAACGAACTGTCTCTAAATAACCCAATGCCTGCGGGCAAGGCCTTAGAGGCCGCGGTAGCTCTAGATCCATCTCTACTAAAGAGCTGGACGCTACTTGTCCCTCTGTATAAAGCAAGTGGCAGCAGCAAGGCGATTCAGGCTCAAGAGCAAGTCGATTTTTTGAAGACATTACCAAGAGAGCTTTTAACCGCCATTAGCTACCTGTCTGCGGATCGCCTGCTCGAGGCCGAGCGAGTGTGCAGGGCATTCTTAATGGAGAATAAAACCCATGTTGAAGGAATGCGCCTATTAGCTGAAATTGCGACACGCAATAATATTCTCGAAGATGCCGAATTTTTGCTCGAAAGTGTTATCGCCTTTGAGCCCGACCACCTCGACGGCAATATTCAATACGCCCATATCTTGTTGCGTCGGCAGCGCTTTCATAAGGCCTATGATCAGGCTAAAAAAGTATTTGATAATTACCCTCAGGCCAAAGAGCGAACCCAGCCGGTATATGCTTCGGCCTGTTTTGGTGTGGGTAGAAACGAAGAGGCAATTAGCCAGTACCTCGAAATGGTTGAAGCGACTCCCACAAACGCACAATTATTTATTTCTCTAGGTCATATATACAACACACAGGGCCATCCCGATAAGGCTGCAGAGGCATTTAAGCAAGCCTATAAGATCAACCCCAAGTTTGGCGACGCCTACTGGAGTTTGGCCAATACTAAATCTTATAAATTTGATGATCAGCAAATAACCGTCATGCAAAGCTCTGAGGCCAGTTCTGATATTCCTTCACTGGATCAGATTCAAATCAACTTTGCATTGGGTAAGGCGTTTGAAGATCGTCATGATTACAAACAGGCATTCCACCACTACGCCAAGGGTAATGACTTAAAGAAACCTACCACTCATTACGTGGCGGAGCAGCTGCAGAGACGGATTGATTCGCAAATTTCGATCTGTACTCAGGCGTTCTTAGAGTCTAAAAAAGACTTGGGCAATAATTCAGCTGATCCTATTTTTATTGTTGGGTTGCCACGTTCAGGGTCGACATTGTTAGAGCAGATTTTAGCGTCCCATTCTCAAGTAGATGGCACCATGGAGCTGCATAATATATTGGACCTGGCCAAGCGTCTGCGTGGTAGAGATAATGAAAATGATGAAAATCCCAGATACCCACAGATAATAACTGAGCTAGATAACAGCTATTTTGAGCGCTTCGGTGATCAGTTTATGCAGGACACTCAGGTGTATAGAGAATCCGCGCCGTTCTTTACCGACAAGATGCCGAATAACTTTTTTCATATAGGCTTAATTAAGCTGATCCTACCCAATGCCAAAATAATTGATGCTCGTCGTCATCCAATGGCCTGCTGTTTTAGTGGCTTCAAGCAACTGTTTGGCGAAGGGCAGGAATTTTCTTATGGCCTGGCCGATATAGGTAATTACTATCGGCAGTATGTGAAACTGATGGATCACTGGGATCAGGTATTGCCGAATTTTGTGCTGCGCGTTCAGCACGAAGATGTGGTTGAAGACCTGGAAACACAGGTGCGCCGCATTCTTGATTTTTGTGGGTTACCTTTTGAAGAAGCCTGTCTGGATTTTCATAAAACCGAACGCAGTGTGCGTACACCGAGCGCTGAGCAGGTTCGTCAGCCAATTTACAAAACTGGACTTGATCAGTGGCGCAATTTCGAAGAGCATCTACAGCCATTGATCGATGCTTTGGGGCCCGATGTTTTGAAGCGCTATCCGATTAATTAGTAGTGATAGTTTCTCAGGCTAAAAAGTTTATATTTTTCGCGGTACCCAAAACGGGTACCCATGCGGTTCGTGAGTTACTAAACACCCATAAAGGGCCCGATGACTGGGAACAGCAGATATTATTCGGCGAGCAGTTATCTCCTATTCCAGAGATCGCTAAAATTCAGCATGGGCATATTAGTGCCCAACAAATTGCGCCGCATCTTGATAAAAAGGCATGGGAAAATTATTTTAAATTTGCCATTGTTAGAAATCCTTTTGATCGATTTATCTCTATCTGTTTCTTTTTAAATCGCAATAATCCAAAATTTATTGAGACACCGCTGATGTGGATGAAATCAGCGATTGTGGTGCCGCGTTTTCGAGAGCGTGTTTTGGTTAAGCCTCAGTATCTACAGCTAACTGATGTTCAGGGCAGTATGGCTATGGATTATGTGGGCCGCTATGAGGCGTTGCAGGACTCAATGGATGAAATTTGTGAGAGGCTGCAGATTGAGCCGACCCCATTGAAAAAGAGAAACGCCTCAGAGCATCAGCAGTATCGCGAGTACTATGATGATGAACTCAAATCTGCAGTAGAAACATTCTATCAAGAAGACCTAGCGCGATTTAACTATTTTTATTAGTGTAGGCACTTATCTGCTCAACATTGAGCGCGGCATGAATTAAACGCTGCATAATGATGGGGTTTAGTCCAACTTGATTACTGCCATTAATCAGTGCTCTCGGGTTGGGGTCAAGCTGACTTGCTGCCCGGCCCAATAGCTCCCGGTACTTTATCCAACCAGCTTCTTCATAGCCATGGAGGTGCCAATTTTCACGCCAGTCTTTGGCCAGACTAATGAGTAGGTTTTTGTATTTTTCCCCTAGCTGCGGATCATTATCTGAATTACTTTCGATATCATTGATTAGTTCATTAGCAATGGCTTCGAACTCACCGGGTGCCATGACTGGTGCAATATTATATCGTTCAGTTTTAATATTGGTTTGATGTGTCGGTTGATAGGGGTGCTGTGTAATTTTTCCTTGCAACGCCGCCGTATTATCTTCAATGCCAAAGGACTCCATTTCTCGCACTGTTTGCCAAAACCGAGAGGAGCCTGAGGTGTCGATCACTAAGTGGACGCGGTCTTGATCACTGGCATTGACTACTTTATGGCGACGCCAGGAGTCGAATATCCAGCATTCTCCTGCGCGCATATGAATCGCTTGATCACCACAGTGAAAGATAACCTGTGGATTGGTGATAATAGGAATATGGATTCTTACCCTGCTATACCAGTGGTAATTGAAATCCACATGCTCGCTGACCTGTGCGCCAGCATCCAAGCGCATCAATCTGGAACGTGCCAATACCTCACCGAAACTTCCCATCACTTGCTGCATATAGTCGCAGCTAAGTAGCTCTGGGGTTACCGCCATTGGCCCATCGAAATCATTGTTACGCTGACCGTTGAGAGAGATCAGCGGGATCGCCAAGTTGCCGGCCAACTTGGAGGGATGTTCCATCCAGTGGTCGTCTGCAAACTTAGCAATTTCACTCTGTAATTGAAGAGCATCAAATTGATAGGGGAGGCGGACAAAAGGTTGGGCGAGTTTCATAGGCTTAATCGGATTCTAGTTAGTTTTTATTATCCTCAACAGGCCGACATCTTTATAAGGCTAATAGCAAATATTATCAGAGTATAGGTGGCCACTGTAAATGGTGCAATTTGAATGCCGTTTTTAGAAATCTAATCAAACTATAAGCCTGTATACTTTTGATATTAATTTTATCAGGGGGATTAAACCATGTCTGACATGAAAATGACCGAGCGAGAAATCCAACAACTAGTAGAGGATTGCTTAAGCGCCAACGGCTGCAATCAAGAAAACGCGGCGGCACTGGGTCGCACCATGGCCTCAGCTGAGCGGGATGGCAGTGCCTCCCATGGCTTATTTAGAATGCCGGGCTATATTGCCTCGCTGCGCAGTGGCAAAGTTAATGGCAACGCCCAACCCACCGTCACTCGTATTTCTCCCGCCGTGGTTAAGGTTGATGGTGATCATGGTTATGCGCCACTCGCCCTGGAAAAAGGCCGTGAAGCATTAATAGAAGCCGCCCGTGAGAATGGGATTGCCGCTATGGCGCTAGTCAATGTACATCACTTTGCCTCCCTATGGATTGAAGTGGAGCCTATTGCCGAAGCGGGGTTAGTCGCTATGGCGTTTACCACCTACAAGCCGGCTGTGGTTCCCGCTGGCGCTAAAGAACCCTTGTTCGGCACCAACCCCATGTGTTTCGGCTGGCCCCGTGGTGACAAGCCGCCACTGGTGTTTGACCAGGCCTCGGCCTCTATGGCACGTGGCGAAGTTATGATTGCCGCTCGAGACGGACATGCTGTGCCTATGGGTACAGGTGTGGATGCCGAGGGCAACCAAACTACGGATGCACAGAAGATTATCGATGGCGGCGCGTTGCTGCCCTTTGGTGGCCATAAGGGTTCGACCATTGCCATGATGATCGAGTTATTGGTTGCCGGCCTTACGGGTATGGACTTTAGTTACGAAGCGCAGAAAAATGATAATAACGATGGCGGCCCGCCGAACGGTGGTGAGTTCATGTTAGCGATAGATCCCAATCGTTTCGGAGATGCTGAGGGTTGGTTGAACCATTCTGAGGAATTTTTACAGCGCCTAGCCGGTATGGAAGGGGCGCATATCCCCGGTAACCGTCGCTATGCCAATCGCGCTAAAAGTGCTGCCGATGGTATTACGGTGAGTGCCAAGGTCCATGCCAGCTGTGTGGAATTTATTAATACAGCCAGTTAGATGGAATGAATGGGTCTTTATTTATGGCATGCCCAGACAGTAGTTAAAGCATGCTCAGGCTGAAGTTAAAGCATGCTCAGGCCGTATTTCTCTACCTGCTGAGGGGTTTCACGAACAATGGTGTCTATCATTGCCTCAGCGGCTGGAGAAAGGGTCCAGCCCTTGCGAGTAATCAGGTAGATATTGCGGCTCTCTAAGGGCACCAGAGGCCGAGAGACTAGATCGGTTGTTGATTTGGGTACTGCCAAAGAGGGCAGTACTGACACCCCGAGATTAGAGTTCAGCATAGCCACTAGGGTGGTGATATTGGGGAAATCAAACTTCGAATCTCCCATGTTCTGGCGAGCCCTCAATGTTTTGGTTACGCCAGTGTCGAGAAAGGTAACCTTATCCAACTGCTCCCAATCAATAGGCTTTGTCTGCGCGGCTAACGGATGATCTCGATGGCAAATTAATTCCAGCTTGTCGGCGAATAGGGGTGTGAACTCAAGTACCTTATTGGGCTTCCACATACTGCCGATACCAAAGTCCACTTCATTGCGCTCCACACGATGCTGCACCCCGCGAGAACTATCATCGTCTAGATGGAGGTTAATCCCAGGGAATTCCGTGGAGAATATTTTGATGATCTCTGGCAGCAGGTTGGTTGCGACTGAGGGTACGGCCGCCATGCTGACATGGCCACTGCGGCGCTCAGAGGTTGCACGAAGATCATAGATTGCAGTATCAAAATCCCGCACTAGACGCTCGGCAACCGGCAGGAAATTTTCGCCCTCGGTGGTGGTGCTTACATTGCGGGTGGTGCGCTCAATAAGCTTTAAGCCGATAAATGCTTCGAGCTGCTTCACTGCCAAGGTGATGGCCGGCTGGGTTCGGGATAATTTTTCTGCCGCACGGTTAAAGCTGCCTTCTTTGGCAACCACGATAAAGGTGCGTAAATGTCGAAGCGTTACGTTTAAGTATTTGATATCACTACCCTTTATTATTATTATCGGGTCTGGCGCTATAAATCAATTTAACTTATATATGTATACTAATTTTTAATTAGATTTATATCTGCATAAATATAAGAATAGGCAGACAATGGTCGCCAGTAGATAAAAACAGGCCGCTATTATCTGTTTTAAAACAATAATTAAGGGGAGTTTGCATGAGTCAAGAGATGTTCCAGAACTATATTAATGGGCAGTGGGTTGGTAGTTCAGCCGCAATAGAAAATATAAACCCGTCAGACACCAGCGATGTAGTGGGGCACTATGCAAAAGCTTCCTCTGAAGACTGTCTTGCCGCCATTGCTGCGGCCAATGCGGCCTTTGATGGCTGGTCGCAAAGTGGTTTGGAGCAGCGCAAACAAATTCTGGATTTTATTGGTGCAGAGCTGATTGCTCGCAGTGGTGAAATTGGTGAGATTCTCGCTCGTGAAGAGGGTAAAACCCGCGCCGAAGGGGTTGGTGAAGTCTATCGCTCTGGCCAGTTCTTTCAATACTATGGGGCCGAAGCACTGCGCCTGATGGGCGAAAATACCCAGTCAGTGCGTCCAGGTGTGGATGTAGAAGTTCATCGTGAAGCCTTGGGTGTTATCGGTATTGTCACTCCCTGGAATTTCCCTATGGCCGTAGCGGCATGGAAAGTTGCCCCTGCGCTCTGTTATGGCAATGCGGTGGTGTTAAAACCCGCAGAGCTAGTGCCAGGCAGTGCTTGGATTCTCGCTGATATTGTTAGCCGCAGTGGGCTCCCCGCGGGTGTCTTTAACCTAGTGATGGGTTCCGGTCGCGATGTGGGCGAAACCCTCTGTACGTCCCCCGATATTCAAGCCGTGACCTTTACTGGTTCGGTGGGTGTTGGCCGCCATATCGCGCGCAATGCCATCGACAATATGGCTCGTGTGCAGTTGGAGATGGGCAGTAAGAATGCGCTGGTAGTGTTGGACGATGCGGATATTGATGTTGCCGTTAACTGTGCCCTTGCCGGCGGTTATTTTGGTACCGGGCAAAAATGTACCGCCTCTTCAAGAATCATTGTTCAGGCCGTTATCCATGATGAATTTGTAAGTCAGCTCAGTGCTGCGGTTAGCAACTTGGTCGTTGGCCATGCATTGACTGAAGGCGCTCAGATCGGCCCTGTGGTCGATGCCCGTCAGCTCGCACAGAATCTCGAGTATATTCAGATCGCCAAAGATGAAGGCGCTGAGTTACTGGTGGGTGGTGAGCGCTTGCAGCTCGACACTGAGGGGTTCTTTATGTCCCCCGCGCTGTTCGTGAATACTAACAATCAGATGCGTATTAACCGCGAAGAAGTGTTTGGTCCGGTCGCCTGTGTGATTAAAGTGGACAGCTATGAGCAGGCCCTTGAAGTGTCTAATGATTCAGACTTTGGTCTGACCTCGGGCATTATCACCAATTCGTTAAAGAACGCCGGCCACTTTAAACGTCATTCCAAATCAGGCTGTGTGATGGTTAATCTGCCAACCGCAGGTACCGATTACCATGTGCCCTTTGGCGGTCGTAAAAACTCTAGCTACGGCCCCCGCGAGCAGGGTCAATCTGCCCGCGAGTTCTACACCATTGTAAAAACCAACTACAGCAAGCCTTACTAAGGGGAACCTGTGATGAACAAAGATATGCTCCTGATTGATGGCTTACAGTACGTCAATTGGAACCGAGGGCTATTTGAACAGGCTCAGCGTGCAGGGTTACATGCCATCCATGTCACCATTGCCTACTGGGAAAATAGCCGCGAGACCTTGGAAAATATTGGTCATTGGAATCGCCATTTTCTGGATAATGGCGATCTCATTATGCCCGTGCACAAAGCGGCAGATATCCTAGAGGCAAAGCGCCTGGGCAAAGTGGGTATTATCTTTGGCTTTCAAAATTGTTCGCCGATTGAAGATGATGTAAAGATGGTGCAGATTCTTCATCAGCTGGGTGTGCGTATTATGCAGCTCAGTTATAACAACCAGAGCCTGCTGGCGACTGGCTGCTATGAAGAACAGGACGGCGGCATCACTCGATTTGGTAAGCAGGTTATAAAAGAAATGAACCGCGTGGGCATGATTATTGACATGTCTCACAGTGCCGAGAAGTCCACTCTCGAAGCGATCGAAATCTCCGAGCGGCCCATCGCGATCACCCATGCCAACCCTACGTTTTTTCATGCCGCACTGCGTAATAAGTCCGATACTGTGCTGCGAGCTATTGGCGAATCTGAGGGTATGCTGGGTTTTAGCATGTATCCTTTTCATTTAAAAAACGGCTCAGACTGTACTCTGCAAGAGTTTTGTCAGATGATTATGGGCACTGCCGAGATGATCGGTGTAGAGCGTCTTGGTATTGGCTCTGATCTCTGCGAAAACTGGGATTACTCAGTGCTGGAATGGATGCGCAGTGGTCGTTGGACCATGGGTATTGACCATGGCGAAGGCACGGCGGCAAGCCCTTCATGGCCGCGCCAGCCAAGCTGGTTCGCTGGATCAAAAGATATGCACACAGTGGCTCAGGGTCTTGAAGATGTGGGCTTTAGCGAGACCGATGTGGCGAAGATAATGGGCCAAAACTGGCAGTCATTTTTTGAAAAATCATTTATAGGTAAGGATAAAGCATGAGTAATGAGGTAACGAAAACTGCAGCGCCAGTCATTGATTGGCCGGTCTTTATTTTGAGTGGCGGCTTTCTAATGCTGTTTGTTGCTACCGCGTTATTTGATATTAGTCTACTTTCCTCTGTGGTTAACGGTGCCTTTGGTGGCGCCACCAAACTCTTTGGTGCTTACTGGCAAGTGTTAATGCTTTTGACCTTTCTGATTGCTCTGGGTGTCGCATTCTCGGGTTCGGGCAAGGCCCGGTTGGGTAATCTCAGTACACCAGATATCACCACGTTTAAGTGGGTGGCGATTATTATGTGTACGCTGCTGGCTGGCGGTGGCGTATTTTGGGCGGCAGCAGAGCCCATGGCACATTTTATTTCTTCGCCGCCCTTATTTGACGTTGAGTCTGGAAGCCCAGAGGCGGTCTATCCGGCACTGGCGCAGAGTTATATGCACTGGGGCTTTTTGTCCTGGTCAATCCTCGGCAGTCTCACTGCGATTATTTTTATGTACCTGCACTACGACAAGGGTCTGCCCCTAAAGCCGCGCATTCTGCTGTATCCAGTTTTTGGTGAGGTGGTATTGCATGGCTGGCTGGGCGCCTTTATCGATGCTGCCTGTGTGGTTGCTGTGGTTTCCGGCACTGTGGGCCCCATTGGTTTTCTGGGGTTACAGATGAGCTTTGGTCTTTCGGAGCTGTTTGGTATCAGTAATAACTACAGTACTCAGCTGCTTATTATTCTCGGGCTAATCACTATTTACACTGTCTCGGCAGTCTCTGGTGTGACTCGCGGTATTCAAATACTCAGTACATTTAATGTGGGTTTATCCATTGTGCTGATTATTTTCATTTTACTGGCAGGGCCAACCGCCTTTATTTTTGATAGCTTTATTCAGTCGGTGGGCGTGCTCATCACTAACTTTATTCCTATGGCCAGTTACCGAGCGGATACAGGTTGGGTGAATGGTTGGACGGTCTTTTTCTGGGGCTGGTTTATTGGTTATGGACCATTGATGGCGATGTTTATTGCCCGTATCTCGAGAGGCCGTACCATTCGTGAATTGATTGTTACATTGTCACTGGTCGCACCTCTGGTGACGTATTTCTGGTTTACGATTGTTGGTGGTTCTGGTATTGCCTTTGAACTGGCGAATCCGGGTGTGATTTCTGGGCCCTATGGCGACTCAGGAATGCCTGCAGCACTGTTGGCCATTACCCAGCAATTACCCTGGGGATTTTTGATCTCAGTACTGTTTTTGGTACTTACAACTATCTTTGTGGCCACCAC
>Ga0115549_1001524_pt1 | contig 13867 bp, 11 predicted proteins | sample COGITO_mtgs_1004_2_FD_87176 | JGI IMG/M metagenome (GOLD analysis project Ga0115549, IMG submission 87176) | Pelagic marine microbial communities from North Sea - COGITO_mtgs_100430 | ecosystem: Environmental > Aquatic > Marine > Epipelagic | place: Germany:Helgoland, sampling site Kabeltonne...
AATCCAGTAGACGCCTGTGGATTCCATCGCAATGCTGGTCACACCGTGCGACTTAAACCAGTTGGCCAAATCATGCAGATCATGCGTGAAGGTGCCAAACGCACGCACAGGGGCATCCGTCACTTCGGGGTTTACCGCTGCCATGTGTTCGCGCGCGCCGATATCAACGGCAGCGGCACCAACATTCACGGTCTCAATCGCTGGGGTCTTGTGGATCTTTTGCTTTGCCATCTTCTGTCCTCCTGTCGGCAACAGAAGGGCGTGAGCTATGCAAATCCGTCATCTTCCTAACCGGAATCACCGCAAAGCGATGTCACCACTCTCAAGTTCGCATCAACCCATGGACCACGTTTTTTAACGGGGTTCCGTCCTAAGACAGACCACCAATAAGCGAACGGCCGCTGCCCTTCATGTCGCGACAGTACCACAGGCTGTTTCTACCGCGCACAGGCGGGCACCAACCCGGAACGGTTTTTTAGCACTTCCCTCTCCTCGCGCAGCACACGGACTTCTTTGCGCAGGCGTTCGTTCTCTTTCTCGACGTCTTCGTGAGGACCCGACATCAGATCGTCATGCTGATGTTGTTGAACCCACTTGTTCAACGCCGAAAGGCCAACACCTAAATCTTATAAAACCTGTGATCGTGTTAAGCCGCTGCTGATCGCCATGCGCACCGCATCACGCCGAAACTCGTCTGTGTATTTCGTTGCCATGCCATATCTCCTTCATAGCAAACATTGCTCGAAAGAGACCGGAACTAAACCGGGACATGGGCATCATGAGTCCTGGTCCTAGAACTTGTTCAGACTGATTTTGTTGTTTTCATGCGTTTCCAATTCTCTGTGTCCCGCATAATAACGTGGACTTCATCCAAATTAACACTTCGCTAACCATATATGGGGCACGTTGTGTTTATGTCTCAGTTAGCCGAACAGCCCCTTGCTTTTGATCTAGACGAAGCCGCCCCTATTTCTGTTCCGGTGGGTAAGGTTCCGTCATATATGACTGATCATCGCAAGCGCTTGCGGACGCGCTTCATGCATGGTGGTTCTGACGCCTTACCCGATTATGAATTGCTGGAACTGATCCTTTTTCGTGCTATCCCTCGACAGGATGTCAAGCCACTCGCTCACCAACTGATGGCGGAGTTTGGCGACTTCAACCGCGTCATTACAGCACCCATTGATCGATTGCGCGCCTTCAAGGGTGTCGGTGATGCTGTTATTACTGAATTGAAAATTATTGAAGCCTCTGCGCAACGCCTTGCTCGTTCAAAGGTATTGAACAAGCAGGTGATTACAAGCTGGGATGCTCTTGTGGATTACTGCCATACGACCATGGCCCATCGAGAAACTGAACAGTTTCGCGTGCTCTACCTGGATCGCAAAAATGTACTGATTGCAGATGAAGAACAGGGGAAAGGCACCGTTGATCACGTTCCCGTCTACCCGCGGGAAGTCGCAAAACGGGCCCTTGAGCTGAATGCTTCAGCTATGATCCTCGTGCACAACCATCCTTCGGGGGATCCAACGCCCAGCGAGGCTGACATCGACATGACCAACCAGATTGAATCAGCCTGCGTCGCGTTAGGGCTGACATTGCATGACCATTTGATTGTCGGAAAATCACGCGAGATCAGCTTTAAATCCGAGGGTTATCTTTAGTAGTTAGCGCACCCAGACTTCAACGCGACGGTTGGCTTGACGGCCCCATTCACTGTCATCACAAGCCATTGGTAACGCTTCGCCAAAGGCGTCGACCTCAATATTGATACGGTTGAAGTTTGCAGTTTCTGCGGCGTTTTCTAGCGCTTGTTTCACAGCTTTGGCTCGCTGCAATGCGATACCCTTATTTTTGGGCGCTCGCCCTTGTCCATCACTAAAGCCAACAAGCAAAATTTGACGTGCATCGTACCTTCCTTGCTCTATCGCATATGCCAATTGCTGGATATTGGACCGCGATTGCGCATCTAAACGGACCGAGCCCGTTTCAAAACGGAATGACGTGGTCAGCCGAGCAAAACCATAAAGTGTTCGTGTCATCCGTTGCAATTCTTCTAACGATACTTCGGGCCCAGCCGCAGTAACGGCATTGGCAAAGCGATAGCCTTGGGAGTCGATACTGATTTCTTCTGGTGCTTGATCTACAAACCCGGAACGACGAATGATGGTTTGCGCTGCAGGACTACGGTTAAAAGCAAGGAACTCGCGCGCCACCTTGGGCAAACGACGAGCTGGCGTATAGAGAAACATGGGTGAGGTCAGTGGATAATCTTCGGTCTTAATAGTACCTCGATCTGCAGATATCGAGAACCCACATGGGCCGGTTAGTGTCAACTTGCGCGCCCTTCCCGTTTCGGCGTAACTGGCAATGGCAATGGCAAATGGATCCCGCAGAACAGCCGCGACAAGATCATCAGACCGTACATGGCGCACAACCCCATCTGCAAAGTCCAGCTTAGCTGGACCCATGATGTCATCCTCTACGGATTGGCCAAGACCCGTCGCTCCATCCGGCAAATGTAGGACGATTTCGGTATCTCCGCCGCCTAAAGTGCGCCAGTTTGTGATGCGACCTGCAAAGACCTCGGCCAATTCCTGAGGTGAAATCGTACCTACCGGGTTTGAAGGGGCAACGATTGGCACCATGGCATCAAGCGCAAGCACGCGGCTGCGATTGGCTTGGGTAAGATCCCCCAGTCCCGCCTTGCGGGCGCGCATCCGTTCTTGGAATCGTATTTCGCGCAGTGCCATGACGATATCGGCGTCATTCGCCAACATATCGGCAAAGCCTTCATCAGTGGTTGAAACGTGAAAAAAGAACCGCACGACTTCAGCTTCATCTGACAAGTTGCGAAGCACATAGATCAGATGCGATGCATCAACCGTTTCGCGCGTTACGCTATAGGAATTGCGGATGGCAAAACCTTCTAGAAGTGCAGGAACCAACAGCGCGCCCATAGTGGCAGAGCCGGATATGCTGACTTCGGCAATGAAATTTTGTAGATTCGGACAACCGGGCCCCTCACAAACCACGCCAGACCCATCAATGGTGAGTTCCCCATAAATGGTGTCGATCCGATAGAATTCTCCGTCAAAGCCAAGCAATGAACCGCTTAACTCAATCGTGCCGTCAGGTGACGTCAACATGACATCTTGCGCAGCCGCTTTGCTACTCCATATGAAAAGTGCCGCGATAGTCGCCGCACGTATCCAAGCCATAGCACATCCTTTGCACAACACTCACTGGTTGAAGGCAACTCTTAAGTCTGAGACAAGATTATTCAACACCAGAAAACTACCGATCGCATCACATCCAGGCACAGCAAGGACCAAATCCTGAGTTTTCAGACTGCCGTTTACAGCCATTTCAATCGACTGTGCTTCGATTTCACGACCGCAGTTCATTGCGGTAACCTCGGCCTCTACACTCAGGTCGACAATACCATCCTGCGAAGTTTTTGCCGTCTGAAAGGTATAAACCTCGGCCAAAAGCGGCTCGGGTGTATTCGCGTCACCCAGCTGCATCAAAAAACCGCTTTCCCCATTGATCAAGGCCAAGACATCGGGGGCAGTCCCAGCCCAAACATGACCGGGTGCATTGTAATCCGCGCCAAACTCACGCGCATGCAACTGAAACCCGGCACGCCCGCGCCATTGCAAAGCGACTCTGTCGAACTGATCTAGGTCATATACTGTTGTCTCAACAACCGCGCCGTCACCATTTGCAAACGCCAAAACAAAAACGGCCTGTTCAGTCAACGCTGGTGCAATGAGCTCCAACAAACCATCTGAATCTGTTGCCTGCGTGAACATCATTCCGTTGTGGTGAACCGTAAGACGTTCATTCGGAGCACACGGAGCTGACAAGGTCAGATTCACCATTGCACCGGCTATCGGTTTAGCTGCGGCCTTGATTTGGCATTCAGCCAGTTTGATTGGGGCCAGTTCTGTGTCGGGCGCAACTAGATCAGATACTACTTGAACGGAAGCGCGGTTCACATCCGTCTCAATGCTGGGTTTTGAAATCACTTCTGTTCCACTGGCTGAAGTCAGCTCTATATCCTGAACAGCCAGCAGGACATCCACGGTGTCTGACATAATGGTTGCCTGAACAGGCGCATCAGCTTGATCAACAGGCCGTATCGCAGCGCCATATCTTTCGCGTGCTGCATCACCGCTTTGCATAGCGAAACCAATACCTACAGCAATGGCGAGCGTGCCCGCAGCGGTCATGATTTCTTTCTTTCGCAACATTGCTAAGTGTCCCTTCCACAGATTGATATTGGAAAGGATTCGCACATCACATTGACCGGGTTATGACCGCTCTGTGGAGTCTTTAAGGCAGGATTATGGCAGCTACTCTAAGCCAACCGCCCATGGCAATGCTTAAACTTTTTACCGCTACCACAAGGGCAGAGGTCGTTGCGACCTGGATTGCCCCAGGTCGATGGGTCATTCTCATCGAACCCGGCATCTGTCGCTTCGAGCGTCGGGCGGGGAGCGGACTGTTCTGCATCAACGAGGGCTGCCTGCCTTTGTTGATGCATTTCAGCCAACATTTGATGACGCTCTTCTTCTGTCATTGGGCGAATCAACGCGAGCTTTTGTGTTACTTCCGTACGCAAACTATCGAGCATGGATTCAAACAACTGGAACCCTTCGTTCTTGTATTCGTTCAGTGGGTCACGTTGCGCATAGCTGCGGAAACCAACCACAGAACGCAAATGCTCCAAAGTTAACAAATGTTCGCGCCACTTACCGTCAATTGCTTGCAGGATAAGCTGTTTTTCGATGCCACGCATACTTTCAGCACCAAAAGCCTGTGTTTTTTCATCAATCAGTTTGTCGCTTGCTTCGATCAGACGGTCGCGGATTTGCTCGTCGTCAACGCCCTCTTCCTCACCCCACTCAATCACCGGCAGGTCGAGGCCCAGATGCTCGATCACCGCCGCGTAAGCGCATGCGAATCCCACTGATCTGCATATGTGTTAGGGGGTAAGTACTGATCAATAAGATCATCCGCGACCTGATCGCGCATGTCCGAAATAATTTCCGAAAGATCTTCAGCTTCCATAATCTCGCGACGCTGGCTGAACACCACCTTGCGCTGGTCGTTCATCACGTCATCGAATTTCAATAGTTGCTTACGGATGTCAAAGTTGCGACCTTCGACCTTTGCTTGGGCGCGTTCCAAAGACTTGTTAACCCAGGGGTGTACAATGGCCTCGCCCTCTTCAAGACCAAGTGTCTTCAGAACCTTGTCGAGGCGATCGGAACCAAAGATACGCATCAGGTCATCTTCGAGCGACAAATAAAACGACGTCTTTCCTGGATCCCCCTGACGACCCGAGCGGCCACGCAGCTGGTTATCGATACGTCGACTTTCGTGCCGCTCAGAGGCCATCACAAATAAGCCGCCAGCCGCTAGAACTTTTTGTTTTTCATCTTCATGCTCGGCCTCAATCTTGCTGCGCACATCTTCCGGGTCCGCGTTCGGATCGGCTGTGATTGCCTCAAGCACTTTCATTTCGACATTGCCGCCAAGCTGAATGTCGGTGCCGCGCCCGGCCATGTTCGTTGCAATCGTGACAGCTCCAAGCTTGCCCGCATCGGCAATGATCTGCGCCTCTTGCTCGTGCTGACGCGCGTTCAGAACATTGTGCGGAATGCCCTGCGCTTTGAGCAGAGTGCTAAACATCTCGGATTTGTCGATAGATGTTGTGCCCACCAGCACCGGTTGCCCGGCTTCGTGGGCTGCCTTGATTTCTGTGACCATGGCGCCGTATTTTTCTTCGCCGGTCCGGAATACCTGATCATCTTCGTCGACACGCGCAATCGGCTTGTTGGTTGGAACTTCAACCACACCAAGGCCATAGATCTCGCTAAATTCCTCGGCTTCTGTGGCCGCTGTACCGGTCATACCAGCCAGTTTTTCATAAAGACGGAAGTAGTTTTGGAACGTAACAGAGGCAAGCGTTTGGTTTTCTGGCTGAATTTTGACGCTTTCCTTGGCTTCGAGTGCCTGGTGCAAACCATCTGACAAACGGCGGCCTGCCATCATCCGACCTGTGAATTCGTCAATCAGCACGACTTCGTTGTCACGGACGATATAATCTTTGTCCTTCTTGAACAGAACATGTGCCCGCAAACCTTGGTTGACATGGTGTACGATGGTCGTGCTTTCGGGATCGTAAAGTGATACTTCCGGGTCAATCAGCCCTCGGGCGCGCAACTGCTCTTCGAGGAACTCGTTACCTTCGTCGGTAAAGGTGACGTTGCGCTGTTTTTCGTCGAGTAGGTAATGTTCAGGCTCGATCAGCGGAATGATTGCATCGATGGTTACGTATAATTCTGATCGATCCTGCATGTGACCCGAAATCACCAAAGGTGTCCGCGCCTCATCGACAAGGATGCTGTCGACCTCATCAACGATAGCGTAATTGTGTCCGCGCTGCACCATTTCCGCAATCGATGGCTTCATGTTGTCGCGCAGGTAATCAAAACCCAGTTCATTGTTTGTCGCATAGGTCACGTCACAGGCATATGCTTCGCGTTTGGCCTCTTCGGACATGCCAGAAATGGCGGTACCTGTGGTCAAACCAAGCGCGGCAAAGACCTTGCCCATCCATTCGGCATCACGTTGCACAAGGTAGTCGTTGACCGTGACAACATGCACACCCTTGCCGGTCAGCGCATTCAGATAAACCGCAAAGGTCGCCGTCAGCGTTTTGCCCTCGCCGGTCTTTTGCTCTGCAATATTGCCCTGGTGCAGAAAAATCGCGCCCATGAGCTGGGTATCGTATGCGCGCAATCCCAGTGCGCGTTTGGCGGCCTCACGGCAATTGGCAAATGCCTCTGGCAAAAGGACGTCCAACGCTTCGCCGCTCATAGCGCGTTTGGCCAATTCCTCAGTTCGGTCCTTCAACCCATCGTCCGTGAATGCTTGAAATTCAGACTCGAGTGCATTGATCTGTTCGACCAAAGGGCGCACGCTTTTGATCTTGCGATCGTTGGGGGTGCCAAACACCTTTTTGGTGAGCGTTCCGAAACCGAGCATGCTTTCTCCAGGCGATCAATTCATGTTGTACAGCATCTGCTTGCCGGGCGCGTGCCAAGACCATAGACACAGAAGGCAGAAACCGGCCCGCGCCGCGCCCATAGGGCGATGTAAGGGTCACGCTATACCATGTCAATGCGCGCCCCAACTGCGCGCCCATCCTTGGGACTGATCAATGAAAAAACCTTTTCTCACACTGCCTGTTTTTGGACTTCTGGGCGCTATGGCCCTTCCTGCTGCCGCGCAGGACGCTGACACCGTCGTTGCCACTGTTGGCAAGACAGAAATTACAATCGGGCATATGATCATTGCCCATGAATCTCTGCCAGATGAGTATCAGGCATTGCCAAACGAAACTTTGTTCAGGGGAATTCTGGATCAGTTGGTTCAGCAAACAGTACTGGCCCAATCGCTTAATGGAAGCGTTTCGAAACGCGTGGCACTTTCAGTTGAAAATGAAAGGCGGTCATTACTCGCTGGAGAGGCAGTAGAACGTGTGCTTGGTGAAGAGATTACCGAAGAGCAAATCCAAGCCGCTTACGACAAGCGCTATAAAAATGCGCCGCAAGGCGAGGAATTCAATGCCTCACATATTTTGCTGGAAACACAAGAGGCTGCATTGGCTGTTGTCGCCGAGCTTGAAACAGGCGCAGATTTCGAAACAGTTGCGCGCGAAAAATCAACCGGTCCATCTGGTCCAAATGGCGGAAACTTGGGTTGGTTCGGAACCGGCGCCATGGTCCCCACCTTTGAGGCGGCTGTAATTGCGCTTAAAGTTGGCGAAGTGTCACAGCCTGTTCAAACCCAATTTGGCTGGCACGTTATCACTCTCAACGACATAAGGTCCAAATCGATACCCTCGCTGGATGAAATGCGTCAGGATCTTCAGGCCGAAGTGCGGCGAGCAGCGGTCGAAGCACGGATCGCCGAACTTACGGCAGCAACAGAGGTTAACGAAGCAGAAACAAGCGGCATTGATCCTGCCATCCTCAAAGATTTGTCTGTGGTGAACTAAACTATGGCTAAAGCATTGCCACGATCACCATTGGCCCCCGTTGCCTTTCCAAAGATGCCAAGAATCGACGGTGTCTCGTTCTCTGCAGTGGCATCAGGGGTCAAATACGAAGGCCGCTTTGATTTGATGTTGGCGAAATGTGTGCCTGGAACGGCGGTTGCGGGTGTTTTCACCCGCTCCGCCACTCGGTCCGCGCCAGTTCTGGATTGCCAAACCAAATTAGGCAGACAAAGTCACGATGGCGCAGCCATTTTGGTCAACGCTGGAAATTCGAATGCGTTCACCGGCAACAAAGGTGTGGCCGCAGTTGAAGCGATCGTGCAGGCCACCGCTCATGCGACCGGCATACCGGATAATCGCGTCTTCACCGCTTCGACTGGTGTTATCGGTGAACCGCTTCCGCATGATCGGATCACCGCCAAACTGTCTGAACTTGTTGTGGGCTTAAGCGCTGATGCGATCAACGATGCAGCCGCCGCAATCCTGACAACAGACACCTATCCTAAGGGTGCCGCGGCGCATTGTAATATAGGTGGCCACTCGATCAAAATCGCAGGAGTAGCCAAAGGCAGCGGTATGATTGCGCCTGACATGGCAACAATGCTTGTCTATATCTTTACCGATGCAAAAGTGGATCAGGATGTGCTGCAAGCCATGACCGCCCGGCTTTGCGATGAGACCTTTAACTGCATTACTGTCGATAGCGACACTTCGACATCTGATAGTCTGATGGTCGCAGCCACAGGAGCAAGCGGCGTCGACGCGTCCGCTGATCCTAATTTTGAAGCCGCCTTACATTCTGTCATGCTAGACCTCGCCCATCAGGTCGTCAGGGATGGTGAAGGCGCCACTAAATTCGTCGAGATCAAGGTCAAAGGTGCCACTGACAAGGCCGCAGCCAAGACCCACGCAATGTCGATTGCTAATTCTCCTTTGGTCAAAACGGCAATTGCAGGACAAGATCCAAATTGGGGACGCGTGGTCATGGCCATCGGAAAATCCGGCGCACCGGCGGATCGGGATGCGCTTTCTATCTGGTTCGGCGATGTGTTGGTCGCAGAGAACGGTTGGGTGAGCCCCTCATATCTAGAGGAAGAAGCAGCAGAGCACATGAAAGGCGAGCACATTCGGATCACAACGGAAATCGGTATGGGGACAGCAAGTACAACGGTCTGGACCTGCGATCTGACCCATGGATACATCGAAATCAACGCAGACTACCGGTCATGATCGAAATGAAAGTCGTTTTGGTCTCTGCGGTTGCGCTGATTGATGTGGATGGCCGTGTTTTGCTGGCGCAACGGCCAGAAGGTAAATCAATGGCCGGCCTGTGGGAATTTCCCGGCGGAAAAATAGAGCCCAATGAAACGCCTGAGGCTGCATTAATCCGCGAGCTCGAAGAAGAGCTGGGCATCAGCACTTGGCAATCTTGCCTTGCTCCATTGACCTTTGCCAGTCACAGCTATGACATGTTCCACCTGCTCATGCCATTGTTCGCATGCCGTAAATGGGAAGGAACGCCGCAACCACGTGAAAAGCAAGCGCTTAAATGGGTGCGCCCAAATGACCTACGGTCTTACCCTATGCCCCAAGCTGACATCCCCTTGGTTGCGATGTTGAGAGATTTGCTTTGAAATTGTGCTGATTTTCCAAAAATGTTGAAAAATTATGCAACAATTAAAAAATTTGATGACTCGGTAATCCCCAAAAATTATCATCAGATGGCGTGTGCTTTTTGGGGAGAAAAAGGCATGATCAAAACAATTACTTTGGGAAGCTCGACTTTGGTGCAAGGCATCTTCGTAAAAACGTTATCAGATGGACGGGTTACCGTTCGTGTAGACGGGTCTTATTTTTCTGGAATGCCTGTCAAACCAGCAGCTTAAGACTAAAACACTCACGAAACATCGAAGGGACAGCAACGGTTGCTGTCCCTTCTACGTTTTAAGTATCATCTGCAAGCAGATCAGTCCAAGCTGCGAGTGACCTCTTCGCGTTCGAAGATTTCGATAACATCTTTGGGCCGGACATCGTCATAATTTTCAAAGGCCATGCCGCATTCCTGACCAGACTGGACCTCGGCGACCTCATCCTTAAATCGTTTCAGCGTTTTCAATGTGCCTTCGTGGATCACTACGTTGTCACGCAGCAAACGCACACCAGCTGATCGACGCGCCACACCTTCGGTAACCAAACAGCCTGCAACTTTGCCGACATTAGAAACCTTGAATACTTCTTTGATCTCGGCGTAACCGATAAAGCGTTCACGAATTTCCGCACTAAGTAGACCAGACGCTGCCGCTTTCACATCATCCACCAAATCATAGATGACAGAGTAGTAGCGGACTTCGACACCCTTTTGGTTGGCTGTGTTCCTTGCAGAAGCGTTTGCACGAACGTTAAAACCCATAATCGGTGCGTTCGATGCTTCGGCCAGACCAACATCAGTTTCTGTGATCGCGCCAACGCCCGAATGCAGAACGCGCACGCGCACTTCGTCATTGCCGATTTTTTCCATCGCCTGAACGATTGCTTCTGCAGAACCTTGTACGTCTGCTTTGACCAAAATTGGCAATTCGGTGACGTTTTCATCCGCCTTGGCGTTTGCCATCAACTGTTCGAGCGTCGTTGCAGCACCGGCGGCAGCGCGCTTGTCCTTAGCAGCATTCGCGCGGTATTCTGCAATCTCGCGTGCTTGTGCTTCAGTTTCGGTAACGTTCAAGACATCGCCTGCCTCGGGCGTACCGTTTAGACCAAGTACTTCGACGGGCACCGACGGACCTGCCTCTTTGACGCGTTCACCCTTGTCGTTGATAAGCGCACGGACTTTACCGTACTGCTCCCCCACGACAAAGATATCACCCTGCCGCAGAGTACCATTTTGGACAAGCACGGTGGCTACGGGGCCACGTCCCACGTCAAGCTGTGCTTCGATCACAGCACCTTGGGCGGCACGATCAGCATTAGCTTTTAGCTCAAGTATCTCAGATTGCAGGGCAATCGCTTCGAGCAATTCGTCCAGACCCTGGCCGGTGATCGCTGAGACTTCGACGTCCTGTACTTCACCCGAAAGTTTTTCAACAATGACTTCCTGTTGAAGCAGATCCGTTCGGACCTTGTCAGGGTTAGCACCGGGTTTGTCGACTTTGTTAATCGCAACAATCATCGGTACTTTGGCGGCTTTGGCGTGATTAATTGCCTCAATGGTCTGGGGCATCACTGCGTCATCTGCCGCAACAACCAGAACAACCACATCCGTCACCTGCGCGCCCCGCGAACGCATGGAAGTAAACGCCGCGTGGCCGGGGGTGTCGAGGAATGACAGTCTAGCACCACTTTCCGTTGTGACCTGGTAAGCGCCAATGTGCTGGGTAATCCCGCCCGCCTCGCCGGCGACGACTTTGGCGTCTCGGATAGCATCCAAAAGGGATGTTTTTCCGTGGTCGACATGGCCCATGATTGTAATAACAGGGGGGCGTGGCTCAAGATCTTCTTCATCATCGATGATTTCTTTGATCACGTCCTCTACGTCGGCATCTGATACGCGTTGGACCTTGTGACCAAACTCTTGAATGATCAATTCGGCAGTGTCGGCGTCAATTGTCTCGTTCTGTGTAACCATCATGCCCATTTGCATCAGCGACTTGACAACATCACCAACGCGTTCGGCCATACGGTTTGCCAGTTCGGAAACTACAATAGCTTCGGGAAGGTTGACGGTACGCATAACCTTTTCGCGCTCGACCGAACCACCCATCGCCTTTTGACGGGCGCGTTCCTGCTTGCGCTTCATTGCGGCCATGGAGCGTTGGCGTCCACCTTCGCCACCAGACAGCGCCTGGTTCAGCGTCAGCTTGCCAGAGCGACGACCATCATCACCTTTCCCACGCGAGGGGCGCTGCTCGCGCTCACGTTCGTTTTTGCGGGGTGTCGGCGCTGGTTGCTGCCCCTGACGCGGAGCTGCACGAGTGGTTTCAGCAGCAGGAGCGGCCACTGCAGCCTGTGCCGCAGCTTCGGCTTCTGCGGCCTTGCGCGCGTCTTCCTCGGCCTTCAGGCGAAGGGTTTCTTCACGCTCTTTTTCTTGACGTTCTTTCGCCTCGATCTCGGCACGGCGCCGTTCTCGTTCTTCTTCGCGCGCCTTTTCGTCTGCAGCACGCCGGGCTGATTCTTCCGCTTCACGCGACTTCGCAGCCTGCACAGCCTTCAATCTGCGCTCCATCTCGACATCAGAAATGCCCGCTGGACGTCGACTGGGATTGCCAACAGATGGCCCAGAACCCGCAGGCTTTGGATTAGCCGCGCCCGGTTTGGGCACAACCACACGCTTGCGCTTGGTTTCTACGACGACGTTCTTCGTCCGCCCATGGCTGAAGCTCTGTTTCACATTCCCCGGACGAGAGCCGCTACGCAGCCCCAATGTCTTTTTCCCGTCAGTATCGCTCATAAAGCTCGTCTATCCTTCCCGGCGACCGTTGCCGCCGTCATTTTCGCGCACGCCGCGTAAACGGTTGGCTTCCTCTACAACACGTTGCGTGAGTCCGCCAGAGGCCAGCGCACCATGTATCACAGTTTGACGGCCAAATGCCAAACCTAACTCGTCAGCCGTCAACCAGCCGATATACGTTCCAAAATGCGGTGTACTGAGTTTGGACTTGCCACGCCCAGACCCATCCACCGCCTGAATCAAAACCTGAGCTTCTTCCATCTGAAGCCAGCCTTTAACTTTTTCATACCCTGCCACAGCCCTACCTGATTTCCGTGACAGTGCGATCAAATCAATCACGCGACGGGCCAATTGCCGTTCTACCTCTGCCACCAGATCGTCAGCGACCTGAACCGGCTGTTTTGCGCCGCGGGCGAAGAGCTTTTTTGCAACCGATTTATCCAAAGCTACCCGATCAGCTGCAACATAAATTCCACGACCGGGCAATTTCCCAGCTATATCCGGCACAATCTGTGCATCAGGGCCAACTACAAAACGGATCAGCCCATGCTTTGGTTGCACATCGCCTGTAGCAATGCACTTGCGTTCCGGCCCATCCGACCGATCTTTTGAAGCGCCACCGCGTCCCATCAGGTTGCTCCGAAGCCTGAAATCAGGCCTCGGTCTCCTCGGTAAGATCAGCGTCTACGTCGTCCTCGGTTTCAGCCTCTAGTTCCGTTGGGTCAACCCAGCCCAACAATACACGAGCAGTCATAACCAAATGCTGCGCCTCTTCGAGAGATACTTCAAATGGCTCAAGTACACCGTCATCTTTGTGACGTTCGCCATCGACTGTCGTCCAGCCACCAGCCAGCTCCCAGTCAGCGCAAGTTGCAAAATCTTCGAGCGTTTTAACATCGTCCTTGGCCAAGGCTTCGATCATCTGTGGCGTCAGACCGTCAAATTCAATTAGGCTGTCCTCAGCGCCCAACGCGCGCGCAGCATCTAGCGCTTCTTTGGCCATAGCCTCAAGGACATCGCGGGCACGTGCCTGCAATTCCTGCGCTGTGCCTTCATCGACTCCGTCAATGACCAACAGCTCATCCAGCTCAACGTAAGCCACTTCTTCGAGGTTGGTGAACCCTTCAGAGACCAGCAACTGTGCAAAAAAGTCGTCTAGGTCCAACTTGCCAGTAAATAGGTTGGTGCGAAGTTCGAATTCGGCCTGGCGACGGGCGGACTCGTCAGCCTCAGTCAAAATATCAATGTCTAGGCTGGTTAGTTGCGATGCGAGACGCACATTTTGGCCACGACGACCAATGGCCAAGCTTAACTGTTCCTCAGGAACCACAACTTCGATTTTTCCAGCT
>Ga0115549_1001529_pt1 | contig 13851 bp, 23 predicted proteins | sample COGITO_mtgs_1004_2_FD_87176 | JGI IMG/M metagenome (GOLD analysis project Ga0115549, IMG submission 87176) | Pelagic marine microbial communities from North Sea - COGITO_mtgs_100430 | ecosystem: Environmental > Aquatic > Marine > Epipelagic | place: Germany:Helgoland, sampling site Kabeltonne...
AGTGTTGTAGTTACGTTCATAGTTATTCCTCAGTTATTTAAGTTTAGTTTAATAGTTAAAAGTATTAACAATAGGTCGATCTAAATCGTACCTCTTGATAAGGTACTCACAATCGCAACATGAGTCGTACGCAGCGTTGTGAGCTATCTCAGCTGCAGCTCTGGCGTCTTCATAAGAATCTTTTAACAAAGTAAAAGCCTTGTAAGCGTCAGTTAGCATAGCAAAGATATGTTGCTCTTGTCTCTCAGCATCAGTGTAGTTCTCTGATAGTTCACTGAGAGTAAAACCTCCTTTATCCATGCTTTGACGAACTACGTCTATGTGAGCATTTTTAGAAGGCTTATTAGTCTGAACTACAATATTCTCACAGAGTACATAGTCCACAGTTAAAATCTTCATAAGAGACTTCGCTGATTGGTCAAAAGCTTCTAAAGAAACGTAGTTGCCATCGGAACCGCTACCCTCGAACAAGTGAGTAACTTTGTACTGACCTTCTGTAAAGATTATTGATACGATAGAACCTACAACAACTCTTCGACCAGTTCGGTCAAAGTCAAACTCTCGAGTACTAGACATTACACTTCTCCTTGCATTTGATAGATTTTACGTTCATTCATTAGTAGCTGACCTGCTTCAACGAAGCTCTCGTCAGTATCTACGTAAAAGAAATTACCACCCTTGTAAGGATTATAACTCACTTTACGCATATTAGCTTTATCAATAAGTTCGCTTGAGATAGGAAGACACCCGTCAAACCATCCCATAGCCTTGCCACGCTCTGTAGCAACACCATCGAACTTTCTTACAGCACCAACCACACCAGCGTGAACATTCTTAACACGTTCCTGTAACACACGTTGACGGCCTGTCTCGGAGACTTTGGTAGTCGCTTCATCAACTACAACAGTAGAGGCGTGAGCAACAACAAAGCCGTTGTGACGGATACTGAAACACTTCTTGTGTAAGTTAAAATAGATAAATGAGTTCATAAGTACTTCCTTCTTATTGAGTTATTATCGTACAGAATGACAAGGTAGAACCTTGGTATACTTCGTTTCGTTTCTCATACTCTTCATCGAGTGCTAGTTTACATTCTAGTATTCGAGATTGTATAGAGTCTTCCACCTTGACTTCAGGTGCTTCCGAACTAGCCAGTGATGCAGCTATTAGAACTGCTGAAGATAATATTAACATAGTTTTTCCTATTAGAATTTAAAACCTAAAGTCAAGACTACAGCATTGCCGTACATTGACACTTGAGAGTACACATCTTCAGATTCAACCTTAAGAGTAGGAGCAACCATGATGTGCATTTTATTACCTACTTTTAAGTTATCGTTGATCTGCCAGTCTTCGTAGCCATAGACTACTCCACCAAGCGCACCTACTTTAACACTGTCGTTTAGCTCCCAATACTTAGAAGCATACAACAGACCACCTTCGTTTCCATACGAGTTGCTGAACGACATAGCTCCGAGACCTACCTGAGTCTCTTCATTGACAACTTCTAAACCTAAGATGTTGTTCTCACGTTCGTTGTAAGTGTGGAAACCAGTCTGATCAGTATAGCCTTCACTACCTATGTGATTGACTACACCACCGACTGTTACATAACTGTCTGCAGAAGCATTCTGAATAGTGAACATAGAGAACATGGTCAGAAAGATAGCTACAGTTGCTGCGTTAGATAAAGATTTCATAGTACTGCTCCTTGGTTTAATTCGGTTCTATAGACGAACCATTCGGGTACTTCTCGCTTCGACCAAGTCATGGAGAAACGATCTTGCTTAGTAATGTAGAATGCTCTGTAAGAACCAACAGGGTCTTCAGGGTTTATGCATTCAGGTGCTGCTCCCATTGCTAACTTGAACGGGGTACGACCTATCTTAGGGATATTCGTAGGAGACATAGCTAACAGGTCACAAAGGTCAACCCACGACTTATGAGACTTGCCATACCTGTCTTCGAACTCTAGAGCTAATGCTCGGAAGTGTGCGTAGTGCCACTGATAGTTCTCAGCAGACTCCATAGACCATACAGTACAAGGATGCCCAACGTGGACAGCTTTATACAATCCCTCATCCCTGCAGTCAGGTAGCTGCCAATGCTTGACCATAGTCTTCCCAGACTTTGACGGCATTCTGCACACTGAGCCATCGAGCACTCGGTGAGCAGTAGACAACATCTGACCTGATTCTAAGATCATCTTAACGATGTGCTTATCACATTGCATCTGTGCAGCTTTCACTGGACATAGGTCTAAGACAAATATATTCATTATCCTTTCCCCTGCTTGTGAGCTTCTAACATACAAAGAGCTTCGATCGATGCAGTTGCAGCACTTACTTGTGCCTGAACTGCGTCAGAATGAGCTGCCTCAAGTTCCGATAATTCGAAGTCTCGATTCATTGCAACCCTTTCAGCCTCATCATAAGCAGCCTGAAGATCTTTCAACACAGCATCAAAACGAAGAGCATCCATCCAAACGTCTCGACTACAGAAGCGTTTACCATGTAGGTAGTAGACATCTTCAAAACGTTGCTCAGCCCAGTTGCTATTCTTCATGTCGAGATTCCTGACTGCAGGGCCGTGTTCACAATGGAACTCGCCATTCATTCTCCAGAACTCAACATTATCATCGTTCACTTCTACTTGATAAGTCTTAACCATAATATACTACTCCTAGTTAACAGTTTTAAACATTGAAGAAACAATACCAGCATCGAACAGATCGACATTGTGATTGCTGGACTTTTGAAGATAGAAGTAACGACCTTCAAACTGTACCATCTCTCCCACAGCAACTACTCCTCTGATAGCTTTTTGTTCTCTAGGTTCGAGACTCAAGCATGACAGGGAAGGAGACAACCAGTGTGAGATATGTCCAGCGTCAGGGTGCTTTGCTTTAGCATGCATTAGCCAAGACAAAGCATCGATAGGACACTCGCCCTTCCCAATAGCATAACTTACTAAAGAGCTGAACTCGAACTTCTTACCTTCTACTAATATTACATCACCTGCTACAAACACTTTAATATTAGACTTGTACATAATAAATTCCTTATAAATTTATATTAACGAGTGGTTATTTCAAGAAGATTTAAATCACCTTCAAGACTTTTGAGAATGCTATCAATACTCTGATGAGCTTCCTCGATTAGTTCACAAGCATCGATACTGTCAACCTCTAAGCAGAGATTCTCGATATCTGTTTCGAACTTCTTATACATACTTCTTACTTCACGAACAGCTTTTACGTTATTCATAGTTACTTCCTTACAGTTAAGTTATTTATAATACATGTGTTCACCTGCAGTTCCTATATACTCATAAGAACTCGCCCACCATGGGTTTATTGCAGTTGTGTGATAGTGTGTAACACCATTGAAGTTAGAATGACTACCTTCAGTTACAAACTTCGATATACGATTCCAAGAAGACATATCTGTGACTGCTTGAGGATCAAGAGTCCAGCTGAATTGACTATCTTGATAAACGACTTCACACACAGTAGAAGGCCATCTAGAGTCGAGTACACGATTCTCTACAGTAGCCTTCACCAACGCCCAACCTAACCAACCTTCACCTCTAGACTCATGGTAGATGTTCTCTACATGACATTGTTGGGAAGGGGTAAGGTTAGCTTCTGCTTTCTGAACTGTGCTTAAGAAGAACCCCCAAGCCAGCACTGCTATTACTAGACGGACTATGACAGTCCTAGTGAAATTTAATTTACTCACAACATTCTCCCTTCGATAATGATAATCGCTGTTGAAATTACAACGAACAGAACTAGTGTTACTATAATTGCACGAGAAGAACCACTTCGGTACCGACCCATAACATTTTACTCCTTAATAGTGTGACATTCGATTTTAATTTTACTATCATAATACAAACTACTTTTTGACCTAAAGATTGCTTCACACTCGGCACCAGTCTCGTAATTAGAGTAGACACCAACTATGCAGTCATCGACAAGTAATACATACACTTCCATACAGTTCTCCTTGTTAAGTTAGATATGCGAACCACATCAATGGGATAGAAAAAGCTGCAATTAGACCTGCGACACAATAAAAGTATTCTCTCATAACATGGTGACCACCGCTATAGTACATATAGTGAACAGGGTCAAGATTATTATTGCGGATACTACAACAAAATACGGATTCATATCATTCATAAATTCTCCTTTAGTTAATCGGATTTAGTACATTTCTTCTAGCTGAACAACGATCTCTTTAGCTTCATCACGAGTTAAGAATTCCCATTCACCATCGTGAAAGATGTGGAAGTACTCAACTGTAGTCATAGACTTAAGAAGATGATCAAGACCTCCTACGGCAGCCTTAGTACTTTCTAAACTCTCACCACGATCTTGGTAAGATTCTACGTGATCACCAGAGACAGAGGAAACATCTCCACCAGCTATGAGTTCACGAGCCTCAGCCCAAGTATTGAAGTGTTTGTTCAAGACGTTAGATAGGTCTTGACCACCATCCCAATGACAATAGATGCCTTCAAGATCCATTTGAAAGTGAGAATTGCTTACTGCGATACATGCGTTAGTAGACATAAGTCTTACTCCTTAGTTTTAGTTAATTTAACAGTATTGGGTTAATAGTTTATATTTCGCACTCAACCTTCTCTCTTCATGCTTTAGATTTTTTGAGTACATTATATTCGAGTTCCTTTGAGAGTCAGACAAACCTCTGTTCACATTTCTATCATCAAAATCTTTGATTTTATTTTCTATGAATACTAGATCACTACGAGCTTCAGCAATCTTTTTTAGATTTGAGGGCATAATCCAATACCGAATTTTCTCAGTAACAGACTCAGTAACAGATGCGATACCCCCAAGCAAGAGAAACCAGCCTAACACTGTCCAAGCGTTAAAACCAAACCAATCTATAAGAAAATAACCACTGAATACTGCTGCAACACCAATTACTTTGTCAGAAAACTTGTTTTCATACTTAGTCATAATATTGTTCCTTAATTATTAAAAATAAAAGCATAGCCCACCAAATGACATTCTGTATGAGAATGATTTGGTAGGCCAGTTTTAAGTTACTACAGAGAAGTTACTGTAGGGTTTTCAACGTACATTTCGATAGTTAGAGTACCTTCCATACCTGACTCCTTAATGATAGTAAGGATTTCAGTATCTACAAGGTGTAAACAATCTTCTCTAGTATCTTCACGATGCTCTACTAGCTCGCCAATAGACATACCTTGAAAGATACGTGACTCGTCAAAAGATACTTCTTTCTTAAATAATCCGAACATAATGGTATTCCTTAATTTAGTTTAGCCAGTCTCATCAGAGTTGGTAGGCTAGTTCCAACTGACGCTTGAAAGGGGAATTCCCAAGCGTTTCGACTTACTACTTAATTAGAAGCTCCAACCGATACCAGCTGTTACAACAGTGCGGTTAGTAGTTTCTTCGTGAGTTATTGCCATGATTGCACGACCTTGCTCATTTTCACTGAAAGCGAATCCAGCACCTACAGAGTACTCAAGTGTAGTTGAAGAACGAGAAACACCTACACCAAAGCCGTCTCCTGAGAAAGAGTTAAGTGCAGCTGTAAGAGACAAACCAGAGATACCATTAAGGCCATCTTTGCCGTCCTTGCCATCAACACCATCTTTTCCGTTAGTACCTTTGGTTCCAGCAGTACCTTTAGTTCCAGTAGAACCTTTAGCACCTGTGTTGCCACGAACACCTTGGATTCCCTGAACACCAGCATTACCAGTAGAACCAGTAGCACCCTTAGCACCATCAACACCATTAGTGCCATTAGTGCCATTAGTACCGTTAGCACCATCAACGCCATTAGTACCATTGATACCGTTAGAACCTTGAGCACCAGTAGCACCAGTAGCACCTTGAACACCTTGAACACCATTAGTACCATTAGTTCCGTTAGTTCCGTTAGTGCCATTGTCACCTTTGATGCCTTTGACTAGATCACCTACTATCTGATCAAATTCATGCTGAGACACCATGTCAGTTCTTAAGATACGGTCACTTGTCTTATCGTAATGTGAGATTACACCAGTGCCGTTATTAGCACCAATAAAGTTGTCAGTAACACCCTGCTTAGCAACAACAGAAGTAGAGATAGCAGATACAAGTACAACAGTTAATAAAGTTTTCATTAAAGTATTCCTTAAATATAAAATAAAGTTAGTTAGCCAGTCTCATCAGAGCAGGTAGGCTAGTTCCTGCTGACACTCAAGAGGGGAATTCTTAAGTGTTTCGACTACTACTTATTATTGCGAAGTGTTTTACGAGCTTCACGGATAGATTTCTTAGAATCCCTGATAGATTTCTTAGAATCACGGATATCCTTCTTCGCAGCTTTCTTTGCAGCTTTACGTTCTTTTTTATTCGCAATTGACTTAGCATCTTTACGAGCTTGCTTAGCATCTTCACGATCTTGCTTAGAATTATTACGAACTATCTTAAGAGCTTTAATCTTCTGACGAAGTTCCTTACGCTCTGCCTTAGTAAGTTTGTTACTGACAACAACTTCAGAAGCTTCTCCACCACCGACAACAACTTCTTCGGTAGCTTCAACAACATCAGCCTGTGGGCCATTGTCAGTGTCTGCAAGGTTAGCACCCCAAGTCATAAGATCAAGGTGAGCTTGTGAAGCAGGAGCGTCATTCCAAGTACACTTAGAAGAAACGTAAACTAACTCACCATCAACGTGAATAGTTTGGTTAGAACAACCAGCAGCATGAGCAGCGTTAGCTCCGAAGAACGCAACGAATACAACAACGATACCAGCAACTGCAGTGTTTAATAAATTTTTCATGGTAAATCCTTAGTATTAAATTTTAGTTTATTTAGCCAGTCTCATCAGAGTTGGTAGGCTAGTTCCAACTGACATCTAGGAAGAGGGGAATTCTTCTAAGATGTTTCGACTTACAAAGTGTACAAAGTACTGGTAGCACCTAAGCAGTCATAGCTGACGATAAGGGCTACTACGATTACTGCTAAAATGATATAGTCTTTCATAACTTACTCCACTAATTATAACGCAATGATTTCTTCGACTCGGTTCTGAGGAATAAAAACCTCAACCTTGTTGCTTACGTCATCTTCTATTTGAACAATAGCAAAACCTTTCTGTACAACTACAGCGAAGATGTTACCACCGAACTTATTAAAATACTCATCACCTGTGTGAGTGAATATGCCTAAGCCTTTACCTGATGCTGGCTTACCCTGTACATTAACTGAACGGAACTTAAAGTTGTCCACGTCTATGTTAGCTGCACGAGTGTTGTGGAAGTAAACTTCTACGTCCATACCGAAATCATCTTTGTACTCAGCTTGAATACTTTGTGCTACAGATTTAATTGTACTCATTATGTTGATCCTTAAATTAGAACGGGAACTGCTTGCTTACTTTCGTACGTACACTAGATACATCGTTGAACTAGGCACATACACACTGTCAGTACGCTTCTATTTCAATATAAGGTTCAGCTTAAAAGACGAATTCGGCCTCTTTTTAACGCTTTTTAGCCCTTAAATGAGTCATTCTAACTAAACCAAATGGCCCCACCCACCGAAGTGAATAGGGCCGAACTTGATAAATAAAATGGCCCCACCCACCGAAGTGAATAGGGCCGAGCATGTTATTCTTATTAGGATAACGGCAGACTTAATCTATCTGCTCTCATTGTTATAAAGTTTTATTATTATTTTCTTGCTGCAATAGATTGTCCAAAGTACATACCTACCACTGCCATAATAGCATGAGGTAGCCACTCGGGAGTAACCATACCCTCAAGAGATCTCCACTCCGTCACAGTGTTTGTGAAGTCAAAGAACAATAGCTTAAAGCCACTGGTAACTTCTACTGGTACTACGGTAGGGAATCCTAAGACGGGTGCTAATAAAATGAACCCAGCCATAGACATAAACGAGACTACTAAGAATCTCCTTATCCATTGTGCGTTGGGATTTTGGTAAGCCCTTGCACTGTCTACGCTTTCTTGGTTAGCTTTAAATTGTTGCATTAAAGCCATCTGTTGTTCTGCTTTGTCAGCCTGTGACTGAGACCACATTTTCATTACTGCACCACCTATGACGCTTACAAGCATAGTAATTGCTTCTATTGGTAATCCAAACATATGTATCTTACCTCCTTTGTCTGTTAGTTAAAAGAGGCTCACGCCCCTCCTTTTAGTAGAAAGAATACTCCTCCAATCATCGTAGCTATCAAGCCTCTGATAAACCATTCGTTGAATAGTCCTCGATTCTTCACTTCTGACATGGTTACGAGTTGAGAATCCAACTCAGCACTGTGCTTATTGATTCTTACATCAATAGTGTCCAACCTTTGTTGGATAGCCAAGTTCTTTTCTTCCATGCGGACAACAGCTGTTACAAGTTTAGAAAGTCCATCTACTTTACTAACTAAATCTGTTAAACTCTGTTCCAACCTGTCAAATCTCATATCTGACATAGCGTCCCTCCCATGTAGTTAGTTTTGCTAGCCCCCGAAAGGGCTAACGAGTTGTATACTATGGTGCGTCTGTTACCAAATCCCCAGAAACAAAGTTATAACCAGTCAAAGTCGCAGAGCCTTCAATATCAGCTATAGTCGTTACAGAAGACTCTATCTCATAGTAGTGTGCTGGAGCTGCAGCCAATAGGCTTAAGTTCTGTACAGCACCACTGTTATAGATAGTAGAAAGGTTAGCAGTTTGGTCTGTATCCCAAATAGCTACTTGGTTAATTATACCATCGAAGTAGTTATTGTGGATGTTGTTAGCACGACCGATGCGGAAGATGTTGTCAGCTGTGACAGCACCACTTAAGTTCCCACTGTAACCGCCATTGCTAGCAACTCCAATTTTAAACTTACTGACTCCGTCAACAAAGAGACTAAACCTACTATAGTAAGCACCAGACTCTGTGCCTAAACTACCTGTAGTTCCACCATCAAAAGTAACCATTAAATGTTGCCAAGTATTGTTTACAAATGAGTTAGCGGCTACCAATATGATGTTATCATAAACAGTACCGTAGTTTAGTACTAGGGTAGTTCCACCTGATTGCTTTAGAGTAATAGCTCCACCATTGTAATCATCTCCTGCACCGTAAACCATTAAGGTCTGAGTGCCTGTATTTGATGTATCTGGTTTAACCCACATAGAGATAGTCCAAGCATTGCCGTCACCATTTGTTGCTCGTTCTAGAGCAGTTACGTTGAGAGGATTTCCTTGAAGCCATTCGGTTGAGCCGTCAAAAGACAAAGACTTGGCATTAGTGTATGCTGGTAGTGTTACGTTGATAGTTACAACGAAGTTAGTTATACCACCAATAGCGTTACCTGCTTTACAGTTAACAACGTAAGAGTCGCTTGTGCCGTTATGTGCAGGGGCTGTGCCAATGAACTGACCACTTGTCTGGTTCAAGACTGCCCAAGTTGGAGCATCTACTTCACCATACATATTAACAATGTCGGAGTTAGCATCCAAAGCTATTTGGAAGTTAAATGCTGTACCTTCTACCACTGCGAATGTCTGATCTGAAATATCTGGAGCAAACGTTAAGTGAGGTTGTGAACCTGCACCGATAGTCTGTTTAGATATAACTGGTATTGAGTAGTACGCTCTATTACCTTGTACACCATAGTGCAGATATATAGCAGTTCCGTCACCATCAACTTTAGCTGTAGCAACTACTTCATTCTGCTCTTCTGAGTATATCTCAAGAGAGTTGTCTGCTAAGTACCTAAGACTAAATAGCCCTTGGATGTTGCCAGCATTACCTTCTCTGTATGAAGGAATAGAGCCACCACCTGCTACGAAATAGCCTGTTGAGTTGACGTTGAAGTTCCAATCAGAAGCTCCGCCAACAAGACCAAGGATACTTTCGTTAGTCTGGTATTGGAAGATGTTGACTAGTTGTTCTTCCGCAGTAGATACGCCAGTTGTAGCACCTGTGTAGCCAGTGCCGAAGTAGTCACCTGAACCAGCTTCGTCTAACATAAACAAGATCTTTTCTCCTGGAACTATAGATAAGTCCGATCTCAGTACTGTGTGGTTTTCTATGCCATTTATTAAACCTGCTTCAGATCCATCGAAGTCGTGAACGATAGACCAACCGCTGTCTTTAATAATGGCGTTAGGGAAGATTGAGTTGTTAAATCCACCAAATTGCATATTAAAAGAAGTAACCGATAAAGCAAGAATTGTCTTAGCTACGATAGTTTCAGTACCACCCGATAAGTCTATCAATGTCAAATGGCCATCTTCGCCAAATCTAATAGTCATAGGAGCACTTTGTACAGCTGTATAACCACTTGCGTGGTATGTTGTTACGTCTGTGTTAGTACTGTCTGTGAACTTTCCAGTGCCGTTAGCAAAACTAAATACTGTGTTCCAGTTAGTAGGTTCTGCCATAGAAGGACTTCCAGTGTAAGAAGTCGCTACTTCCGCACCATCCCAGATACCCAAACGAAGCTGGTTGCCTATCTGCATGTTGAACTGGAACTCAGAACCTCGTATGAAAGACTGACCAAAGTAGTATGGGCCTTGCAAACGCAATTCAACTCCACCTACTCCTGTAGTATCTATAGTATCTGAAGCAACAGGCTGGTTAGCATTAGCACCATATGATATATACCACGAATCATTTACAGCACTCATTGTAGAGCCGTTAATCATGTTAACCGCATTTATAGTAACTGTTGAACTGTCGCCCATTGTTAATACTAAGTCCGTACCAACGACTGCTCCGCTCACTACTTGAGTGCTTGTGCCAGTGTCTAGACTAGAAGCATCTATAGTGATAATAGAAGAATCGCTTAGTGTAAGTTGGATGTCTGTTCCTACAACAGCTCCACCAGTAATTGTAGTGTTGTTGTCAATAGCTAAACTTCCTACAGCGACTTGGATAGTCGTACCACTATTCATGAGAAGGTCTAAGTTAATGCCATCTGCATTCAATGAACCTGAGACTACAAAGTCGTTAGTGTCTACATTCAGAGAAGTGACATCAATCGTTACAGTACTGGAATCACTTGCAGTAAGTGTGAGAGTATTGCCAACTAAAGATCCAAACGATATAGTAGTATCTGTGTCTACTGCGAGAGTAGAAGCGTCAACTGTTACAGTAGTTGCATCGTCCATAGTCAAGATAAGGTCAGTTCCGTTCAGAACACCACTTGCTACAAAGTTGTTTGTGTCTACACCTAGACTAGTAACGTCTACTGAGTAGGAAGTACTGTCAGCCAATCCTAGAGTTAGATTATTCCCACTCAAACCAAAAGACGTGACAGGATTACCTTGAGAAGCAAAGCTTAAGGTATTAGTAAATAGATTGTTCAAGTCTGTTACTGCATTATTCAATACAGAGTTTACGAAACTCCCGTTTATGCTTGCAGCAGCTACAGGAAGAGACTCTATGATAATCTTAGCACCATCTTTAATTCTAATTTGTATCTCAGTTCCACTAGCCACAGCTTGAAGTGTGTTTATTGCATGTGGTACAAGCATCTGAGAACCAGTTGCTAAAGATAGGTCTTTAAGTAAGATAGAACCTCCAGTAGAATCAACGCTAAAGTCCATAGCCTTGTACTTGAGATAAGGAGAGATAAGCTCTAAGTCTTTATCTTCATACAAGCGGTTGTGAACTGTAGCTTGATATCGGTATAGTCCAGTAGTAGCATCAGCTACGTCACCTTGACGAACTTGGAAGATTCCTAAGTCTACGTCATCAGAATTACGAACTTTGTGGATTTCAGCGAACAAAGTAGTACCTGCGTGCACATCTACAGGGTGGTCAAAGAACCACTCAATAACGTCTCCAGGATATACAACTGTGCCAGCAGAAGAACGAGCTGCATTGCGTGGCAACTCTTGCATGTACACTTGCCTTCCGCTGATAGTAATACGGTATTCTAGACGTACGTCAGCATCGACTTGTTCAGCCGCAACTGTAGTAATTCCTAGTCCAGATATATTAATACCGAAGTAGTTGTTACCAGCATAGCCTACAGAAGTCGTAGGGTCTGGTGATCCACCTAAAGGAAGTGAGAACATATCAGAATAAACACGACCACTCGGTGGGATAAACCCTGATGGGCCTTGGTTGACAGTAATAGACTGGTCTTTTAATCCACCCCACATAGGGAAGAAGTTAATGTCACTGGTCAAGTTGGTAAAGTAAATGTTCTCTGAACCAGATGACATCTTATGTTGTTCACCAAGGTAAAGAGAGTTCAAAGTTGTTTCGATAGCACGATCTGTGATTAGCTTCCGAGTTATTGGATCGTATCTCCAATGTGATAATACATTTTCTTGATCTGTGCTGAGTTCAGCATCTGCTCCGTTAGTGCCGTTAAGTCCTGCAGCACCATCTTCACCATCTTCGCCATCAGCACCTGCTGGGCCAGATGCGGCTAATAAATCTGCTAGTGTTCTTGCCTTACTCATAGGAATACCCCATTCAAAATTTGATATAAAGAGCAACACCGAATAGTGCTGCCATAATAATAGTTAGTGTTCCGAACACTTGTATAGCGATAGTCAGAGTTTGGTTAAAAGCTTTTCTTTGTAGATATGCTTTCCTGCGCTCTTCCTTTTCTTCTTCTCTTTGTTTTCTAGAGTACTCTGCCTTGAACTTCAGGAAGTTGTGATACCCTAGTAAACCTTGTTTGTTTAGTAAAAATTCTAATTCTTTTTCTTGTTTCTCTAACATACGCTTGGCTTGGTACGCAGCTAATGCATCTCCTTTGCCACTTGCTGCTTTCTTAGCTATAGTCTTTTCAGCTCCGAAATACTTAGCAACAGCAGAACCAGCGTCAGCCAACTCTTTTCCATTTGACAAAGTTGTCTTTATGATCTTGAATGCTGCATTTGCAATTGCGAGTTCTGCTAGCATATCCACAACCTCCTTGAGTAATCTTGAACTTCATAAGGGTCTTTAGAAGGTTGAACAACTAAGTATTCTATCGGTTTTTCTTCCACTTGAGGTTGTATAAGAAGAGCCTTGCCTTCAGGAAGTATAGAAGGTAGTTGGTAAACTAAGGGTAATCCTACAGGACTTGACCACATAAATTATACTCCTTTGTTTATATTTTATTCGTTATTCAGAAAGACCCTGAGAACTTCCAAGGTCTTTGAAAATATTATTATACCCTTTTAATAAGTAGTATTAGTAGGGTTAGCACCAGTCCATATAGCTATTTCAGCAGCAGATGGAAGAGTGACTGTATCACCAGTTTGGTTGTGTATCGTTGAACTGTCGCCCGAACGAATAGAATGCTGATCGTAAGTTGACGAAGTTGAGAACGAGTATCCATCACTGTTCATACCAGCCTCAGTAGTACCGTTAGTCCATGTTCCAGCATTAGACCGTAAAGAGATTTTCACATCAGTGGGGCCAGCAGTGTACGTCTTGTAAGCTAATGAACTTACTGCTCCATCAGTGAAAGACTTAGGCATTGTAAATAGGTTGTAGCCAGTGTAAACACCTGTGCCAGCATTTCCTATATAAGTAGTACCTACAATATCTCCTTCATTGTTAAAGTACCACTGTCCACCAGTCTGTGTAGTACTGTCTCCAACATAAGACTTGATTTCTGTTTCCCACAAACTATTATCCCAATCCCACAAATACCCTGCATTACCAGAAGACGTCATGTTAGAAGAGTTGCCAGCAAATCCGCTGTACAATATCATCTCACCCGAAGTAGAGTAAGACGCAGAGTGGTATTCACTAAAGGAGTAGCCTCCTTGGTTCGTGTACTTATGTTTGACGTACCCAAAGTCAGTGTCTATGATTAGAGCTATTGCGTAAGCTACGAATCTCTG
>Ga0115549_1001534_pt1 | contig 13814 bp, 12 predicted proteins | sample COGITO_mtgs_1004_2_FD_87176 | JGI IMG/M metagenome (GOLD analysis project Ga0115549, IMG submission 87176) | Pelagic marine microbial communities from North Sea - COGITO_mtgs_100430 | ecosystem: Environmental > Aquatic > Marine > Epipelagic | place: Germany:Helgoland, sampling site Kabeltonne...
CCTGAGTTGGGTCATCGGCTTAGTGCCTTGCGCGTGGCTCTTGGAGGGCGTTGAGGATCTCTGTCTCGGTGGGGCTGAGCGCGGGCGGGATGGTGGTGGTGACGCCGTTGATCTCGACGGTCGCTGAGCGCAGTGGTCGTAGGGTCCGCAGGACGCGGCGGATCGACATGCCGGCGCGGTCCTGGATCTCGCGTGAGAGCGCGAGCGCAGTGAACACGATGGTCAGATGGGCCTCGATCGCGTCGCGGGTCCGGGCGAACATGGGGCGGGCGCGGAGGTCGGTCTTGGACATCCGGAACGACTGCTCGACGCGCCACAGGTCGTGGTAGCTGCCGATGACCTCGCTGGGCCCCATCACATTCGCGGGGATGTTGGTGACATAGCCCTTGAGCCCGACCAACTTGCGGGCCCTGGCTAGGGAGGCGTCGTCGAGGGACTTGGTGCCGTTGGTGCTCGTCACGAACCGCGGCGTGCGGGCGCTCTTCTCGCCGGCGACGACCTCTTTGGCGCGGTTCTCCTGCAGCGTCAACGTGCGGTTGTCGCGTACGGCTCGTTTGGTGGAGTAGGCCCACACCGCCCGCCACGAGGCGGGATGCTGCTTGGGGTCCCAGATGGGTTCCTTCTTGAGCATGGGGTCGTTCTCGATGACCCGGCTGTTCGTCGGGGTGATGGTGTCGATGAGTTGGGCGTCGGTGAACGCATCACCGTGCCAGCGGAAGTGCGAGGCGAGATCGATCGGGGCCTTGGTGACGCGCGAGCCGACGATGAACCGCAGCCCGGCCTCGTCGATCTCCTTTAGGTTCGACGCCGAGAGCATCCCGGCGTCGGCCACGACGACCATGTCCGCGAGCCCATGTCGTTGCTGGAACTGCTTGATGATCGGCACGATCGTCTGGGTCTCGGCCTTGTTGCCCTGATAGCAGCCGATCTCGAGGGGGAACCCGGTCCGGTCGACGAGCAACCCGACGACGATCTGCGGGTCGACTCGGCGCTCTTTGGAAAACCCGACCTTGCGGAGGTCGTCTTCCTTCTCGGCCTCGAAGTAGAGCGTCGTGACGTCGTAGAGCACCAACGACACATCACCGGTGGCTAGGGCGCGAGCGAAGCACGCGGTCGCGATCTGGTCGCGGTACTTGCCCTCATGACAGCGACGCAACGTGCGTTTGCGGGTCGAGAGGCTCACCGCGCGTCGTCCGAGCTCGGCCAGGACCCGGTCGATGTCGAGCAGGCTGGTCGGCTCCACGACCCGGGCGATGACGAGATCGCGGAAGCTCTCATCGCCCACGATGTCGAACCCGAGGCTGGTGTAGACCCCAGCCAGAGACTCGTAGAGCAGACCCGAGGACGTCTTGAGGACCTGCGAGCGCGACACCATCGTCGCCGGTGCCGGCGCGTGGGCAGCCGGGTCAGCGAAGAGCCCCTTGGTTCGCGGCGGCGATGCCATCGAGACCTTCGCAGCCACCGGTGTGATCCCGAGATCAAGCACCCCCTGGCGATCGTCCTCGAGTAGACGCCGGGCCTCGGCCATGAGCAGGCCAAGGTCAGCATCGTCGCGCGCTGAACCGACATGACGAACGATCCGGCGCCGACCATCGACCGACTCAGCGATCTGGACCGCGGTGGCGCCCGAGGCTGTACGAACCCGCCGAATCCACGCCACCAGCCGATCCTAGCTGCACCACTTAGTGCCTTAGCTGCGCACTAAGCAGACACATCACCGCAGGTCAGCGCGATCCGGCACCTGGAAATCGAGCCAAGTGACCCAACTCAGGAGGCCAGCGGCACTGGGCACCAAAGGGCTGTAAGCGCTTGCTGTGACTGCACCCAGTTATGGCATCGGAAGTGAGTGCAGGTTCTGCACGCCTCCCTGATTGATCGCGTCCAACGCGATTGCCGAGACCTGAGCCAGGTACGCATCTGCGTCGAGGTCCACCCGGACGCTGGAACGGACCGGCGCGAATCGCCCGAGTGGGATCGACATGTCGTCGTAGCGGGAGCCGGACCCGTCGGTGGTCTCTATGACGAGTCGCTCATCACCGGTCCACTCGACCCCGAGGAGTGCGTCGTACTCACCGGTGGAGCCCATCGCCTGAGCGGACTCCCGCAGCAGAGCCATGGCGTCCGCTACGGCGGCTTCGATGTGGCGGGACCTGATCCGCTCGCCCGGCAGTGTCCCCTGATCAGGTCCGCTGATCCTGTGGGACCCGATGCCACACACGAGGCTGACTGCGCCGTTGTCATGAATCCCGAACCACGCCTCGTACCAACTGCCGACCCCGTAGGGCGCATGAGGCACCACCCAGCGACGCATTCCCCGACGAAGGTTCGACCTCTCGACGGCTTCAAGTGGATGAGCAACGCCGCGGTCGACCCATGCCAGAGTCAGTCCCTCCGCGGCCCCGACCACGGCCTGCGCTTGATCTCGATCGAGTTGACGACCAACGAGCGGGACCCGTGGATAGGCGACCACGGCCATCCAGGCACGCTTGTCGGTGTCCCGGCCAGTCATGAGTTCGTCGTGGAGGTTCTGGATCGCTTGATCTGAGTGACTCCGAGTATCGAGCCGCTGTCGGTAGAGCGACTCCAACTGGCGCTCTCTCATCCACTCGGTGTCGGCATGGTTGCGAATCGGGGCGCCGAACATCTCACCGCGGTAGACGAGGTGCGGAACCTCAACACTCGGCGGAACAACGACCACGAGCGCTCTGCTGCCTTCCCGTCCCACGCGGATCACATCCAGACCGAAGACCGGCGGGTGGATACCGCTCACCACCACACGCCGCAGCGTGCGCTCGAACGACTCGCTTACCTCGCCGACATCGACGCGTCCCGTCGCCCTGCGCTGCTCCTCGGTGACGCCGAAGACGAGCATCCCGCCGCCTGAGTTCGCGAACGCGGCGACGTCTTTCACCAGGTCCGACTGCGCAAGCACCTTCTCGTCGGGCAGGTCTCGCTTCCAGTCGAGCGACTCGCTCTCCTCGATCCCGGACGCGATTGCCTCATCGAGCATCTCGGAGTCGATCGGTCCGGGCTGTCGACCGAGCCTCTGGTGCAGGGCGGTGAAGATCACCTGAGGAACGTAGCGCGATCGCCTCGGCCTGGACTCGACCGCGAGCCCTCCTGCTGTATGCGTTCCTCGCCCGAGCCCGTCGCTATGTCGGTGCCTACTGCTAGTTCTGAGCCATGGATCAGGCACTAACGACCGATTCCGCCGCGCCGGCGCAAACGGAGGTGTCCGAGGCTCAGGGGTTCCGGCGAAACCCACCGGCGAAACGTCGGCGGCACAAGCAGCCCCGTTGGTCGGCTACGCCCGAGTGAGCACGTCCGACCAATTCCTCGATCGGCAGCTCGATGTACTGCAAAAGGTGGTCTGCGATAGCGTCGCGAGCAGGAAGCATGGGCACTTGGGCGACACACCGCGTCAACCAAGCGGAGCGTCTGCTACACCAGTAGCTGCCACCGTGACCTGACCCACCGGCGGGCTGAGCACCGTGTCCAGTGAGGCTCTCGAAGTGGGTGAAGCAAGGCCGGATCGACTGTGGCGAGATCCCGGGTGTGACACCACCGAGTGCGCCGAGTTCCGTGCGGCTCGCCGTAGTATCCGTGGGTCGAGACCGAGCTTGTGATCATCCGCCAAGTAGGCGATGTGCGGCTCCGGGTCATGTCTGGCGTGCCGCAGGACGTGCGTCGTGCGGAACTCGTCACAGGTCGAACTTCATCGAGGCTGGCAGGACTTGTCGTTCGGTGCGGGCGTCGGGGTTGAGGGCGCGTGTGGTGTGTCCGGTCGTGGTGGAGTGCCGGACGGGTTTGACCGGGGGCGCCATGGGCAGGCGTGACCACTCGCAGGCGGCCCACCAAGGTGGCGGGAGCGTCACCTCCGCCTTCGTGAGCTCCTTGCGGCGGTTGAGCTCGAGGAAGCGTGGGGTCTGACCGAGGAACAGTGCGTGGTCGATGACGGCGGTCGCGAGGTAGGGCTCGTGCGGGGTGAAGGGGCGGTCGCTGGCGTCGAGGAAGCTGCGCGTAGTCCAGGTCCGACGATCCGCTCCGGGGGTACCGGCCGGGGTGGTGACGGTCATGGCTGCGAAAGCGTCTGCGCGTGCGGTGTGGTGGTCGGGGAACCAGTCGCTCCATGCGACAAGTCCGAGGCGGTGAGCGATCCGTGCTCGGACGGTGGCGGGGATGTCGGCGAGGACGGTGTCGATGACGCGGCGGGCGCGGTCTCGGACCTTGCGGGGGTCGCTGCCCTTGGGGTGAGGTGCGAGGACGAACACGACGTTGCAGCCGCCGTCCTCGGGGTCGATCGCGGCGAAGTAGTCGAGCCACTGGACGACCTTGGCGGCGAACTTCTTCTCGTTGATAGTCGCGGTGAGCTCGATCGCGATCCGCAGGCCGTCCTCGCGCACGACGACGCCGTCGGCACGGCCCTTGAGCCACGGCTTCGTGGCGTGGTGGTCGGGGTGAGGGGTGAGCAGCCGGCGGGTGCTGAACGGTTCGCCCAGGATCGCGGCGACGGTGCCGGCTGCTGCCCAACGCAGGAGCAACTCGGCGAGCAGCACGTCGTGGCGGCGACCGACCGGTCCACGACCGCGCCACTCGGCGCCGCCGGTCACGGCGAGCATGGTTGCCGTCGACAGGTGGTGGGCGCACAGGCGCGTCCACGTAGCTTTCGAGCTCAGGGCGTACAAGCGCGAAACGCCCTTCAGGTCGCGGCGGTCGTCGGTGTGCTTGACGAGTCCGTAGTCGTGGGAGGCGTCGAGCTGGGTGCGCAGGCGCTTGCGGGTCACCGTGGGTCCCACGATGAGGCGCAGCTGGTCCTCACTGAGCGTCCCGAAGCAGAACAGTGCCCCGTGGACGCGGATGAAGAGGTCGAGGTCGACCAGCAGGTTCTGCACCAGCGACCGCTTTCGCCGCCGAGCGGACTTCGTCTTGCGACGTGCGGGGGGCTGCGACAGGACGCCACGCCGGTAGAGGTCGTTGCGCATCTCGAAGCTCAGCAGCGGCGCGGCGTCTCCGCCGGCGAACTGCGCGTAGTACGGGTCCGCCCGTCCCGGGGCCAGCACGGCAGCGGCGGCCGGGTCGAGCCAGATGCGGGCCATCGTCGCCGGCTCCTCGGAACAGACGAAGGTGGTGGCGTCCTTGAACGTCATCGGTCGCTCGGTCACCCGAGAGCGCGGCGACTCCGTGTTCGTGACGAGCGCGGGGGGCCGCGAGGCACCGCCATGGGTCGGGCGGACGAGCTCGTCGGGGCCGTAGGGCCACGTCGACGACGGGGGTGCGGCGTCGTGATGGACGTCGGCCCATACCGCGAGGCGGCGAGCGCGGGAGCGACCGTCGAGCAGCCACCCGATCACCGTGGTCTTGGCAGTGCCGGGGTCTTCGTCGAGCAAGCGCAGCATCTTCTGCACCCGCTCCACCGCATCGGTCTGGCTCTCGCCCGCGGCGCACAACAGGTCGACCAGGGCGACCTTGTGCAACCAACGAGACTCCAGGGCTGCTGCCTCAGCGATCACGGCCGAGACATCGACCGACATCGTCGCCAACCCGGCAAGGTCATCAGGAGCGAAGCCGCTCTCGCGATCGTTGGCGCGCTTGGCGGCGCGCTCGGCCAGCTCCCCTAGCCGACGCTCTACGAACTCCTTCTTCTTGGCCTTGCGCTCGCGCATGTCGGCCATGTCCTCGGGCGTGCGTTCCGGGACCGGATGACGCTGCGGGGTCGTCGGGTCGGGCTGCAGATCCGGCTGCGGGTCGCGCCGGTGGGCGGGGTCGGGACCGGCTTCGGTCGTGTGGTCGGGGTCGGGCTCGTGAGAGTTTTCGGGGTTCATGCTTGGGACCATGCGCACATCCACAGGACCGGTCGGCACGCAGAAACCGGTGGTCGTTTTGCGGCCCGGTAACAGCCCCCGGGAGCGAATCCGCGGCGCTATGTCCGCTTGAGGCACCCAGCAGCGTTCTACGAGACATAGCCCCAGAAGTCGACACGCTTTGGCCTGCCTTTGGGCCTATGTCTCGATGAGAAGGCCAGTTCTTGGCGGGGGCACGGTTTCTCCGAAACCAGAAGGGACACCAGGAACGACCACGGGAAGAATCACTGCAATCGCAACACCCCGTTCACGCACAGCAACACCAAGCAAACAACAAGCATCACCAACAAGGAACGCAGAACCGATGAGCAACAGGAAGGACGACAACAGAACGCAACGACAACACCACGACACCGAACCGGAACGAAGGGTCACCAGCCGAGCGGAGCGAGGCTTCTTCTATGGGACCCCTCCCCGGCCACGGCGTCCACCTGCGGCTGGCGCCGAGCCCCTCACACGAGCGGTCCGCCTGGAAAGCGGACTGACACGTGGCGCTGCCGCGCACCTGCGCTAGCGACTAGTAGGACGGCAGGTTGAGCGCAGAGCTAGACGTTGCCACCCGGCGTCAGCATGCGCCAACCAGCGTGGAACACCGGAGCGAATCCGCATCACGGGGGTCCGGCCGCCGCGTGGCGGGCAGCGGTCAGGACGGCCTCTGGGTCGCTGGTGAGGAGGTCGACGGGTAGCGCACCGTTGATGAGTCGGCCGCACGGGGAGGTGACCCACAACAGGGCGCTCTGCTCAGACCAACCGGCGGCGCCGGCGAGCATCGCGTGCACCGTCAACCACACCTCGGGCGCCATGGGGCCGATGTCGAACAAGTAGGGGTAGCGCTCGCGCGCCTCGGATAGGTGGCGTGCGGTGCGGGCACGCTGCTCGGCCACCGCGGGGCCCTCCGGCTCGGCTGCTCGGTCCGTGCGATCGCGGCCCACGGTGGGCGAGCGGGCCGCCGAGTCGAGGAGGTCGCGCAGACCAGGGTCGGAGTCGTCCTGCGTCTGCGCGTCGACGATCCGATACGGCGTCGCGCCAGCCAAGTGCTCGCGCAGACCGGGAAGATCGTCGGGCAAGTCCAGTCCTTCGACGAACTCGTCGAAGTCGCTCGAGCCGCCCGAACCGGACAGACGCGCACGAACGGCCTCGGCGACTGCGTCAGCCTCTGCCTCCTCGGCGAACGATTCGGCCAGCGCCTCGAACTCGCCCCTGTCCGCGACCGCGGGGAGCGACTCAATGGCGACGACCGTTGAGGTGGTCCACCACTCGTCCCTGCCGTTGGTGAAGTACCTAGCGCGGGCATTGAGCCTGGCCGGGCCATCGGTGACGAGCGCGGGTTCGCCGAGGTAGTTCGGGCCTATCGCGACCGCGAACACACCGAACAGCGCATCGAACCTCACCTCGCCCTCGGGCCCGATGCGGGCGACGAAGCTGCCGTGGTCCGTCGCGCACACGAGCAGGGTGCGTGCCCCGCTGACTGTCGTCAGCAGGAACGACTCGCCTGGCTTGAGCCAGGTGCGGGGCAAGGCCTCCAGGTGATCGGTCACCACTCCGCGCTCCACGCCTGTTCGGCCCACTCCACGACCGTCTCGGGGGCGCTCACCAGGTACTCCGCAGGGGCGGCGCCGCCGAAGAAGGAACACGGCGCCGAGAGACTCTGCCTCAGGCTTGCCTCGCTACGTCCGTAGCGTCGACCGAGCGCGCGGAGGCGTTCCATCACGGCAGGCTCCTCGACTCCACGGCGCGCCTCGACGCGTTCTCGAACCTCAGCTGGGGTCAGGCCGGGCAACGCCTCGATCGAGATCACTAGGTCGGTCTGCCACACGATGAGGCTCACGCCCGTTCGGTGCAGTTGTGCCCGTTGGCCGACCGTGACCGGCGTCGTGTCCTCGTCGTAGGTCGTCGCGTGCGACAGCGGCTCGGCCAGCGTCATCGCGCCGGGGTGCCACCGGATCATGATGGCGTCCTCGGGCATCCGTGCCAGCAGGTACGAGGCACCGTTTAGCGACTGGAGGATGAAGGTCTCCCCGACGACCAACGTGGTGCTGGGTAGGGCCGGCACGTAGCGGGTCATGGTGCCACCTCGACAGCTCCAGGCACGGCTGAAGGCGACGGAGCCCGATCACGGTCGCGCCCCACCTTGCCGCCAGCACCATGGGTCAGGTGCTCCCCCAGCCCCCGAGGCACCCGGTTCGGCTGTTGCTCGTCGTCCGAGGGAGCCAACGAGCACCGACGCCCACCCGCTCGGTCTCGTGGAACCGGTCCCGGGCGATCGGTTCCCGCAAGCGCTTGGTCCTGGTCAGCGGCGCTCATGGGTGAGACCAGTCGAGGACGGCGAAGTCGACAGGTGCGTGACGGTGGTCGCGGCACCGGCCGGGTCGGTGGTCGAAGTCGCGGTCGGTGGGTGGGGCGAAGTGGCCGCAGACCGCGCAGAGCCCGGCCGAGTCCTCGGCGATCGCTGCGACGAACATCTGGGCTTCGTCGCGCTTGTCCTGGGCGATCGAGGCGAGGTCGAGGTCGATGTACAGGCGGCCGTCACGGTCGTGGACGCGAAGCACCTCGAAGCCACCGGTGAGGAGTCTGAGGTCCGCGAGGACCTCCTCCATGACGCGAGCCCATCCCAGGGGGATCCGCGACCTCTGGGCTGGTTTGTTGGGCAACATCACCCTGCCGGCGTGCCGGGGCGTCGTCGACGCCGCCCATGCCTCCACACGCAACGAGGCAACGTGCACATCGCCAGCGAGCCAGAGCCGGTCGGCCTCAGCAGCGGCACGCCCCCGGGCGTTATCGACGTACACGCCGTGCACGGCGCCGTCTTCGACTAACAACAGGCACCCCGTAGGGGCACCACCAGCGACCCCCCAGCCGTTGGTCGAGCCACGCGACAGCATGCGGAACCTGCGACGAGCAGCCGCTGACAGCCGCGCCAGCATCGGAGGGAGGTTCGCGAGGGCTTGGGCGCACCCAGACGACCCACTTCCCGTCCCGCGGCCCCCGTCGTTGCCCCCGTCTGACCGCGTGCGGTCCGGGCTGGGCGCGCTCACCAGGTCACGTCCCGGTGCGGTGGAGGGACCGGTTCGCCGTTCGCGACGAGGTCGTCGATGACATCGGCGACGAGCGCACGGAGTCCCACCACCGCCTCCTCCGCGTTCGGTGCGACGAAGGACAGGGAGGGGAACTCGTCGACGGTCGCAATGACCTCGCCGCCTTGGTTGCTGTCGTCGTCGTGCTGGCGGTAGGAGTAGTCGCCGACGAACCGCGGCACCTGGTCCCAGTCAGCACGCGACACCGAGACCACACGGCTCGTGCGCCACTGGTCGGCGCGGGAGAAGAAGGAGATTCCGAGCGTCATGCGGTGGCCTTCACGGACTCCGTCGCGGTCCCACCCGTTGCTGCGGCCTGCTTCGCACACCGCGAGGCGCCACCACTGCGTGTCCCACTGCGACCGACGCGACGCCGGTGCGGGGACTCGGCGCCACGCGGGACCATCACTCAGGTCCGGTCGTCCGGGCCTGGGACCGTCACCAGTGAGGACCCACACGACGGTGCCGTGCTCGGTCTCGATCCGCCAGGCTGACGGCTCACCGGCGAGGTAGGTCTCTTCGAACGACGACGCCCCCGTCAGGGGCGCGATGAAGGCGGGGACGCGTCCCCATTCCTCTTCCCGCAGCCTCGCGGCCACACCCGCTTGGGCCCGCACCGCCGCCAGGAGCTCAGGTGTGTAGGGGTGCCACCGTCCATCCAGGTCGCTCAGGGCTGTGCCGGGGTGACGGACCCGTGCGATCACTGGGACAACCGGCAGGTCCGGGCGCCCGGGTCGCTCAAAGCCGGTCAGCACCCACCAGGCTGGGCCGACCTCGTGGCCATCGATGCGCCACACCGACACACGACCCGACACGGCGGACTCTGTCAGCGCCTCGAACGCGTCGGCGCCCCCGGGCGGGTGGAACGGGATGAGGTCGCGCTCGTAGGCGTGGTCCGAGGGCCCAGAGACACTGGTCCGGTCGTCCTCACTCATCAAACCGGCCCGACTGTTCGACCCGTGTGACCGGGGCGGTCGACCGGGTGGTCCCCATCACCAGCGGGTCGTCGCTCACGCCCGAGAGAGCCAGGCTCAGGCTCTCCCCGATCACGATCACGAGTTTCCGGGACTCCAAGGTCATGACCTCGCCGTCCCGGCGCAGCGTGACGGACTCGATTCGGGCACCTTCGGCGACCTGTCCGGGCGGCACCTCGGCTCGCGCCCGCTGGTAGGTGTGGTCGTCGAGATCAAGGATGTGGACTGACCCACTGGCGGTGTGGACGTGCACCACACCGGAATCGACATCGACCGATTCGCCCGGTTCACTGATCGGGGTTGGGGGCGTCGTCATCGTTCGGGCGTCGTGTCGGCCTTGAAGAGGCGGTCGGCCACAGCGTGACGCAGAATCTCGGCCCGCTCCGCCTCGGTCGGGGCCCGGTAGCTCATCGCCATCAGATCAGCGACGCCGTCCGCGACCTTGCGATCAACATCGGTCGCGGGCGCGCCAACACAGCACAACTGGGAGCAGCAGGGATGGGCATCGGAACTCACCCACGACCACCGATGCCTCGTGCCGTGACGCCGACGGAAAAGTCGATCGTCGATATCGAGGTGCAACCCACCGTGCTCGCAGCGCCGGTAGATGACCAGGGTCGACCGATCAGCAACCACCGGTGCGTCGCGTAGCGGCCATTCGCTAGGTCGATGCACCCAACAGGTCTCACCAGCACACTGCCCGGCTGGATGGACATTGGTCAGGAACGCACCCTCGACACCGATCACACCGCGACCGTTCGCCAGATTCGTCGCATCGGCCAACATCGCGGCGTCGTCCGGAGAGAGCGGATTCTCGGGGCCGCCCGTCATTCGCCACCGCCGAGACGCGTGGGAGCCCTGGTGCCACGAACTAGTCGACTAGGACGCGGGTACGACCGAGTTGATCCGTTGCACTTTGGAGTTGACCGCGATCGATCCGACGGTAAATCGTTGCCGTTGAGCAGCCAAACCGCGCGGCCGCCTCGGCGACCGACAACCCAAGAGGAACTGCCTCCTCGGCACCATCTGTCTCTCTTGCTCGGCGCCGGCGCGAGGGCGAAACCTCGGCCGGTTCCATTGCCCGCTCGGCTCGCACTCGCGCAGCACTCGGACCGGACAGGCCGCCGGCCTCTGCCACCTGTGCCCAGGTCATCCCCGAGCGGTAGGCCTCCAGGAGGGCACGAGCGAGTTCCTCTTCCAGGGCCTGCACCGTCGCGGCGGCCTTGTCGTAGCGCTCGGTAAGTTTCCGAATGCGGTCGGTCATCGCACGTTGACGGCCCGCGGGTGGCGGAACCCGGTCTCGTCGCCCCTGCACCACGGGGCGATAGTCGCAACCTTTGGGTAGCGCTGTCCATCACCGCGCCGTGTCGTGCGCCAGGTTTCAATCGGCGCCATGCCTGACTTCGGCATCTCGTCATGACAGCTCACGCACGTCCCAGACCCGAGCGTGTCTCGAAGTCTCGCCGCCATCGACCAATTCCTTGCCAAGGATGACCTCGAAGAACTTTGAGTCGTCAGGCCTATTGCGTACTTCCGGTGGTGCCAAGTAAGTCAGTCGCCAACTCGATCGAGCGTGCCGTTCTGGGCAGAGAAAGGCCGGCCTCTCCATCGACGGCTGCGCGTCGTAGTAGCCGGCCACCCTCAGCAGCGCGACCAGCGCCTCGTCGTCGTCGCCCGTGAAGGGCAACTCCTGCAACACCGCAATGAAGCGGCGCCACCACTCGTCATGCGTCATGAGACAGACTGTAGTGACGAAAGCGCGCAGATGCAATCTTTCTTCACATTGGCTCTGAGACGAGGTGTTGTGGCGAGTCCACCAGTGCGTCGGCACCTCTATTCCGCAGACTCACACCGACTGATCATGACCCTGAGCGCGCCCCGGTCGAACGGTCCACCCCCACCGCAAGAGCCGCCTTGACTCGTCCAGCTCGTGGTTTGACTTCTCATCCGAGTAGGCAGCCCAGGGACAACACTGAGGGGTTCGCCGAGGAGACCCCCCGACACCTATTGCTAGCAGAGATCCCACACGACGACCAGTTCGCCGCGCCTCGGCGAGCGGAAGGTAGAGCGCCTTCACTATGACCCGCACACCACCCCTGCATGAGCAGCCTCGAAGAAGCACTCCTCGACGTAATCGAAGAACTACACGACGCCAGCACCTCGCAAGAGTGGCTCGACGCCCTCGACGCCAACCGCCGCGCCCACATCGCCCTTATGGACGCCAGGACCTCTGCCGTCGCCAACGCACGCGCCGACCGAGCAACCTGGCGACAGATCGGGAAGGCCTTAGGCGTCACCAAGCAAGCAGCCCAGGAACGCTACGGGCGCCCCACCGACCCCGTCGCGAAGGAAGAGCGTCAACCGACACCACCGAAGACCTACCTGCATCTCGGCCTCGACGGGAGACCTCTCGGAATCATCCTCCCCGCGAAGCGCGGCGAGATCGACCACGCCATCCGCGAACACCTGCATGCCATCCACGACGACGTCCCGGCTGTTCGTCAGGAACCCCTGACGTCGTCAAGCAACCCTGACGCCACTTGATACTCGCTGCCAAGCAGCGCGGCCCGGGCGCAGCAGCTCACACAATCCGCGCGGGATGGCTCAGGATGCAGCGGCTCGCCCACGATGACCTACCTCAGAGGCGCTGCCTTGCGGCTCCCCTCTGTTGTCAACCGGTGCTGACGACCTAGTCAATACGAGTAGTCGGACTTCACTGAGCGCAACACTGCGGTTGTTTAGGCCTCTGACCTGCACGAACGTCGTGGCAGCGCTTAGGAGAGTCCCCTGGGGTGGTGGTGTTCTGGATAGGCGGATTGTGTGAACAACCCTCGCGGAGGCTCGAGTTCTCTTAGGGTCAGTGCCCAAGTGGCACCCCTGCGGTGGGCCGCGGTTTGAAAGGGCTCATCGGTGCCAGTCAGGGGCACGGAGGTCTGCGGCGTTCCAGGAGAAGTTTCGTGCACCAACACCACGTGTTCGCCGCTACGGCGTCCGCAGCTGAGCACAGCAATCGGGGGCGTCGTGGACGGCTCCGTGCCGGGTTCGTCTTCGCCCTGGTCGCCACGCTCCCCCTGACAGTGTTGGCCAACCTCCCGGCTGCGACCGCGTCCATCCCGTCGATCGCACCCACGTCATCCAGGGTGACCAGCACCGAACCTCGCGCCACTAACACTCCGCCGGTCTCTGACGTCGGCAAGCGGGCACCAGCAAGCAGTCCAGAGTTGGTTCCGTTCGTCGGCTCGTTCCAGATCACCGCCACATGGGGAAGCCCATCAGGCGGATACCACGCCGACAACACTCCGGCTATCGACACCGCGATGCCTACCGGCACCGCCATCTACGCCGCAGGTAGCGGGTCCATCTTGTTCACAGCTGTGGACGGCCGCAACTGCAACCCCAACACTTATCCCGGTGGAGTTCAGGGGTGTATCGATGCCGGGTACTTCGGGACCAGAGTCCACATTGCCCATCCGGACCGCACGCAATCTCGGTACGTACACCTGTCAAGCATCGCCCCCGGCATCTCCAACGGTGTGGCGGTCGCCGCGGGAGCGCTCATCGGATACTCCGGAAATTCCGGAACATCCACCGGACCCCACTTGCACTACGAAGAGCGCAACTCCAGCGGATCCATCATCATCCCTGGCAACTGGGCCGCCTGCCACGGATCAACCCTGACCACCTACGACAACATGCAGAACCGCGTCAACCAGACCATCCGAAACGACGGCTACGGATGCTCAAGCAGTCGTCGGTCGGCAAACATTCGTTCTCACAGTTGGGTTGACTTCAACGGCGACGGCAAGTCCGACATCTTCTACGTCGACTCCAAGAAACGCTGGCTCATCCGCTACAGCGCCAAGGGTGCCTGGAAGACCGTCAACACCTCAGCCGGCAACCCCGAC
>Ga0115549_1001544_pt1 | contig 13781 bp, 8 predicted proteins | sample COGITO_mtgs_1004_2_FD_87176 | JGI IMG/M metagenome (GOLD analysis project Ga0115549, IMG submission 87176) | Pelagic marine microbial communities from North Sea - COGITO_mtgs_100430 | ecosystem: Environmental > Aquatic > Marine > Epipelagic | place: Germany:Helgoland, sampling site Kabeltonne...
AATTTCCCGATTTACTTTTGGCCCTGGCAATTGTCCACCTTCTCCAGGTTTTGCGCCCTGTGCTATCTTAATTTGAATTTCACTAGCGCTTGTGAGATAGTTTGAAGTGACTCCAAAACGCCCTGAGGCTACCTGTTTAATAGATGAGTTTTTCCAATCGCCTTTTGCACTTTTATAAAATCGTTCTTCATCTTCTCCACCTTCGCCAGAATTACTTTTTCCGCCAATTCTGTTCATGGCTACTGCTAAGTTTTCATGGGCTTCTTTACTAATAGACCCATAAGACATGGCCCCTGTTTTGAAGCGTTTTACAATTTCTGTCCATGGTTCAACCTCATCAATTGAAATAGGATCAAATTGATCAAACTCAAATAAACCTCTAATAGTCATTAAGCGTTTTGATTGGTCATCTACAAGCTCTGAATATTCTTTAAAAGTCGATGCTTTATTGGTGCGTACCGATTCTTGAAGTTTTGCGACAGTTAGCGGATTAAACATATGCTTTTCCTGTCCACGTCGCCATCGGTATTCTCCGCCTATTTCGATATCTGGCGCCATATTTGGATTAAATGCTTTTTTGTGACGTTTGGCTATTTCTTTTTCTATCTCCATCAACCCAATACCTTGAATTCGTGTGGGTGTATTTGGGAAATATTTTTCAACAGTGTTTGTATTGATTCCAACACACTCAAACAATTGAGAACCTCGGTATGAATTTAAGGTAGAAATTCCAATTTTATTCATCACCTTCAAGATGCCTTTTCCAACAGCTTTATTGTAGTTTTTGATGGCTGTAAGGTATTCTAAATCTGAAATGTCTGCGTCATTAATTTGTTTTTCAACAATTTCATTAACGATATAGGGATTCACTGCACTCGCTCCAAACCCAAACAAAAGGGCAAAATGATGTACTTCTCTTGGTTCTGCAGATTCGATTATTAAACTAATTCTTGAACGTTTGTTTAATTTATGAAGCCCATGATTTACATATGAACATGCTAAAAGTGCTGGAATTGGTGCATGGTTTTCGTCTACAAATCGATCCGATAAAATGATAATATTTGCGCCTTGATCGATTGCTTTAGATGCTTTTAAAACGAGCGATTCAAGAGCACTTTCCAATTGATTTAACCCTCTATTTACTTCATACAATATAGAAATAGATTCCACTTTAAAGTTAGGGTTTGTGTCGTAATTTTTAATTTTATCTAAATCGTGTTTAGAAATAACAGGATTTTGAATTTTTAATTTTTTACAAGCTTCCGAGTTACAATCAAAAATGTTAGTATCACTTCCAAGCGTCAAGCTAATGTCGGTGATTAATTCTTCGCGAATTCCATCTAACGGAGGATTGGTTACTTGAGCAAATATTTGTTTGAAATAGTTGTAAATGAGCTGAGGACGTTCGGATAATACAGCAATTGGTGTATCGCTACCCATAGAACCGATAGGTTCTTTACCTAATTGTGCCATCGGTCGGATAATCGTATTGAGGTCTTCTTTTGTATACCCAAAAGCAACTTCTCTTTTCTTTAAGTCTACCTCTTCATGCTTAATAGGTCCTTTTTTGGCGGATATGTCTTTTAAATGTACTAGGTTTTCATTCAACCACTTTCTATACGGATGTTTGGCCGCTATTTTTTCTTTGATTTCTTCATCATTTACAATACGTCCTTCGTTCATATCGACCAAAAACATTTTCCCTGGCTCTAAGCGTCCGTGAAATTCTACGTCTTCGGGTTCAATATCCACTACGCCAGTTTCGGATGACATGATCACGTTTCCATCTTTAGTAACGGTGTATCTTGAAGGTCGTAAACCATTTCTATCTAATACTGCTCCGATAAAATTTCCATCCGTAAACGGAATAGATGCAGGCCCATCCCATGGTTCCATTTGACAAGAATTATATTCGTAGAATGCCTTTTTAGAATCGGACATATCTGGGTTTTTTTCCCAAGCTTCAGGGACCAACATCATCATTACTTCTGGCAACGAGCGCCCTGTCATTAATAGCAACTCAACGACCATGTCTAAAGTAGCTGAATCCGATTTTCCTTTAAGGATGGTGGGGATGATTTTTTTGATGTCATCACCAAAGGCGTCACTTTGAATAATTTCTTCTCTAGAAAACATGCGAGACACATTTCCTCTTAAGGTATTGATTTCTCCATTATGACATATATATCTGAAGGGCTGTGCTAAATCCCATGTAGGAAATGTATTGGTTGAAAAACGCTGGTGCACCAAAGCCAATCGTGTATCTAGAGTTGTGTTAAAAAGATCTAGATAATACTCATTTATATGTTCTGGCTTTAATAGGCCCTTGAAGATGATAATTTTAGTTGAAAGGCTTGGGAGATAGAAAAATTTTGACTCAGATAGTTTTGAGTCATATATTGTATGTTCAGCAATTTTTCTGGCAGCAAATAGTTTAAGGTTAAAATCAAACTCTGTTTGTTTACTATCGGATTTACTGATAAATATCTGCTTCACGAAGGGTTCAGTTGTTTTAGCAATCTCTCCTAAAACAGCACTGTTAACAGGTACATCTCTCCACCCAAGAATTTGCAATCCTTGCTTTTTTATTTCGGTTTCAAAAACCTCTGTACAGTAATCTCTTTGGTTTTCTTTACGGGGTAAAAACACATTACTCACCGCATATTGTCCCGCTTCAGGCAATTCAAATTCACAAAATGTTTTGAAAAAATCGTGTGGAATATCAATAAGTATTCCTGCGCCATCCCCAGTAACACCATCAGAACTCACCGCGCCTCTGTGTTCTAGTTTAACTAAAATTTCTAGTGCCTTATGAATAATGTCGTTGGAACGTTTCCCTGTCAAACTACATATAAATCCTGCGCCACAATTGTCGTGTTCAAATTCGGGTAAATAAAGTCCTTGTTTTTTTAACATGCTTAAATTATTTCTGGTTTAACCTTAATAAAGATGTAATATAATTGGTAAAATTCGATTTTAAAAAAAGCCAAGTCACTTTTTCGAAATTCCAATTCTGAATACCTATTAATGCGTTTTGAGCAATGAAACACTTGTTAGACTATCGAATAATCAATGGATAATTTGGATGTTTTTCTTTCCAACGAACATAAGGTCTTAAACAACAAAAAACGATTCTCATAATTTGGCACTTTATTGAAATATTAAAAATAATATAAATAAAATTGCAATACCCTAAAAATTTAGGGGGTTAAATTAATTATTACATAAAAATCAATTATTGACCCTTATTTTTTGTGGGGTATCTTTTGTTTAATATTAGTTTTGCATCATTAACTAAAAATATTAATTACTAAAATTATCTATTATGAAAAAAATTATTTTAAGTGCAATTGTTTTTGTTGGAGCGATGACTCTAAACGCACAGGACGACGCTCCTAAATTATCCGTGTCTGGAACTGTGGATGCTTATTACCAAACTTACCTAACCGCTTCAGATGATGCTTCTGGGTCTTTTGGAAGCTCTTTTGCAGATGAAGCAGGATTTGCTTTAGGGATGGCTAACCTTGTACTTAGCTATGAAGGTGAAAAAACAGGAGTGGTTGCTGATTTAGTGTTTGGCCCAAGAGGCGATGCTGCAGCTGGCGGTTACAACCTTAACCAATTGTATGCCTACTGGAATGTAAGTGAAAGTACAACTTTAACAGTGGGTCGTTTCAACACTTACTTAGGATATGAAGTGATTTCTGCCGCTGGAAACTTTAACTACAGTACCTCTTATTTATTTTCAAGCGGTCCTTTTTCTCATGTTGGGTTAAAAGCTGACTTTGCTTTAGGTGAAGATTTTAGCTTAATGTTAGCCGTCATGAACCCTACAGATACCAACAACAATGCTACAGGAGATTATGGTTTTGGCGCTCAGTTAGGTTATTCAGGACAGTACTTAAACCTTTACTATGACAATGATTCTGTATTAGGTTTCGAAGTTGACTATACTGGTGGTTTTGATTTGTCTGAGTCTTTTTTCTTAGGAATCAACGGTGCATACCAAGTTAGTGATGATGCTGGTTTTTACGGCGCAGCATTGTACCCACAGCTAGCAACATCTGACTCGTTTTCTATAGGGTTAAGAGGAGAGCTTTTTGGACTCCACGAAAAAGATGTTGACGATTTACCAAGTGTATTTGCGACGACCTTAACAGGAAGCTATACGGTTGAAAACTTAACTATTAAGCCAGAAGTAAGATTAGACTCATGGAGCAATGACTTTGAGCCTTATATTGATGCAGACGGTGTTGCCGCTAAAAGCTTAGCAGCATTTACAGTTGCGGCAATATATTCTTTCTAGTACCCGTACCAATATTAACTAATCAAATATATAATTTATGTCACATTTAATTAACAACTTACCTCTAGTAATTCAAGATGCCGCTGCGGTTGAGAATCTTGCTAGTGCTATCAAGGACGATATGGGAATGTTATGGATGCTAATCGCTGGTATCTTAGTTTTCTTCATGCAAGCAGGTTTTACGTTAGTAGAATCAGGAATGACACGTTCAAAAAATGCAGTGAATATCGCAATGAAAAACTTGCTTGATATTTCTGTAGGATCTCTTACCTACTGGTTTGTAGGATACTCTCTTATGTACGGAGACACCTCCAATGGTTGGTTTTTCTGGAGCGGAATTATGCAAGGAGAAGGCGCTGACTTATTCTTCCAAACAATGTTTGCTGCGACTGCTGCAACGATTGTTTCTGGAGCAATTGCTGGAAGAACAAAGTACTCAACGTACATTATCTTTTCAATCGTCATGACTGCTATTATCTACCCAATTGCAGGGGGATGGCAATGGCAAGGGTCAGGTTGGTTGACTGAGCTAGGCTTTATTGACTTCGCTGGTTCTTCAATCGTTCATGCTGTAGGTGGTTTTGCTGCTTTAGTGGCTGCTTATATGGTAGGTCCTAGAATTGGAAAATACATTAATGGTAAAGTAATGCCTATTCCAGGTCACAACCAGATATTAGCAACCTTAGGGGTGTTTATACTATGGTTAGGATGGTTTGGTTTTAACGGTGGATCTCAACTTGCTTGGGGTGGAGACGATGCCGTTGCTGCTTCAACAGTGGTGTTAATTACGAATCTTGCTGCTGCTGCTGGTGCCTTAGGGGCCCTTATCACTACTTGGATCTGGTACGGAAAGCCACATTTAGCACAATCCTTAAATGGCGCGTTAGCTGGTTTAGTAAGTATTACTGCAGGTTGTGGAAACATGACGGCTGGTGGTGCTGTATTGGCAGGACTTATTGGTGGTGTCATTGTAGTATTCTCTATCGAATTTATCGAAAAGAAGCTTAAAATTGACGACGCTATTGGTGCCGCTTCTGTTCACGGAGTTGTTGGATTCTGGGGAACCATCGTCGTTGGACTTTGGGGTGTAAACGGAGACGAAGCCATTGGACTATTTAACGGTGGTGGTTCTGCGCAACTTGTTGCACAACTTACCGGAGGATTAGCATACGCTGTTTGGGCTGTTGTACTTTCCTTTATAGTATTTGGAATCCTTAAGAAGACTGTTGGATTACGAGTTACTGAAGAAGAAGAAGTTGCTGGACTGGATATCTCTGAACATGGATCTATTGCTTATCCCGGTAAAAGAGAAAGAGGTCAAGACTAATTTCGATATTGTATTGAGCATTTACATGCTCTCAAAGAATTAAAAATAAGTTTGTGATTTTTAGTTTGTGTTAAAAACCCTGGGGGCCCACGCCTCTGGGGTTTTTATTTTTCATTTCTTTTAAGCAACATCCATAGCATACCTTTATGATAAATGGGGTAATTTTATTAATTTCATAAAAACAAACAGGAGACCCCTCAAATTTTTAGGGGATCATTTGTTTTTATTTACATTTGAAAACAAACTAAAAACTAATTCAATGAAAAAAGTAGAGGCGATCATTAGAAAATCTAAGTTTTCTAGTGTCAAAAAAGCACTGCACGAAGTTGGCGTAAACTTCTTTTCCTATTGGGACGTTACCGGCCTTGGAAACGAAAAGGAAGGCCATGTATACCGAGGTGTTTCTTACAGCACAAGTGATATCCAAAGACGTTATTTATCAATTGTCGTAAATGATGATTTTGAAGAAGTGACCATCAATGCCATTCTCACAGCAGGCTCAACAGGAGATGTTGGAGATGGAAAAATCTTTGTATCACAGGTCGATGAAGTATATAGAATTAGAACCGGCGAAAAAGGCGGCAATACATTAAAATAACACCAATGGAATTACTTACAATCAATAACGTATGGATGATGATCTGTACGGCACTCGTATTTTTTATGCATACTGGATTTGCATTTCTAGAAATCGGGCTTACACGACAAAAAAATACGATTAATATATTATTTAAAAACATCTTTATTATTACGGTTGGACTGCTACTTTACTACATCGTCGGCTTTAACCTAATGTATCCAGGAGACTTTAATGGAGTTGTTGGATTTGCTGGATTTGGATTGGAAGCACCTTTAGTTGACGGCTCTTTTGATTTAGCTTATAACGAAGGATACACTTATTGGACAGATTTCTTGTTTCAGGGCATGTTTGCTGCCACAGCTGCTACCATCGTTTCTGGAGCCGTTGCTGAACGTATGAAAATTGGCGCATTTATAATTTTCACTATTGTATATGTAGGCATTGTGTATCCAATTGCAGGATCATGGCAATGGGGTGGTGGATTTTTATCCTCACTATCAATAGGAGAGGCCGAAGGGTTCTATGATTTTGCAGGCTCCACACTCGTACACTCTGTTGGTGGATGGGCTGCTTTAGTAACCGTATACCTTTTAGGGGCGCGGATTGGGAAATTTAACAACGGAAAACCGCAAGCAATTCCTGGACATAATATTCCGTTAGCGACCGCAGGGGTTCTTATTTTATGGTTAGGATGGTTTGGTTTTAACGGCGGCTCCGTACTCTCAGCAAACCCAGAGGCAACCTCACTAACTTTAGTAACTACTTGTTTAGCAGCAGCAGCAGGCGGCGTCATCGCCATGCTTACCTCGACCATCTTATATAAGAATTTAGACTTAACAATGTTCCTAAATGGTATTTTAGGAGGGCTTGTAGGGATTACGGCTGGAGCGGATCAAATGAGCCCCGGTGATGCTATTCTCATTGGCGCTGTTGCTGGAGCACTCATTGTGTTTGCTGTTAGCTTAGTCGATAAAATAAAACTAGATGATCCTGTAGGAGCGATTGCTGTACACCTTATTTGTGGGATATGGGGAACTTTAGCTGTGGGGCTTTTTGGCGCCAAAGCTGGGTTTGATCAATTTCTAGTACAACTCATTGGGGTGTTGTGTTATGCAGTGTTTTGTATTGCCACCACATTTGGGATCATTTACACTTTGAAGAAAACAATAGGTATAAGAGTATCGGAACGTGAAGAACTCGAGGGTCTTGATGCACACGAACACCAAATGGACGCTTACCCCGATTTTAGGTTAAATGAGCATTAACTGTTTATTTAATTAGTCAACAAAAAGCCTCTAGAGATATCTTTAGAGGCTTTTTAATTTAATGTAGTTTTTGATTTATGCGGAGTTTCGACTCGCATTAATATTTCCGAATAAAGAACGCATGACAATTTTCTCATACGTCTCTATCTGCGCTTCGTCTCTCGGGTCTTCTTTTTCAAGCTCCTGTATTTTCTTTAAGGCATATTGTTGGATAGTCAACAACGGCAACACAATGGACTCTCTTACCGAAATAGACGCTTTCCCTGCGGGCTCCTCTTCCATCAATTCGGAGTACCCTGTGAGTTTTAATAACAAGCGCTTCGTAGTAACGTATTCGCTATAAATTACATTCCAAAAGGCACCATATTCTGGGTCATCAGACATATATTTAGTTAAATCAAAAAAGGATTTTGACAAGGACATCATACTGTTTTCAATCAGTGTTTTGAAAAAATCAGAGGTTTGAAACAAGTGTTGTGCTTTTTCAAATTCGCCTATATCTTCATAATGTTTTAGCGCTGTTCCAACCCCAAAAAATCCAGGGACATTTTGTTTCAACTGACTCCATGAACCCACAAATGGAATGGCACGTAAGTCTTCAAATACCAGTCCTTCTGCTTTTCCACGTTTGGAGGGACGACTTCCAATATTTGTTTTGGCATAAAATTTCGACGTACTCATATGTTCTAAGTAAGAAATAAACTTAGGATGTGCTTTAAAATCTACATAGGCTTCATAACTCAATTTCGATAACTGCGCCATTACAACTCTGTTCTCAGGGGTCATTCTGAGGTCTTTATCGCTGAGACCGTTATGAATTCCCGAACTGATTAGCTGCTCAAGATTGTATTGTGAGGATTCTAACGTTCCAAAATTGGAGCTTATGGTTTGTCCTTGAATCGTAAGTTGTACTTCCTTATCTTCAATTGTGGGCCCTAAAGACGCATAAAAATTATGTGTTTTTCCACCGCCTCTAGCGGGTGGTCCACCACGACCGTCAAAGAAAATCACAGTAACATCATGTTTTCTAGAAATAGCGGTCAATAATTCTTTGGCTTTATAAATCGCCCAATTGGCCATCAAATACCCCCCATCTTTGGTACCATCACTAAACCCAAGCATAATGGTTTGTCTGTTGCCACGAGATTTTAGGTGTGCGGCATACTCTGGATTGGAATACAAATCTTCCATCACTTGCGGTGCATTTTCTAAATCGGTTATCGTTTCAAAAAGAGGCGCCACATCAACAGTAAGTTTTTCCTGAAAAGCGACAAGTTTTAGCATCGCATACAATTGCATTACGTGAAGCGTGCTTTGATTGTTGCTTATAATATAACGGTTGGCCGCTTTTTCTCCATTGGTGTGCTGAATGGTTTTTATGGCCTCCATTGTTTGAAGTGCCTTCAAGGTATCTGGATCCGAAATTAATGACAGATCAACAGACCCTTTAATAGTTGACAGAATTTTTACCTGATCCTTTTCTGAAAGACTGTGATAGTTTTTTGGAAACACATCGCTACCATTGTTTATCAGCATGTCTACCATATCATTAAACACTTTGGCGTGTTCTCGACTGTCTTGACGGATATCTAAGGTAGAAAAATGGAATCCAAATAAATGAATTTTATTCAAAAGACTGTTCACCTCAGAAGCATACATCGACTGGTGTTTTTCAACAAGCAGGGCTTTAATTTCTTTTAACTCAGAAGTTAAACTCTCGAGGGTTAAGCTTGATTTTTTTTGAGTTACAATCTTGTAAAGCTCTACTTCTAGCGCTATAACACGATCTTCAATACCTGCAAAAGATAATTTTCTTTTAAGACCACGAACGTCTCGATAATAGTTTTTTATAATAGTTTCTCGAAGTCTCGCTGCAACTTTAAGGGTTATTTCTGGAGTTACAAACGGGTTGCCGTCTCTATCGCCTCCTGGCCAGAATCCGATGTTTATAATATCGTTATCTATATGTTTGCCGTCAAAAATATTTTGTTGAATGTAGTCATATACCGTCCCAAAAGATTTGTAAAATACATGCTCTAAATACCAAATTAAACTAACAGCCTCGTCGTAAGGTGTTGGTTTTTTTTGTTTAAAAAAGGGTGTTTTTCCTAGCTGCGCTAAAAGCTCGTTGATACGAAACAAGTCATTTTCGCGAATAGCTTCCGTTAAATCGGTGATGATTCCCAATACAGAGCCTGGATAAAATTGTGTAGGATGCGCTGTTAGTACAATACGCACTTTAAATTCTTCTAAGTATTTCTGAAGGACTTCTAGCTTGTTTTCAGAGGTGACCGTTTCTTTCAAACTTCGCAGCGTCCCAATTCCGTCCATGTTATTGACTACTGGAAAAGCAGCATCTTCTATCGCATCAAATAAAACCACTTGGCGTTCAATGTATTGAATAAAACGAAATAGTAAGTCGATTTGACTTTTTGGTGAGCGTCTAGCTTGGTATTTTTTAAAAAATGAATTTACGATCGCCGTTGGGTCTTCATTATTCGCAAACCCTTTTTGGCAGGTTTCAAAAAAAAGTGGCAACAAAGCACCTGTTTTTGTAATGGTATCAAACGGTAAAGTCATAAATATACTGTTGTATATTTGATATTTTGATAATACGTTTTGATTAAACCTCGTAATTTTTGGCTGTGTAGACATTTTTTAAGTACATTTAATTGGTTTCAAAATTACTAAAGCCGCACCAATTCTTCTCTATGAAACTGTTATTTTTACGAATATTCAAATATTGGATGTGTTCTCAAGACATAATCTTAGCAAAGCAGAGGAATCCTTTCATATTTTCTAGAAACCATCTCGAACAAGAGGTTGAAAAAGTTGTTTCCCGTTTTGTATTGATAAATCGTTTGACTTGCAGTAAATTTAAAGCCTCTAATCACTATACTTTGTTTTATGATTGAAATCGAACGTAAATTTTTAGTAAGCGCTGATGACTATCGTGCAGCAGCTTCCAAACATTCTAGTATTACTCAAGGGTATTTAAATTCCGATCCCGAAAGATCTGTTCGGATTCGGCTTAAAGACCAAACAGGGTTTATTACTGTGAAAGGAAAAAGCAATGACAGCGGTCTGAGTCGGTTTGAGTGGGAAAAAGAAATTTCCAAAACAGATGCCGAAGCACTTCTAAAACGTTGCGAAGACCACATCATTAGTAAAATTCGATATGACGTGCCCGTAGGCAATCATGTTTTTGAAGTCGACGAATTTCTTGAGGCTAACAAAGGCTTGGTCATCGCTGAGGTTGAACTAGGCTCAGAGACGGAAGTGTTTTCTAAACCAGATTGGCTCGGCAAAGAAGTTACGGGAGACATAAGGTATTATAACTCTCAACTCAGCCAAACGCCATTTTCCGATTGGAAATGATTATGTAATTAGCATTAAAGCAGGGGTAAAATTATTATATTCGCAACTTGAATCACTTTTAAAACTAAAAAATGAACACAGCTGATTTTAAAATTCAAGACGCTCTCGATGCGCTTGGTATAAAAGATATCAATTTAGGAACGTCTACGGGCTCAAATAGTTTTGCTAACGGCCCTCATCTCGATAGTTTATCACCCGTAGATGGTAAAAAAATTGGAACGGTAGTTTGCACCTCTCAGGCGGATTATGAAGCAGTGATGACGGCGGCTACGACGGCCTTTCCTGTGTGGCGTAGCATGCCAGCGCCACAACGTGGCGAAATTGTGCGTCAGTTTGGAAATAAGCTAAGGGATCTAAAAGAACCCCTTGGAAAATTGGTGTCCTATGAAATGGGCAAATCCCTTCAGGAAGGCTATGGCGAAGTTCAAGAAATGATTGACATCTGTGATTTTGCGGTTGGACTGTCTCGACAACTAAACGGACAAACGATCCCTTCTGAACGCCCTGGACATGTGATGAGAGAACAATGGCACCCAATTGGAGTGGTGGGTATTATTTCTGCGTTTAATTTTCCAGTTGCTGTTTGGGCATGGAATACGGCTTTGGCATGGATTTGTGGGGATGTATGTGTGTGGAAAGGGTCTGAAAAAGCGCCTTTGTGTTCTGTGGCGTGTCAGAATATTATTGTTGAGATTTTAAAAGAAAACAAGTTACCAGAAGGTATTTCGTCTATTATTAATGGCGATTATAAAGTAGGTGAGATGATGACTACCGACACAAGAGTGCCTTTGGTCTCTGCAACGGGCTCTACCAGAATGGGACGCATTGTGGGTGCAACCGTTGCCCAACGTTTTGGGAAATCATTGTTAGAGTTAGGCGGAAACAATGCTATTATTATAACACCAACAGCAGATTTGAAAGTGGTGGTTCCTGGCGCAATTTTTGGCGCGGTGGGTACTTGCGGACAACGCTGTACGTCGACGCGACGGCTTATTATTCATGAATCTGTATATGCTAAAGTAAGAGATGCTATTGTGGGTGCCTATGGGCAACTAACCATTGGAAATCCATTGGATGAAAGAAACCATATTGGACCCTTAATCGATCATGATTCTGTAAACACTTATTTAGCGGCGATTGAAAAAGCTAAAGCTGAAGGTGGTAACGTCTTAGTTGACGGTGGCGTATTGGAAGGTGAAGGCTATGAAAGTGGCTGTTATGTGAAGCCCGCGATTATTGAGGCTGAAAACCATTTTGAGATTGTCCAACATGAAACCTTTGCGCCGATCTTATACCTGATGAAATATTCTGGTGCCGTAGAAAACGCCATCCAAAAACAAAACGGAGTCGCGCAAGGCTTGTCGTCTGCGATTATGACCAACGAGCTAAAAGAAGCCGAAAAATTCTTGTCTTATGCCGGTTCTGATTGTGGTATTGCCAATGTGAATATTGGGACTTCTGGCGCCGAAATTGGCGGTGCTTTTGGAGGTGAAAAAGAAACCGGAGGCGGACGTGAGTCTGGTTCTGATGCCTGGAAAGTGTATATGCGAAGACAAACAAATACCATAAATTACTCTGATGAGTTGCCGTTGGCACAAGGTATTAAGTTTGATTTGTAATTTCTGATTTACGAATAAACATCAAACTATTCAATGGCAAAAGCCACCAGTGAAAACTGGTGGCTTTTTTGTTTCAATTTTTTTTGTAGTTTGCAATTGCCATGAATCTGATACAATATCCTACTATTTATCTTGAACAAAAAACGCACAAAAAAGAAAGTCAGCTTTTACTGAAATTTTCTTTTGACAACACACTAATAGGGCTTATTAAATCTTTAAAAGGCACTCATTGGAGTAAAACCATGAATGCTTGGTACCTTAAAAATTCCGAAGAGAATTTATCACTTGTTTTAGGATTATTTAAAGGCGTTACTAAAGTAGACACCTCAAAAGTTATCAAAAAAACACGCTTCAAAAGGAACTTAACAACAGTACAAAAAAAATTATTAAATGATTTTTATTTATACTTAAAAGGTAAACGGTACAGCCAAAGCACCATACAAACCTATACTTTTTTTATAGCAGACTTTATAAATTTTCATACAAAGACACCCATAGAAAAACTTACAAACAGAGATGTAGAACTATTTATAGAATCTGTTTTTATAGAACGAAAGTATTCTGTTAGCTCACAAAGACAATTTATAAGTGCCTTAAAGATATTTACTGCTTTTTGTCCCCAAACAACGATTAATGATTTGTCTTTAGAACGACCAAAAAAATCTAGAATACTTCCTAATGTACTGTCTCAAGAAGAGGTCTTAAAAATTATTCAATTGACTAGAAACCTAAAACATAGAGCAATTATTGTGTTACTTTATTCATCTGGTTTAAGAATTGGAGAGGTTACGAGTTTATTGCTAAAAAATATAGATATTCTAAGACGGCAGATTAAAGTTGAAGGAGGAAAAGGCCGAAAAGATAGATTTGTTGTTTTAGCGAACACTTTTTTGCCTCTTTTACAAAATTATTTATCCACTTTCAAACCCGCGTTTTATTTTGTAGAGGGAACAGAGGGTAAAAAATACTCTCAAAGTAGTATTAGAAAGTTTCTTTTTAAGAGTGTACAAAAGGCGGGGATTTCAAAAAAAGTAACACCACATACATTAAGACATAGTTATGCAACCCATTTATTAGAAAATGGCGTTGGATTAAGGCATATTCAAGAGCTATTAGGGCATGCTAAGCCAGAAACAACAATGATTTACACCCATGTTGCAAAAAAAGATTTACTGGATATACAGAGCCCGCTTGATACTATTTTATTGCAATTAAATAAAAATGATAAACGAGAACAAAAGTTCCTGTTATCCGGAAATAGAGACGTATAAACAGGAGGTTTGTTCTCCATATAACTAGTTAGCAA
>Ga0115549_1001546_pt1 | contig 13750 bp, 19 predicted proteins | sample COGITO_mtgs_1004_2_FD_87176 | JGI IMG/M metagenome (GOLD analysis project Ga0115549, IMG submission 87176) | Pelagic marine microbial communities from North Sea - COGITO_mtgs_100430 | ecosystem: Environmental > Aquatic > Marine > Epipelagic | place: Germany:Helgoland, sampling site Kabeltonne...
CACTCGTCTTTCTCTCCTCTCTCCCGTTGGCGGGTGCATCCTTTAATCCCATGAAATACGGAGCAGAACAAGAAAAACAACTGATGACTGAGCTATGGTCGCTCAACATTAAAGACAGTCCACTAAACTTTGTTAAATTTGCCTTCCCGTGGGGGCAAGAGAACACCCCCCTCGAAGATTTTACAGGCCCAAGAGAGTGGCAAGAAAAAATTTTGCGAGATATTGAGATTCACATTCAACGCAACCAGAACATGACTATGCCAGAGATGTTTAGACTGGCAGTTGCTTCAGGTCGTGGCATCGGCAAGTCTGCCTTAGTTGCATGGCTAATTCTATGGATGCTCTCAACCCGCCTCGGCTCCACCATCATAGTCACCGCCAACACCGAGCAACAGCTCCGCTCACGCACCTGGGCTGAACTCGGCAAATGGCTCACGCTATCTATTAACTCACACTGGTTTCACAAAACCGCCACCTCACTAAAACCAGAAAAGTGGTTTGAAGAAGCACTCATACGCGACCTACAAATCGACACTGGCTACTACTACGCCCAAGCCCAACTGTGGTCAGAAGAAAACCCAGATGCCTTTGCTGGCATCCACTCCACCTACGGAGTGTGCTTAATTATGGATGAGGCATCAGGCATCCCCGCACCCATCTACTCAGTATCGGAAGGTTTCTTCTCTGAACCCACCTCAGATAGATACTGGTTTACTTTTTCTAACCCACGCAGAAACACAGGCCCATTCTACGATAGCTTTTATTCCAAGCGTAAATATTGGAATAACGAACAAATAGACAGTCGCACCGTGGAAGGCACGGATCAAAAACTGTTTCAAACCATGTTAGAGCAGTATGGCGAAAACTCAACCGTAGCGCGGGTGGAAGTGCTAGGTGAGTTTCCTAGTGCCGATGACGATACAGTTATACCAATGGAATTAGTACGCGCAGCTGTAGATCGAGATGTCGCGATTAGTGCTTCCGCGCCTATTGTGTGGGGTGTGGATGTAGCGCGCTTTGGTGGGGATAACTCAGCGTTATGTGTGCGTCAAGGTAATACTGTTCTGGAAATGAAAACATTTAATTCTATGGATTTAATGCAACTTTGCGGGGCGATAAAAAACAAGTATGATAACGAGACCGTAATGAGTAAACCGCAAGAAGTGTTAGTGGATGTAATTGGGCTAGGTAGCGGAGTCGTAGATCGGTTGGCAGAGCAAAACTTGCCAGTGCGCGGAGTGAATGTTGCAGAAGCACCCGCCACGAAAAAGAATTTTTTAAACTTGCGAGCCGAACTCTGGTTTGCAATAAAAGATTGGTTAGCACAACGAGATTGTCGCTTACCGTATGATGATGAATTGGTAGCAGAATTAGTTGCACCAATATACAAATATACCTCGACAGGCAAGATAAAATTAGAATCAAAAGAAGAAATGAAAAAAAGAGGAATTAAATCACCCGATAGAGCCGATGCACTCGCACTGACTATGGCAAGTGCCGCAGCTTCATTTAGTGGCAGTCAAACATTTATGGGGTATAATTTCAAGAAACCATTAAAGTCAAGAATTTTGAGAGTTGGATAATGTCAGATAAAATACAATATTTATTAAATATGCTAAATAAAAATAAGAATATTCCATTTGTAGATAGAGTATTAAATTTTTCCCAATATCCTAATCCAACATTGTTTAACAAAGACAATCAAATGCAAACTCATTTAATGTCTGCTGGTAATGATAGAGAGGGTAATTGGTATGTTTTTCCAAAAGTTGTATTTGAGAATGGTCAGTATGTAGAATACAAAACGGAAGATGAGGCTTTTAATAATGCCATTAAAAATAATAATTTTATTCCTTTTGGTAAAGATAAAGATGGGGCAATAGATTTTTCAAAAAATTATAAGACGGAAGAATTTAAAAAATATTACAAAGGTTTGTTACAGGAATAATTTATGAAATACGATAAAAAAGATAAGAAGCACAGTAAGTCAAAAAAAATAGACTACACTAAATTACAAGGCATTATTCGTTCTGAAATGGATGACGCTGAAGATTATATCAACCAGATTGGTAAAGATCGTGCTGAAAGCACTGATTATTATTTAGGTAATGAACCAGAAAACGTCAGTGATTTACAATCTAACTTTGTCTCTACTGATGTGCGCGACAGTGTTTTATTTATGTTGCCCTCTATCATGCGTACTTTCTTTGGCACTAAAAAAGTAGTCGAGTTTGTACCTAACGGCCCAGAAGATATTGCGGTTGCCGAACAACAAACAGATTATATCAACTACATAGTGCAACAAAAAAACTCTGGTTTTAAAGTATTTTATGATGCCTTTAAAGATGCGTTAGTTAGAAAGTCAGGTTTCGTAAAAGCCTTCTGGGATGAAACCATGATGGCTACCACCCACGAATATACAGACCTTGACCCCGCTTCCTACCAAGCACTAATCCTTGATCCTGATGTAGAAGTGGTCGATGAAAGTATTAAGATGGAATCTATCACCATGATGAACCCAGAAACAGGTGCAGAGATTGTCCAAGAATCACCCGCTAGTTATGACCTCACCATCCGTAGAGTCAAACGTAAAGATCAAGTGTGTATCGAAGCTGTACCCCCCGAAGAAGTATTAATCTCTAGAAATGCTAGAAGTTTTGCAGAATCACCTTACGTTGCACACCGCATGGTAAAAACCGTTTCTGACTTGGTTGCTATGGGTTATGACCGTGACGAAATAGAAGAGTATGCGGGTTCAGGTTCATCATTTGATGCCGACACCTATACAGAGCGCGAAGCTAGAGAGCCTATTGGCAGTAATATGTACCCTGGTGGTGCAGACAGTGAACACAGTAAAGAAGTGTTATACGTTGAGCATTACTGTTTTTATGATTTAGATGACGATGGTATAGATGAGCGCGTCAGAGTATGTACTGTAGGTAATGGTGCAAATATTATTAATTGCGAAGCATGGGATGATCTACCGATTGCGATGTTCTGCCCTGATCCTGAACCACATACGGCAATTGGCAGTTGCCCCGCAGATTACGTTAAACCTATTCAAGCCGCTAAATCACAAATTATGCGTGATACATTGGATTCATTAGGTCACTCAATATTCCCAAGAATGGGAGTAGTAGAAGGACAGGTCAATATTGATGATGTGCTGAATACAGATATTGGACAACCTATAAGAATGAGAGCGCCAGGCATGGTACAACCATTCTCAGTGCCATTTGTCGGTAAAGAAGCGTTTCCAGTATTAGGTTATTTAGATGAATCTAAAGAAAACCGCACTGGTGTTTCTAAAGCAAGTGCTGGTTTAAACGCTGATGCACTACAATCTAGCACTAAATCGGCAGTAGCAGCGACTATGAGTGGTGCGCAAGGCAGAATCGAGCTAATTTGCCGACATTTTGCTGAAGGTGGGATGCAACAACTCTTTAAATTGGTCAATGGTTTGGTTATAAAACACCAAGATGCACAAGCTATGTATCGTCTAAACAACCAATTTGTTACCGTTGATCCACGTTATTGGGATGCTGATAAAGATATGGTTGTGAATGTAGCAATCAGTAAGTCTAGTGATGAAGAAAAATCAGCATTACTCGCACAAATGGCGGGCAAGCAAGAGCAAATCTTACAGATCATGGGTGTAAACAATCCATTAGTTAGCTTACAGCAATACTCGAACACATTAACCAAAATCATTGAAATGGCTGGCTTTAAAGATGCACAAGCGTTTATTAATACGCAAGTACCACCAATGCCTCCGCAACCAGAACAGCAACAACCAGATGCAGCAGAGATGTTAGCACAGGCTGAAATGCAGAAAGCACAGGTGCAAGCGCAAAAAGCGATGATTGATGCTGAAACAGATAGAATGAAAATAATCATGGATGACGATAGAGACCGCGATAAAGCAGAAGCTAATATTCGTTTGAAAGCGGCTGAACTCAATGCCAAGTATGGCGCACAAGTCAACGTAGCAGAAATTAATGCACTTATGGAACGTGATCGAGAAACGCTACGCCAGATAGCTAAAACACAATCACAAGGATTATTTACTAACGGTGGACAAACCAACTAAAATTTATACGATAGAAATTGGTGAGGGTGATGAAGTATTTATTGGTAGTGATATACCAGCCACTTCAGAACAAGAAGCAATAAATAAAATGATGTTTATGTTTATTGGTAGGATAAATCAAAACTCAGAATTGATACATGTAGAAGAAAATAGGATTCATTAATTATGGCAATAACTTATCGAGGTGAAAGATTTAGTGGGTATAACAACCCTAAAAGAACTTCAGGTAAAAGTAAGAAGTTTGCAGTATTAGCTAAAAAAGGTGAAACAGTTAGATTAATTCGTTTTGGTGATCCCAAGATGACGATTAAAAAAGATCAACCAAAAAGACGTAAGTCATTTAGAGCTAGGCATAAATGTGACACCAACCCCCCTAATAAATTAACTGCAAGATACTGGTCTTGCAAAAACTGGTAAGGAAATACTATGTCGTTATACAGAAATATAAATAAAAGAAGAAAGGCTGGCACAAGCAGACCCAAGAAAAAATCAACTATTTCTGATAAAGCCTACGCTGACATGAAAGCTGGATTTAAAAAGAAAAAGAAAAGGAAAACTAAAAATGCCTAACAAAAGAAAGAAAAAGTCATCTAAAAAAACAAAAAAACCTTACGGCTATTAAAAGATGAAAACTAAAAATAAAACCAAAAAAATTAAAGGAGTTAATGTTTCTTCTTTAAATACCAGGCAACAAAATGCCATGACAAGACATTCACAGCACCACACAGCTAAACATCTTAAAAACATGGTAACTGCAATGAATAAAGGCTCTACTTTTGGTGAATCACATAAAATAGCAATGAAAAAAGTTGGTGTATAATGAAATTTAAGTTTATTAAAAATATTATTGGCGCAGTAGCGCCATCTATCGGCACAGCATTGGGTGGGCCTATGGGTAATATGGCAGCCAATATTGTCGCAGAAGCATTAGGTTGTGAGCCTACTCCAAAAAAGATAGAGCAAGCAGTACAAGCGGCAACTCCAGAACAATTAGCTGAACTAAAAAAACTAGATACTGACTTTGAAATAAAAATGAAAGAGTTAGAAGTTGATCTATACGCACTAGAAACTAAAGATATCCAAGATGCAAGAAATAGGTTTTCTAAAGATTGGACATCCAGAGTTATAGGCGTAACTGTAGTGGGTGGTTTTATGGGATATATCTTTTTAATCACGCTCCAGCCTCCAGAGCAGAACAGTGAGGCTCTCATAAACTTAGTTCTAGGATATCTTGGTGGATTAGCAAGTGCTATTATTTCGTTTTACTTTGGTGCGAGTAACACTGGAAACAAAGACGAATGAATATATCTAAAGAAGGTATTGATTTAATTAAACATTTTGAAGGTTGCAGACTTGAAGCCTACGAAGATGCAGTAGGTGTACCTACGATTGCCTATGGCAGAATTAAAGATGTCAAGATGGGTGACTCTTGCACACAAGCGCAAGCAGAAGCGTGGCTTGATGAAGAACTGCATGAATATGAAGGTTATATCAATGATGCTGTAACTGTTGCATTAACTCAAAATCAATTCGATTCTCTGGTATCATGGGTTTATAATTTAGGCCCAAGTAATTTAAAGTCATCTACGATGTTAAAAGTATTAAATAAAGAACAGTACGCTGACGTTCCAGAGCAAATACAAAGATGGAATAAAGCGGGCGGTAAAGTTTTAGAAGGATTAACTAAAAGAAGAAATGCAGAAGCATTACTATTCGAGGGTAAAGCATGGACGTAAATCCTTTTTTTCTATGGAATGTTGTTTTAACATTAATATATGCACCTTTAATTTACAGCATTAGAGCTAATGCTACAGAATTAAAAAGAATTGATATTTTATTAAACAAAACTAGAGAAGAGTTACCAACAAATTATGTAACTAAGATAGACTTACTAGAAGATATGGAACGATTATTTAAAAGATTAGATAATTTAGAATTAAAAATAGATAGATTAATTTCAAGGTAGAAGGAAACAGCATGGCACAAAGAATTGTAGACCCACTTTTTACATCAGGATTAGAATACGCTATGTCGGTAGCGGGTGGCGAAAACGTACCTAGTATGATTGCACCAGGCGTAGGTTATTCAGAAGAATTTCCAATGGGTTATACAATGGAAGGTGGAGTGCCAAGTGCAGTAGCACCACCAGTAGCACCACCCCCACCCATGCAACCAATAGCCGAAGAGCCAATGTTTAGGCGCGCTCCACCCGCAATGAATGGTAGAGTGCCTGATCCTAGAGACTTACCATCACCTACTGGTATTCCTTATATAGATGAGCTTAATTATAGATTAGCAACACCACCAGAGGGCGGTTTGTTAATTACACCTGAAGAAGAAATGGCTGCGGCTCAAGTTCGCGCTTTAGGTCTAGGTCAATTTACTCCACCTGTATTTGGCTCTGGATTACCAATGACAGATGGTGAGATGGCAATGTTTGATCTTGATCCAGAAGGGTATGAGTTTGCAACACCACCAGCAATGCCAGCACCTATGCCACAACCAGTAAAAGGTTACACACCTTTTGATTTTACTAACATACAAGCAGCACTAGATAGTGTGCAAGCAATGCCAATGCTCACCAGAGGTGGTGGGAGAAACAGGAGATAATATGGCAACTAGAGAGGAAGTATTAGATTCAAACGAAGCTGAATTAATTTTAAACAGCGACACATTAAAAAAATCTATTAAGAATTTAAAACAAGAATACGTTGCTTTATGGATGAGTACGAAAGGCGAAGATAGTGTAGCCTTGCGTGAAACTCTGCATACTGCAATAAATATTTTACCAGAGGTAGAGAGGCATCTACGTATTTTGGTAGAACGTGGGAAGATAACCAGTGCACAAGTCAAAAAATTGCACAATTACATATAACTAGGTAAAATTTTAAAAAACTTGAAGGAGTTTAATATGAGCAACATCGCGAAGCCGATTGCTTTACAATCACAATTTGATAAAACAGTTACTTCACTTGAAGGATTTCTGACTCCCGATGAGGCAGCACCAGAAACAGCACAAGTGGCAGAAACATCTCCAGAAGAAGTAGTCGAAGAAGTAATGGAAGCGGAAGAAGTGGTAGAGGTGGAAGCCGAAGCTGAAATGGAAGCTGAAGTAGAAGATGACTTTGAAGAAGGGGAAGAGATAGAACAGTCTTTAGAAGAACAAACAGAAGTAGAGGAAGAACTACAACCTCAAGCCTATACCGTTAAAGTTGATGGTGTAGAACAAGAGGTCACGTTAGCTGAACTCCAAAACGGATATTCTCGTCAGCAAGACTATACTCGCAAAACTCAAGAACTGTCTCAACAACGCAAAAGCATTGAAGAACAGCAAGCAGAGTTAGCGAAAAAAGATGCTGTTTACGCTCAGTTATTACCTCAATTAGAGGCGAGTCTAAATGGTGAATTAGAAAACGAACCAGATTGGGCAGCACTATATGAATCTGATCCTATTGGCTATGTTCGTGAAAAAGATGTGTGGGAAGATAAACGTAAGAAGTTAGATGCAGCTAAAGCTGAAAACCAAAGATTGCAAGATGAAGCAATGCAAAAGCAGCAAGAGCAAATTCAAAAGTTTGTCGAATACGGCAACCAACAACTTACTGAAAAAATTCCACATTGGTCTGATGCAGAAAAATCTCAAAAGGAAAAAGCTGCAATCACAAACTATGCTATTAAAGACTTGGGCTTTACTGCACAAGAAATTAATCAGGTGATAGATTATCGAGTGTTACTTGGTTTACGCGATGGTATGCTATACCGCAAACAAGTGGCAGCATCCAAAAAGAAACCAACCCAAAAAGCGGCTTCAAGAGTGGCAAGACCTGGTACTTCTAATAAACCAAAGACAATGACTGCGGTGAAAAAAGCACAAATGAAACTAGCTAAATCTGGCAAAGTGCAAGATGCGGCTAAAGTCTTTGAACAATTTATTTAAAAAGGTATAAAAAATGGCTAAAGTAACAAACGCCTTTGACACATATACTGCTACTTCTGACCGAGAACAGTTGTCTGATATTATCTACAACATTTCTCCAATGAGTACGCCATTTATGAGTTCTATTGGCAAAACTAATGTAAGAAATGTCCAGTTTGACTGGCAAACAGAAGCTCTACCAAGCCCATCTGGAACAGGACAATTAGAAGGTTTTGAACTTTCTCGTGCTGCTTCAACTGCAACGGTTAGAGAAATCAACTACTGTCAAATCAGTAGCCGTGATGCAACTGTCACTAACACCCAAGATGCCTCTGATGCAGCGGGAAAAAAATCTGAAATGGCGCATCAACTAGCTATTATGGCTAAAGCCCTCAAGCGCGATATGGAAACCGCCTTATGCTCTAAAGTCGCTAAAAATGCGGGTGCAGCAGCTACAGTTCGTCAGACTGGTGGATTTGAAACTTGGACAGAAACAAACGTATCTCGTGGTACTGGCGGGTCTGGTGCTGGAAACGGTGCTGCGCCTGTTGATGGTACAGCACGTGCGTTTAGTGAAACCATCTTGAAAGCAGTACAACAACTCTGCTTTGCAAACGGTGGTGAGCCTTCAATGTTAGTCGTTGGCCCACACGTTAAAGGTGTTGTATCTGGTTTTAGTGGCAGAACTTCTGTTACGCAAACAGTAGATGCAAATACAGTTGAAGCATCAGTAGCTATCTACGCGGGTGACTTTGGAGAACTTAAAGTAGTTCCTTCAAACTTCAGTCGTGCAAGATCAGCTTTATTTGTTGATCCTAACTACGCGAAAACTTGTTTCTTAAGAGATTTTGACACAATTGATATCGCAACTATTGGTGATGCAATTACGAAAATGTTAGTCGTTGAATTTGGATTGGAAGTATCAAATGAGAAGGCTCACGGAATCGCTGCTGACTTATCAACTTCATAAGTTGTAGCAAGAGGGGTGAGTAATCGCCCCTCTTTTTTTAGGTTTTTAACATGGCAAAAAGAACAGTTATAGATTCAAAGTCAGGCTTTATTAATGAGTTTGCTACTGAGGATGATAAGAATATCTACCACACCACGCAAAATGTTCAGCCTATTCTGGATAATGTAAAGAATTTATCTTATGGCACTCAAAGCAAAGAATTAAAACACGTTGCTGAAGTACCTATGGTAATATATCAACAAGCAGTACGTGAAGGTTGGGCTAACGATAGAAAGCAATGGAAAAAATGGCTCAACGACCCAGACAATAAATTATTTAGAATATGGCAAGGTAGAGTATGACGTATGATGAACTAAAAACACAGATCGCCAATTATTTAAATAGAAGTGATCTCACCTCACAGATTGATATTTTTATTGATACTACGGAAGCAGAATTAAACCGTAAACTTAGAGATAAAGATATGATTAAAAGAGCCACAGCAACTGCTGATGGTCAATACTTAACTTTACCTACAGATTGGTTGGAAGTAATTAATGTAGAAATTACTTCAGGTGATTTTACGCCTTTATTTCAACAATCCATAGAATCATTAGATATATTTAGACGAGCTAATAATAATAGTTCAGGACAGCCAAAGTATTTTGCAATTGTAGATGGCACTTTAGAACTTGCCCCTACCCCTGACACTTCATATACATTACAATTAACTTATTACGGTAAAATCAGCGCGTTAAGCGACTCGAACACCAGTAACTTTGTTTCATTAAACCATCCAGATGTTTATTTGTATGGAGCAATGAAGCAAGCCTCTATTTATCTAATGGAAGATGATAGAGTACAAATGTTTACTGCGCAATTTGAATTAGCATTAGAAGAAATGCGTATGCAACAAGAAAAGGCTGCTTTTGGTCAAGGCTCTTTAATACAAAGACGCAGAACTTACGGTAAGCCACGCAACACAACATATTTTATGAGAAATTAGGAGTTAAACAATAATGGCTGGATTTACAGATTATTTAGAAGATAAAGTATTAGACCATGTATTTGGTGGTAGTGCTTACACAGCACCAGGCACTTTATACGTTGGTTTATTTACAGCAGCACCTTCTGATACTGGTGGTGGTACTGAATGTTCAGGTGGTTCATACGCAAGAAAAAGTATGGCTGCGATGACAGTTTCAGGAACTTCACCAACCACAGCAACCAATGGCGCAGCGGTTGAATTTGCTACTGCAACAGGTTCTTGGGGCACAGTAACCCATGTAGGTATTTTTGACGCATCATCAAGTGGCAACTTAATGGCTTGGGCTGCGTTATCTGCATCTAAGGCAGTAGCAAGTGGCGATGTATTTAGATTCGATGCTGGTGACTTAGACGTTACTTTGGCTTAATTAATGGCCTCCGTTGGTTACGGTGTTTATAACTATGGCATAGCTGCGTATGGTACTCCTCAGTATGAGGTTGCATCAGCTACCCTAGCGCAAACGTCAGGTGTTTCGGCATCTGGCTCAATGACGTTTGCTGTCTCTGCAACATCAGCACAAACATCAGGTGTAACCGCAAGTGGGCGTTTAGTTAAACTAGGCGCAAGCACCATAGCGCAAACCTCTGCGGTAACGGCAACAGCCGAAGTGGTAAAACTCGGTACTGCAACTATGGCGCAGACTTCTGGTTTTGCCGCTACGGGCAGACAAATAGATCGTGGTCAAGCTACGATTGCACAAACATCAGGATTAACTGCAACCGCAGAAATAGTCAAACTTGGTACAGCCACGCTTGCACAAACTTCTGGAGTTAGCGCCAGTGCAGTTATTGTAATAGGTGCATCAGCAACTAGCGCACAAACCAGTAGTGTAAGTGCATCAGGTACACTGGTTAAATTAGGTGTAGCAACACTAGCACAAACGTCAGGCATGACAGCTACACCAGAAATTATTGCATCAGGATCAGCAACCATTGAGCAGATAAGTGGTTTTACTGCACTTGGTGGTATAATATATTCTGGTACGGCAACTATCGCACAAACATCTAGTGTTTCCGCGATTGGTAGCTTAAAATGGGAAGATGATACTGTAACGACAACCAATTATACGGATCAAACAGTAACCACAACAACTTGGACAGACCAATCCGATCCGTCAACGTCTTGGTCAGAAGCAGCATAACATAGGAAAGAATTATGGCAGATACAACAACTACAAATTTAAGTTTAACCAAACCAGAAGTGGGAGCAAGTACCGATACTTGGGGAACAAAACTTAATACTGATCTTGACACTATAGATGCGATATTTGGTGCATCAGGTACAGCCGTCAATATGGGGGCAGTTACATTTGGTGGAGATGTAGCAATACAAGGCACAACCCCAACACTAACAATAGGTGATGCTGGTGCAGAAGATACTAAAATCGTTTTTGATGGCAATGCGCAAGATTATTACATAGGTCTTGATGATTCTGCTGATAAAATGGTCATCGGTGTTGGTTCGACAGTTGGTACAAATCCAACTATTACATTTGATGAATCACAAAATTTCGTAATAGCTGGAACTATGAACTTGTTAGGGTTTACAGGTTCTAAAGCAAACTTCACAAATAGTATGCTTATCAGCAACGATGCTGGCACAGGTACTTTAAGTACAGCAAACAACAATACAGGTTTCGGTCATCAAGTATTTAATGTTTTAACAACAGGCGATGGTAATACTGGTGTTGGTGCAGATGTTTTATCAGCAAACACTTCTGGGGCAAATAACACAGGTGTTGGCTTAGATGTTTTAAAAGCAAACACCACAGGTACTAACAACGTAGCTTTGGGTGCTACTTCTATGCAACTTAACACTACAGGCGGACAAAACACTGCGTTGGGCAAAGGTGCTATGGTTTTTAATACCACAGCAAATAACAACACAGCAGTTGGTTATTTAGCTTTAAACGCAAACACCACAGGACACGAAAATACTGCCGTTGGTACTGTTTCTTTAGACGCTAATACAACTGGGGATTTAAATACAGCCTTAGGCTATGGTGCTTTATCAGCAAACACTACAGCAGATGAGAACACAGCAGTTGGTTATCACGCTTTAGTAGCAAACACCACAGGTACAAGAAACGTGTGCGTGGGTGCTAATGCAATGCTTTCAAACTTAACTGGTGGTAGTAACACAGCATTGGGTTGGGGAGCTTTACAAGTCAACACAGTATCTAACAATACCGCGCTAGGCACTAAGGCTTTATTTAATAACTCCACAGGAGCTTCTAATACAGCAGTAGGTTCAAGTGCTGGTGATGCTATTACGACAGGTTCAAGTACTACTTGTATTGGATATAATTCTGGTGGCGCAATAACCACAGCATCCCATATCTTATGCGTAGGTGCTGACTCTGGCGCAAGTATTACTACAAACCAATACAACACTATTATTGGTACTCACGCAAACACTAAATCTGATAATACATCGGATGAATATCAAATTGCTTTAGGTTATGATGTAGAATCAGTAGGTGCTAGTTTTTTTACTTTTGGCACAGGTACTGGTAGCGATAGAGTTTATAATCAATACACTTCTAATAATTCGTGGACACGAGTTTCAGACGAAAGATACAAAAAAGAAATACAAGATAATACAGATTGCGGTTTAGATTTTATTAATGATTTAAGACCAGTTACTTTTAAATGGAAAGAAAAAGCAGAACTTGATCCTAGTTTCCCTGATTATGATGCAGAAAGAACTAATGATGCTCACCCAGATAAGTTATATGGATTGATTGCTCAAGAAGTAAAAACTGCTTTAGACAACCACAACATTACAGACTTTGGTGGGTGGAGTTCTATAACTAATGGAGATCACACGCATCAAGGTGTATCTCAAGAAATGTTTATTCATCCATTAATTAAAGCAGTCCAAGAACTCAGCGCAAAATTAACAGCAGCAGAAGCTAGAATCTCTGCATTAGAATCTTAAAGTAAAACGAGGAATAGACATGGCACAAACAGTAGCAGAAGTGTTAAGCGCGGCAACCGATAGCGTTACCGTAATTAACGATATTAATACCAATGGCACAGCATCAGATCACGTTAGCGCATCCGATCTGTCTGCGGGAGTCACACAAGCCGATGCAAACGCTAGAGTAAAAGCAAACGTAGATCATTTATCTACAGTCTTGGCTTATGCACCAGTAGACGCAGATGATGATACTCCTGATTTAGCTGGGGCAAGTGATGATAAATCATCTTACACCACAGCAATCAGCACTGGTAATACTTATATTTCAAATAATAGCTAGGAAGTTCTATGGATTTTATAATTTGGATATTAATAATAGTTGCGGTCAGCGTAATTGGCTTACGTATTCTTGATGAAGATAAATTCAACCAATTAAAAGAATTTATTAAAAATAAATATATGAGGTAATAATGGCTCTATTGCCTATTACACCAGTAGCGGGTATTGTCACTAACGGTACTGAATATTCCCAAAAAGGTCGCTGGACAAATGGCGATCTTGTGCGTTTCCAAAATGGCAACTTACGGCCTATCGGTGGTTGGGAAAAACTAAAACCAACAGCCTTAACGGGTACACCAACCGCAATGTATGCGTACAGCGATAACGCTGGCAATCAAATACTAGCTGTTGGTACTCGCCAAAAAGTCTATGTTTTAACACGCAACACTTGGTATGACATTACCCCATCTGGTTTTGTTACGGATGCCTCAAATGATCCGTTAGGCTATGGTGCATATAATTACGATGTAGAAGATTATGGCGATG
>Ga0115549_1001549_pt1 | contig 13733 bp, 10 predicted proteins | sample COGITO_mtgs_1004_2_FD_87176 | JGI IMG/M metagenome (GOLD analysis project Ga0115549, IMG submission 87176) | Pelagic marine microbial communities from North Sea - COGITO_mtgs_100430 | ecosystem: Environmental > Aquatic > Marine > Epipelagic | place: Germany:Helgoland, sampling site Kabeltonne...
CATACGCTCTTCCCTGATCATGGTTGAGCTCGGGCATGAGATCGAAGTCGCCAGTATCGACTCCCAACAATGCGAAAAGCACGTCGAGCATTTCCCGTGGACAACACACTGCCTCGGCCCTGGCGGCGTGGGCTCATTTCACTACTCTCGCCCCTTCCGACAGTGGCTGCTCGATAATGTCAGTCGCTTCGATGCAGTGATTGTCCATGGACTCTGGCAACATACCGGGTTCGCGGCACGGCAGGCATGCAGACAAATAGACGTGCCCTATTTTGTCTACACACACGGCATGCTCGACCCTTGGTTTAACACCACTTACCCATTTAAAAAAATAAAAAAATATCTCTACTGGCGATGGGGAGAATATCGGGTGCTTCGAGATGCAAAGGCCATCCTATTTACATGCGAAGAAGAGCGCAACTTGGCTCGCACCAGTTTCTCGCCTTATAAGGTTCACGAACAAGTCGTAGGCCTCGGAACCAGCGCACCGGAATTCGGCCTAGATCAAGCACTTACAGACTTCCGAGTCCAACCACCCAAATGGGCTCAACGCCCCTACTTTCTGTTCATGAGTCGTATTCAGGAGAAGAAAGGGTTAGATCTATTAGTGGCTGCTTACGCCGATCTCCGATCAATCGAGCCCTCCATCCCGGAGCTCGTCATCGCGGGGCCGATCCAACAACAGGATTATGCCGATCAGATACATGCGAACTACGATCAAACAGGCATTCACTGGATCGGCACACTCAGCGGCATCGAAAAATGGCAAGCACTGGCCGCTGCCGAAGCGATGACACTAGTCTCGCACCAAGAGAATTTTGGCATCGTGATCGCTGAGGCGCTCGCCGTCGGCACCCCCGTGTTGATTTCTAATAAGATCAATATTTGGCGTGAAATTGAGCGAAACGGCGCAGGGCTCGTCACAAACGACAGCATCGAAGGCGCACGAAGTATCCTCGAAAAGTGGTTGAATCAATCTACCGAAGAGCGACAACGTATGGTGGCGGCCACAACAACGACGTTTCAAGAACACTTTGAAATACAACGCACCACCCAACGTCTGATCACCTATATGCAGTCCCAACTTTAAATTGCCCCTCTGTTAATGCCTATCCGTATTTCCATCGTCATCCCTACTTTTGATCGCCCTGCGAAACTGGCAAGAGCCTTGAACAGCTGCCTGCAACAGAGCGCACCTGCATTTGAAATCATAGTGATTGATAATGGCCAAAATCCAGCGACCCGGCCAACGGTCGAGGCCGCGCAACAGGCCGAAGGTTCCCCCTCGATCCGCTATCTCCAATCAGAACTCTTCGACATACGAAAAGCGCTTGCGACAGGCATTGAGGCGGCGAAAGGCGATTGGTTAATCTTACTCGACGATGACGACTTTCTAGTGCCGGACCGCATCGCGAATGACACCACACTGATCCGCGAGATCGTAGACGAAGCCTACGTCATCGTCATCGTGCAGGACTTCTTACGGATCGACTACGCCAATGAGTTGGTGTGGGAACACCGCATGGCCAAGAAAACACTCGGTCTTTACCAAGCATTGGTGCTCGACAGCTTCCCACCACCACCCGCCGCAACATGGCGCACCGAGGCAATTCAAGCACACCACTCGTTTCATACTCCTGAAGGTTGGATGACAGACTTTGATCTCTATGCCAGCTTGCTACCACATGGGCAGCTGAGAAAAAGCAATCGCCACGGTTACGTAATGGACGATACGCGCGTCGCAGGGCGACTCACTGGAAATATCGATGAAGCGTTGAAAATGATAGAGCTGCATCGTGAGCGCTATCGCGCTCAACGAGCCAATCTAGAGGTTCCAGAATCCCAAATCGATCAACGCCTCGATCAACAGATCGCGTTCTTCGCAGGCAAAGCCATTAAACTGAAGGCACTCAGCGGCCCGACCGGCCATTACGCTCGCAGGCACTTTAAGGAAGTCCTCAAGGGCTGTATCGCGCCACTACGCGCAGCATTCAGTCGAGTCTTTGCCGATCAAATGCCAGAAATGCGCGGTTCGAAAAGCTATTCACTCCAGCGCTTCGGCAAACGCGATCAAAGCTTGAGTCAGTTGATTAAAACATCGAAACTAACTGAAGAATGAGCGAAGAAACTGCAGCTTTTAGGATCGATTTAACTAAATCGATCACCCCATGGGATCGACACACTAAGATTCGGCGTGGCATCTGGCAGTATTTAGTGAAGCCATGCTATCGCCTCATCCCCGGCAAACGCTCATGCCTACGCATCGCGATTCTACGAGCCATGGGCGCACAGATTGGCAAAAATTGCCTAATCCAACAACGCGTCGATATCTTAATCCCATGGAACCTGACCCTGAGCGATTGCGTGGTGCTGGCACATGACGTGCGTATTCTAAATTTCACGACAGTTCAAATCGATTCAATGACTGTCATCTCTCAATACGCTCATCTATGCACTGGCACGCATGACACGACGCATCCACACTTCCCGCTAGTCTTTAACCCTATCAAGATTTCAGCAGAATCATGGGTGGCATCGGGTGCGTTTATTGGTCCGGGCGTAACACTTGGCCGTGGATGTGTTATTGGTGCGAATTCAGCCGTCACTAAAGACATGCCCGAGTGGGCAATCTGCGCAGGTAACCCTTGTCAACGGCTCAAAGACCGTAAAATCCGAAAGCTATGAATCTGCCTTGCGTTGATTCGAGCACTTATTTCCTACAGCATCATCAGCATTATTGCGAAATCCAGTGATACTTAAGCCTACACTACATAGCTTCGACATCTTTGATACATTGCTAGCCCGAGATATTGGGCCGCCGCATAATATATTCCTAATACTCGCGAGGCAGAATCCGCATCTGATACCTGAGCAGTATAGTGAAGAAGCATTTATACATGAGCGAATTAGAGCTGAAACAGATGCAATAGTATCAAATAATGGAACAGATCCCACATTTGTTGAAATCCATCAACATCTGAAGCGCAGACTATCCATTAGTGACCAAGCCTCAGATGAGTTGATGCAACATGAGCTAGATCTAGAGGCAAAACACTTACAGGCAATTCCCTCAGCGAAAACTCGAATTGCCGAACTACGGGATCAAGGAGCGCAGATCGCCTTTATCTCCGATATGTATTTACCAGTAACTTGCATACAGGAAGAACTAAAACGCCATGGAATCTTTCAGGACGGTGATTTACTTCTCGTTTCATGCGAGGAATCTGCCTCAAAACATGAAGGAGCACTCTACAAAAAGCTAATAGCACTAAGCGCCAAATCATCGCTAGGCATTAGGCATTACGGCGACAATAAGCGAAGCGACCTACTCTCAGCGTTGAAGAACGGTATATTGCCAAAATTCTTAACTGATGGTCGTTTTAATGCGCCAGAACAGATCTTAGCTGAATCTTCTTCACAAACTGCAGGATTGAGCGGGCTATTTGCTGGAGTCTCTCGATTCGAAAGAAACCTTGCCGCCGAATATACCCAGAAAGAGCAAGCACTGGCCTTGGTCGTGTCCAATACAATTGCTCCGGTCTTATGTGGGTTCGTGCTGAGCGTCATTCATCGCGCCTTAGATGATGGATGCAAACGGTTATATTTCCTGTCACGAGATGGATATATACTGAAACACATCGCAACGGAGATGTGCCAAGCCTTGAACCTGTCAATCGAGTGCAACTACTTGCATGCGAGTAGACTCTGCTGGGAACTCGCTGCAATTGATCAGATCAATGACGACGCGATTCGTCACATCATTCAATCACACCTAAAATGTTCTATTAGCCAAGTCGCTCTACGCGTAAATCTAGATGCCGTTACATTCTGCAAATTAACAAATGATGCCTCAATCTCCATATGTGACGAAGACGAGCCACTGTCACACAATCAAATAACAGCGCTCAGGCATCAGCTACAAACAAACGAATCCTTACGCTCAAAAATCCTCAAGCAGGCCGCAGAAGCACGCGCTTTAACAAGCGACTACTTATTACAAGAGAACGTAATTGGTGACGATTGGGCGTTTGTGGACGTGGGCTGGCTGGGCACACAGCAGAGAACATATATGAGCTTAGGAAATGGGAAGTATACACAGTCACGCGGCTATTACATTGGCAGCTTAAAAAACTCTAATGATAAACGCAGTCAAAAGTCTGGCTGGATGTTTGAGCCAAATGATATAGAACGCTTGGATACTAAAGTTGAGTTGATTACGATAATCGAAAGCTTCTGTAGCGCCCCGCACGGATCGTTAATGGAATATACTAGAGACTCCGATAGTGGCATGATCCTCCCAGAGTCACGTCATGCAAATACCGATGCACTTGATGCATTTGGCATGCCATTTGTCCGAGAGCGAATCATGGCATACAACACCAGGCTCTGCAAGATACTGCCTGACTTCGATACGTCTAAATCCCTACAAACGTGCATGCGAAAGCTCCTCTTACAGTTCATTGAATCCCCTAGCCTTAGAGATGCTACAGCATGGAGTGCAGTTCCTTTTGAAAGCGTCCCAACAGATGGGAGATATGAGACTATTGCCACGCCGATTCCATTCAGCATATCAGCGTTATGGCAGTGTATTCGATACGGACGTGCGCCATTTACCAATTATACAAAGTGGGACAGTGCCTCCTTGCGCCTAACATCACCGCTTCTACGTGTCATATATATCGTGGCCATGTCGCCAGCACGCTTCGCCCGTAAGTCTAGGTTTATGATTCAGCTCAGTCGAAAACTAAGAACTACATATTAAAGCAATGGCGACGACACACTGAACAGTGAGGCGTCTCACTTCACCGAACAGGCTCAATCGAAAATGAATTAATATATGGAATTCCACGACTAAAGATGTCACCCGACTGGAAAACCCGAGGGGCCGTCCATTCTTCCCATAAAGGCTTATCGTATTCCTCAATCACGGCGTCGGAATCATACCCCATTAGAATTAGTAAGGATGGGAATATCTGAAAATGTGTTGAGTTATTTTTAGCGAATGCGGAATCATCAGGGAAGAGAGCCTGTGCGCGCTTTCCAATAATAAACAAAGGAACGTTCGCTTGAGACTCAGGAGGATCGACCCGGTCTCCATGCGTAGATGGAAATTTGCCTTCTTTAATCGATTGTCCATGATCTGATGTATAAATCAGCACGACTTCATCCGAGTTTATGTGAGGCCATATCTGCTGAAAGAAAGCATCCACGCTCCAACTCACTGCATTTGCATAAGTGTTCATGGCTGCTTCTTTACTAGAACTGCCGATGGATCCACCATCAGAGATGATCGGGGTAAATTGAGACTTCCCCGGTGGATACGAGTCTCTCCAGTCCGCATGGGCACCATATTTATTTACATATACAAAGCTAGGGACTGCACTATTCAAAATCCTAATTAGCTCAGTTGCCAAGACACCATCTCGCTCATAGATGGGAAGGTCAGGCATACTCATCGAATAAACTGCATGATCGATCACTTTAAAGTCATCCGCTCGCATGAAATTAGCATACGCGCCTGGAGCAGTTTGTGCATCGAGAAAGTAAGTTTGGTAGCCCGCGTTCTTCGCATACTGAAAAATCGTAGGATTTTTGAGGGCGAGTTGATCGATATCAGGGCATTGATCGACCCTCAGTCCAGACATCAACGCGATATTGGTTCCAGACGATATATTGGTCACAGAACTCGCAATACCCAGGTTGAGAATGCTCGACTGTTTGCCCATCAAAAATGGTGTCGTATCCATTGCGTTCCCATTGATGGTTAGCAGATCCCCCCGCACGCTTTCATCGACGATATAAATAATGTGCTTAGGTTTACCCTTACTTTCCACCCGCAGGCTAACTTCTTCACGAGGACCAGCATAAGTTCGACTCATCGAATTATATGCGACTAGCATTGGAATGCGCATCGGAGATGGGAAGTGATCGAGCACGGCCATAGTGACCCAAGTAACTATGAACACGAAAATCAAACCAATCGGAACTGACAATAGGCAAACAGGGTGAAGTCGGGCACCGATACGTGACGCAAGTAGATAGAACGCCAATACGAGACTCCCCCCAAATGCAGAAGCGGTGACGATCGAATGCAAGTGGGATTGGATGTATGTAGAGGCAAACGCGGGTAAAGACACCGCAGCACTGACATCGCCGAGTCCTACGTTTTGGCCTAAAATTGCGATACTGCTTAAATTGACGCATATGAGCAGTCCGATAAAGAGAGAGCCAACAACTCGAATCGAGCGATTCGAGCAAAGCATGATCGATAAAATCCCTAGAATTGAAATACAATACGCGATCAGGTAAACGATCGCTTTTAGATATTCCCCTTGATCACATTTCCCTTGCATAATCCCGAAGAAGATTAAGCTCTGATATTCAAGTAAGCTAAGCCCAGCGAGAAGAACTATGAATAATGCGATAATCTTGCTAATTGGTGAAACAGTGAACATGCGTGGTCGGCTAAAATTACGTTTGTAGAGTATGATCGAGTCACCTAATAGGGTTCAGAGGATATGTCGATTTGAACGAGTTAACTTGCTGTTCGATACTGCTAGGCAAGTCAATACATAGCAACGCTCAGCTCAGACAAATTAACCACGCTGACAGCTATCGCGACCGTGCTTTCATTGACTGATTGAACCTATAATCTCAAGGACTGACACTTGCATTATGCTACCCATTTCCTAAAACTCAAAGATTAGCACCTGAACAACTCGCCACACACACAACGACACGCTTCACAGAAACATGCCCCGTATACGTCTATGAAACCTGACAACCATTCGTTCAAAAAAACCAGGCTCCCAACGCTAGGTTTATCCACTCGAATACTCTTCATCGTGTTTACCATGTCTGGAATATCCGCATTGATCTATCAGCTCATCTGGCAACGCTCATTGCTCATGATTTATGGGAGTAACATCGAATCAGTCACAATGGTCGTGACGGCCTTTATGTTAGGCTTGGGGCTCGGCAGTTTAGTCGGCGGAATGATTTCAAAACGACAAGGTGCTCCACTATTATTACTATTCGCATTGATCGAAATTAGTATCGGCATCTATGGTGCCCTGTCATTACACCTCTTTGACTACGTGGGCAAAATGACCACAGGTGCTGGCACTCTATTAACTGGCTTACTCGCATTTGCACTCATTCTCATCCCTACGATGCTAATGGGCAGCACCCTCCCCTTACTGGTAGCCCACTATGTCAATATGACACAAAACGTGGGGCGCTCAGTTAGCATGCTCTATTTCGTAAATACACTCGGAGCTGGGATCGGCGCCTTTGTCGCAGCCTTTATACTACTTGGACTATTGGGTCTATCGGGCACCACCTACGTAGCAGTCCTACTCAACTTAACTGCCGGCGGCATGATTCTCTACTTTAAATCATCGGCTCCACAACTTGATCAGCACATATCATGAATATCCGTTTTATTTCCGCCATCTTCTTAGTGGCACTCACGGGCTTCATTGCTCTCAGTTACGAAATCTGCTGGATCCGAATTTATAGTTTTTCATCTGGCAGTCGCGCCTGGGTCTTTGGTGCGATGCTCGGCACCTATCTGATTGGACTCGCACTAGGCTCGCTCTGGAGCCTTAAATTCCAAGATGCGAAGGACGGCTCAAATCCCTCTCATCTACGAGCATTATCCTTGTTTGTCCTCGGGGCCAACATCTTCGGATTCTTGGTTGCGCCAATCATTTCATGGATTGTCCCATCGGCCTCAGAATGGTTGGTTAACGCAGATCTCGTGCTAATCCTACCACTCGCGACCTTGATTACACTCCCCTTGGTCGGAATCGCCGCAGCTCTATTAGGAGCCACCCTGCCCCTCATATGCCATTTCGCAATCCGCCCCGACGAAAAGGTCGGCGCACGCTTATCCTACCTCTATTTGGCAAACATTCTGGGCTCAGGTGCGGGTAGCTTGTTAACTGGATTTGTATTAATGGATAACCTTTCGATGCAGGGTATTTGCGTATTCCTCCTCGTGCTAGGCCTACTGCTCTCAATTGGACTCGCAGTTTACGCACAGTTAAAAGTAAAATCGCTGACGATCCAAGCTGTTACAACCCTAGCCATTGGGACAGCATTAGCATATAATGCTACGCTTATTTTTGACGGACTGTATGAACGCCTACAATGGAAACATGAATACAAAGAACAGGGGGCGTTCAAAATGCTAATTGAAAGCCGCTTTGGCGTCATCACAGTCGGCCAAGATAACAAAATTTACGGAGGAGGCGTCTATGACGGAACCTTAAGCACTAATTTCACACGCGATTCATGGAGAGTGCGCCCCTACTTCATATCCGCCGTCCATGAAGCGCCCAAAGAGATTCTCGTCATCGGTCTATCAGGGGGCACATGGACACAAATCTTAGTCAACCACCCTCAAGTGGAAAAGGTCACAGCCGTTGAAATTAATGGCGCATATAAAGACAAAGCCATTCCTCAATTCGACTCGACCAAAAGTATCCTCACTAATCCTAAGCTTGAAATTATAACCGATGATGGCCGGCGATGGTTGAGAATGAATAAAGATCGAAAATTCGATGTGATCGTAACAAACTCTACATTCTACTATAGAGAACACGCCACCAGCCTGCTCTCGAATGAATTCATGACCCAAGTGAATGATCACCTCAAGCCAGGAGGCATTTGTATCTTCAACACGACTGGCTCTGGGCGTTCTGTAAAAACAGCCGCCGAAGTTTTCACTGACATACATTTGCTGCTCAACAACGTCGTCGCAAGTAACGCCCCGATCAAACTAAATAAAGGCAACTGGCGAGATGCTCTAACAGCATACGAAATTGACGGCACTCCAGTATTCGACCTTCAAGACGAAGGACGGCGCTCCGATCTAGAACACACGCTTTCAATACTAGACAATATTGACAACCCTGACGTCGACATTGATCAACGGCTCTGGAGCAAAGAAGTCGCATTAGAGCATAAAGGCTACAATCCGCTCAAGACCAAAGATCAACGCATCATCACAGATGATAATTTAGGGCACGAATTCCCGCACCTCCCAACCCTAGTGTCGAAATTCCGACAACGACTCGATGCGCGTGGGCGTGACTAATCTTTTGAGTTCGAATGAGGAAATAGCACATCAGGAGTCGCAACATTCAAAAATGGAGCAATACGCTCAAAACTCAGCTCACCTTCGTCGAGGTTAATAGTGAGTAATGCGTCTGGGATTCCTGAAAAATACGCATGAATGTTCGCCTCATGGTCTGCATACGCAGCACAAAGCGATGGTTCATCATATTTGATACAGCCGTAGATCGCATAATGCAATTCGTCGGCGAGTTCACCAATGCTCCAACCCCTCTCCTCACGACCAGTATCCAACAGCCATTTCATACTACTGAGCCATTTATCCAAATCACGAGTCGTATGAATGAACTTCGCCTGCGGATATACCGCGTGCAGCTCTCGAAAATACAACGGGATCGGCAAATCGGCGAATACATCAAATTGCTGCATCGCTGACTCATATGAGTGATAGCGATATGCTTTTAACTCACGATAAAGAGCGAGACGCTTCCATATACCTCGCGATAGTTGAGCCTGAAACGGCGGTGCATTTATAACGTGTGGCTGGGCAAACAGCTCGATCGGAAAATGCTTAGCCTTGAACTCCAGCATTTCTAAGCCGTGACAAAGTGACGTTGTGCCAGTGCGAGATAACCCAGTGCAAAAAATCTTAGTCTGATCCGTCATTTCGATCCCATTTTGAACGCAGACGCCTAAAGGCTGCTGCGATTTGTTTGTTGTGCAGCCATTCTCTCCAAAGCACTTTCATGCTCCTATGGTGCGCCTCTGAAATAAGCCCGATGTGCGCCCCTCCCATACCGACACGCTTCAATGCAGATGCTTTAAAAAATGAAAGTGCATTTTTGATACAGGCGAAAAGTCCCCCTCGTGACTGTAACAGCTCTCGCATCCCACCTTCATCATTCATAAAAAAAGCATAACAGTAGCAAAACAAACGATGCGTCATTAGAGAAGAAGGGGCAATCCAAGGCTTAAAACTCGTAATGTAGTGTATATTGCATTCACCCTCAACCAAACGATCCAACTGTTCGACTGAACAAATCCGCGAGTCATGTAATTGAAAATTCAAGTTCGTATTCATATACGAACACCGACAGGCAAACACCGCGTTTAACGCTGATTGATCGTAATATTTACATAGGTCTGTCGATTTCTCCAGAACTTCAAAGCATCGAGTAAAAGAGCCCTCAGCTCGAATTTTAACGAGATCCAGTAACAGCAGTCCGCCATTGAAATAACGGTGTGCCTTTGAATTTTTTGAATATTTTTGAATAACTTCAAAATCGACACCTGTATATTCATATTCTTCAACCACTCCTATAGGCTGATTATTTAGTTCATGGCTCCAAACTTCGTCCACACCTCTCAAGCACAGCAAGTCGACATCAATATATATGACTCGATCCACATCGATCAGGCTTGGTAATAACAAGCGCGCATAAGTCATCCTAGAATCAAAGAAGAACTCGGGGAGTCCAACCATCGAATCCGTCGAAATGAGCAAGGCCGTCAGTTTAAAACCACTCCGATGCTTACGTAAACGTGACTCGAACCCATCAATCAACTCATCTGAGAGTCCATCATGTAACAGATAGAAATGTATATATGCGCTTGAACTAGAAGCCAAGATGCTACCCCAAGTCACTAACAAGCCTGGTAAATAACGTTCGTCTGATGCAGAGGCTATATTCATTGATGGCTCAGCTTAAGGCGTGAATATCTAAAAAAGATTAAATTCTGTATCAATGGGCCAAATACAGCACGCATTAAATTAATATAGAGTGCATTGAGGGTGCTTGTCGGTGGAAAGATGACAATCGAAAGAACTAAAACTAATAGGTTAAAAGGAATATGCACCCCGGGGTGTAGCACATAAGCACGACTTGAATTCAGCGAATAAAGCGCCGCTGAAATCATGGCGAGCAAGCTACCCGCACAAATCAAGACAACCTCTTTAGTTAAGTCCTCATAGTTTGCCCCCAAAATGTATAGCAACTGTTCTGGGAATAAATACACCAGCAGCATGATGACACTCGCGATTAAAGTAAACCCGACCTGTATCAATATGAAACGCTGAGTAAGCAAAGTCCGATCATCTGGCAAACGCGCAAATCGTGGCACAATCAACGCACCATAAATTGAAGTGATAATGGTCAACACCATCGCTAAGCGACTGAGGGCACCGATCTGCGCAATGGATTCAACATCACCAAATATTCCAATCAACCAAATCGTTAATTGCGAAGAAATGCTAAAATACAAAGACATCGGCAGTATTCGCCGCACGATGGAGATCATTTCAGATCGAACCTCTGGATCTTCCTCAGCATCTGAATCAGCATACTTTGCGGCGACACGTCGTAATTGTAAATTCTTCCAATATTGACAAATCCCAGGCACGAGGATCGCTAAAGCTGCAAATGGAAATGCAAAGAGAAATGCGGAAGTGAATAGCAGGCGAGCGCCTGAATTTAGAATTTGAAGCTTCTGAAGCGCTTTGACGTCTTGATTAAGGCTGGGGGCGACCTCTAAGATTTCACCTGTAATGCTAGCCACTATCGCAGGCAATAGGGTCACAATCACACAAATAATCATGAGCGGCGAAGCACCATGCTGATTCAGTAAATAATATAAAATGGGGAGCACACACAACAACGCATAACGAACAAACTTTCGTCGCAACTGCATGGCAGTCGCCATCACACGACCTAATCGTGAAGGGTCTTGCCATACCTTGCCTCCAATCGACATGGCACCTGTTGCGACGCCGCCATCAGCCAACAATGCAATCGTGCCCAGCATCGTATTTGCCAAAGTGTAGATGGCATATTCCTGAATCGGCAACAAGCGGATGACCAATATACCAGAAGCAAAGCTGAGACATTGAATCAACAATTGGGCGCTCCCAGTGAGCAGCAGCAATCTCCCCCACTCGAGAAGACGAGTAAATCGCGAATTACTTTTTTTTGAAAAAAAGTTTGTCATACTGATCTCACTAGTAAGTGCTGTAAATATGATCGATGCACGTTGAATCTGCTATCGATTAACGAGCGCCATGAGATGCGAATGCATGGATGCTGCGACCACTTGCGATGAGAACTGGTGCGTTACCTCTCTGGCCTGTTCGCCCATCTTTTGCCATAGCTCAGGCGAGGAAATTAACGGCAAAATACGCTTCACATATCCTTGGGCGCTGTGCTCATCACATAAAACGCCAGATTTTCCATCAGTGATAAACTCAACCGCCCCTCCGGAGCGGTCGACAACAGGCACCGCGCCAACAGCCATACCTTCTAGGATTGCTCGACCATAGGGTTCATCTCTAGCAGTCGAGAGCAACACATGAGATTCGGCGGCAATATCCCATACCTTTGAATTTGGTATACTTCCGGAAAATTCAACCTGTTCGGAAATTCCGTGCTCAGCCGCGTAGCGATGCAGCCCGTCGCGCAACACACCATCGCCAATCATATTCAAAGTAACTGAGCATCCTTGATTGACTAGCTCTCTTAAGACATCGAGCGCTAAAAATGGATGTTTCTCGTCTTCTAACCGCCCAGTCCAAGTGAGCTGAAATATTGGCCTTTTAGGCTGGGACAGACAATGGCTTGGAGGATCAATCATCACTGGGCTAATCGCAACAGTGGCCTGTATTGCTGGATCACGATCCAATCCCTCCTTCAAACTAGCAGTCGTCACAAAGATCAAATCAGCCTTTTGCAAGGTCTTCATCCACCCCAACGGGGCTAAGCGATTTGCGATCAGCGATGGCCCTAGCTTAGATGGTGTAGAACTCTGCGGCTTCGAACTCCAACTCAAGTAGAGTGGGCCTACGACAAGTGGCAATCCGCTAGTTTCAGGAGCGACAGGACACATTTCACCCATCGGATTACCTCGCCATACAACATCATACCTCTCCCCCTCGGCTACCTGCTTCATGAATAAGCGATTGATTGCGCGATTGTATTTAAAATAGCGAAAACTCCTAAAGATACAATTGATGCTCAAGGGATGAATTGTGACCCCGTCTATTTTACAATTCAGATGCACTTCACCTGCGTATCCCTCAAACACGTGCCCATGATCAACCAATGCGTTCAAATAGTCGTTAAAGATCAAGCCCTCTCCATGTGGCTTGTAATCTGTAAAGCACTCAGTAGCACTGTGAACGAAAATACGCATAAATCAGTCTAGTTCATTTTAAAACATCCGAGACACGGCAAGCTAAATCGCACCTCTTACCGACGAGTAGCTATCTGAAAAGACTCGTATAGTTCTTAGCGATTCAATAGCTAAAATAAATGAAGCTTTGTATAATTACTCAAGTCGAACCCTCGCGTCATGCAGGCGGAGGAAAAGCACAGTATTTCCTCAGTCAGGAATGGACCAAGCAGGGACACTTGGTAAAATTAATTGGCGCCGACCAATTGGTAATCGAATTAAAAGGGAAAGACTCCCCAAATACTCGATTATCAAAAAGTGAATGCATAACACGTTTCATTGCAGAAAATGGGTCGAAATACGACATTATAGATGTGGACCACGGCCTGCTCCCCCAAACACCACTCTACTTGCCAAATACATTAATCGTCGCACGTTCGGTATTATTCGAAGCCCATCGGTTACAGATAAGGCCTCCACAAAACATCAAA
>Ga0115549_1001555_pt1 | contig 13706 bp, 12 predicted proteins | sample COGITO_mtgs_1004_2_FD_87176 | JGI IMG/M metagenome (GOLD analysis project Ga0115549, IMG submission 87176) | Pelagic marine microbial communities from North Sea - COGITO_mtgs_100430 | ecosystem: Environmental > Aquatic > Marine > Epipelagic | place: Germany:Helgoland, sampling site Kabeltonne...
AAAAGGAATATCATCATGCAAAACAAAAGCAAAAAAGGATTCACACTCGTTGAAATCATGATCGTTGTAGTTATCATCGGTCTTCTCGCTGCAATGGCAGTCCCAGCCTTCCAAAAGGTTCGTGAGACTTCACAGCAAAAAACTGTTCTGAATAACCTTCGCCAGTTGGCATCTGCGTCTCAGCAGTATTTCTTGGAGAATGGCTCAGCAAGTAGTGTTGCCTATGCCGAATTGGTAGGAACTGATAAATATGTCACTTCGATGAAGCAGGTTGCAGATGAAGATTATTCAACTGATTTTGCCACGATTACTAATTCTGTAACAAGTCTTTCGATTGATGTTAACGGCGACGCCGTAGTTTACACATTCTAAATTTTAGTAACTTAGCTTACTTTTATTTTTCAAATTGCCATCCCATTTATTGGGATGGCAATTTTTTTATGCATTTTGCTGAATGGATCGTTGGCTGTTTTACGATAATGCGATTTTATGGAAATCATGCACATTTATATGTCGCGTATTGATCGTTAGAGGGAAACGCTCTGGTGTTTTTACTTCGTTGAGTTCGATGAGCTACGTATGCAGATCATGGAGCATTTCTCTCCTGGAGTTATTTACGTGCAACGGTATTATTTACCATAAATAGTATAACAGACTTTAGAATCATAATGATGCGTATTTGGGGGGCTGTATCTTTACTGTTGATTGTCGTTTCAGCTTTGTTTGCTGGGAGGTGGGGTTTGGATGATGCGCGTGCCTTGTGGTGTTTTGTGTTCGGAGCCTATTGGTTTGTTGCGGCCAATTTGATCGTTTTTTTATATTGTTTGTGTCGTTCTTATTGTGCCGATTGGAATGGTGTATGGGGGCGGCGCTGTTGGCCTTTTGTCCTCGGGGTGATTGGCTTGGTATGCGGGTGTGTTGCATATGTATCACAGTTCGAAGAGGTTGGCTTTAAGACGGTGATGGATGAGCATCTCATCGCATCAACTGCACAGCGATTATATGCTGATCATGAAGCAGTGACCACTGTGCGCTATGAGGAGGTCGATGGTCGTCATTTGTTTCTGGAGAATGATGTTGATAAGCGACCTGTGTTCTTCCAGTTCTTGGTTTCACTTGTGCATGGCTTGTTTGGCTATGATGGGGAAAATAGTATTTGGCTCAATGTGTGGATTCTGTGCCCGCTGTTGTTCTTATTGCTTTATTTGCTTGGGAGTCGGCTGTGGGGGGCGTGGGGCGGAGGATTGCTCTGTGCGTGGATTGCCAGTATCCCACTGTGTAGTTTTATTTTCATGGGAGGTGGCTTAGAATTGTTAAATTTAGTGCTGCTGGTTGCGCTCATTTTATTGTGCCAAGATTTTTGGAAGCAACCGACAGCAGCGCGTTGTGGTGCGCTGTGTTTTTGTGCCACTTTACTTGCTCAGACACGTTACGAGTCGGTCGTATTTGTTCTGCCTGTCGGCGTTGTGTTGTTCCTGTATTGGAGGCGTATCGGTCAGTTGCGGCTCCATTGGCCGCTGTATATTACGCCACTCTTTTTGGTGCCTTATTTGTGGCAGAATCGTATCTTTAGTATGGATGCTTCGAATTGGCAACTGGAGGGGCAAGTGCAACCCTTCAGTCTCGAGTATGTGCCAGATAACTTTTTGCGAAGTGTGAACTATTTTTTGAATATGCAATTCTCTACACCAAACTCATGGCTGCTTGCCTGGGGCGCTTTGATTGCGAGTGTATGCTTAATCGGGGGCGCTGTGCGAGGTTGGCGGGTTGCAGCAGGTTGGCTTCAGGGGGCGGCCGTGCCATTAGTCGCATGTTCATTGGGTTTTTCGGGATTATATCTGATATTGCTGTGTTATTCTTGGGATTTTGGTGGCGCGATTGTGCAGCGCTTGTGTTTGCCGTTGTATTTACCAATGGGGATTTTGTTGGTTCTTTTTTTAAAGTATATTAGCCTCAAGCTAAAGTTTGTTCGTGTGGCTTCTTTATTGATTTTGCTTGGGTATGTCATTGGTTATGCGGCTCCCCTCGCAGCAGTCGCGAACTATGACCGAGGCGTCGGCTGGCAGGTATATGCTTGGATTCATTCGATGTTTGAAGAGGGTAAATTGGATGCAGAGGGACTATATATAACCGAGAATCCTTTTTTTTATAGTATTTACGGCTATGCCTGCTTCAGGCCTCAAGTAGCGAATGCAAATAAGCAGGGACTGATCGCTTATATGGTGCAGGAGGGCAGTCGGGCTGTGTATACTTGCGTGCGTTATAGAGCTGGGGATGATGGCTGGCGTAACGAAATGTATAACCGTCTAGACGCGTCGTTTCAGTTGGAGCCGATGCTTGAGCATCACTTGTCGCCTGATAGAAAGCTGGTGTTCTATCGAATCGTCGGTGTGGAGGCGGTGGATTAATGATTGCTCCGTCACTTTATTATTCAGACTTTTACTACCTTCTGAGCGAAGCATTCTATCCACGTGATCTCGCACTGGAGAATGAACTACAATGAGCAGTCGCACGTCATTTTACTCTCTATTATTTCTGGTATGTGCACTTGCGTATGTTGGAGGTTTCGGAGCCGAGTATTTGCTGGACCCGCTTGGGCGAGCTCCAGTGTTGGATGGTGCTGAAAATTTGGCTTGGGCGCAAGTCATCGCAACGGGTGAGCTGCCTGCTGAGCCTTTTTACCGAGCATTGCTGTATCCGTGGGTGCTTTCGTTGTTTGGTCTTGATGCGGCTACGCTTGTGCCTGTGGCATCACTGCTTGGGGTGCTATGTCATTTATTGAATGTCCTGCTGGTTGGGCAGTTGAGTAAGTGTTTGTGGGGGCGTTCTTCTGCTGGTTGGTTTGCAAGCATGATCTATGTTATTTACCCCGTAGCGTTGTATTTTTCGGTGCAAGTGTTGGATATTACGTTCGGCATTACATTGTTCTTGGCTTCAATCTACGCGGTCTTGCGCGCTTGCCGGGCTCATGGAACTGTGCTCCGTCTCGCATTATTGATCATCGCGGGCTTACTGGGAGGAGTCTGTGTGTTAGCGCGCCCGAATTTCCTATTACCCCTGTTGGTGTTTCCTTTCGTTCCTGCCTTGCTTTACTGTGGCCAGGCGCAAATTAGGTTACGAGCGATGCTGGAAGGGCTGCTGTTATTATTGGCCCTGAGTCTTCCCTTATTGGGGCAGGGCCTATTGAATTATCGGTTGTCAGGTTCTTTTAGAGTGCTGCCGTGGCAAGGTGCGTATAATCTATATGCTGCGAATGATGCCACTGCGAATGGGAAGTATTTTACGCAGAGCGTGTCGTTCGATGAGATTCCAGCTGGCATGAATCCGACGCGGATGGAGTCGGAGTATCTATACTTGAGGGCTGAGGGGGGAGACTTGAAGGGTGAGGATGCGCCTCTGGAGATCGATGCGATGAATGCGTATTGGCGGGCGCAGTTCTGGGAGGAAATTACGACAAATCCATGGCGTTGGCTGGGCTTAATGGGGCGCAAGTCGGTCTATGTGGTGAATGATTGGGAGCAGTATAATAATCTAACCTATGCGTATCATAAGGCGCGTTTCTCGTTTTTGCGGTGGAACCCGCTGGGCTGGGGGGTGCTGTGTTTGGGAGGCGTGTTTTGTGGGGTCTTGGGGTATTCGAAGGCTCGGCGTGGTGTGTTCATTTCGTTGGGCTTACTCGGTTTGGCGTATGCGGCGGGGGTACTGCTATTTTTTGCGAGCGCTCGCTTTCGCTTGCCGCTGGTGCCGCTGTTGGCAGTGCTCTGTGGAGGCTGGGCCGTGCTGCCGTGGCACGAGTGGTATCGATCTCGCCAGCGCGCCTTAATGCTGGTCGGGGGAGGGTGCTTGCTGGGAGCAGTCTGCGTCTATGGTAACTTCTTTGATGCGCGTAATGACGCGAGTTTCATTCAAGATGAACTCTTGCTGGCAAGTGCGAGTGCGAAATTGGGCGAAGATGCTCAGGCGCTGCGCTATGCGGAGGCGGTATTGGGCAGAGATCCTGCCCGTGCGGAAGCGAAGCGACTTCAAGTTGCGAGCTTGTTTAATATGTGGATGAGCGGTGATTCGCAGGATCGAAGTTTACTGTGGCCGCCTTTAGGGGTAGCTTTGGCTGAGTTGAAGCAGCATGACGCATCGACATTGTTTATTGCGGGTGTCTATGCCTGGGAGTTGGGTGATCATGCGGCTGCGGCGACTGCATGGCGTGAGGCCTTACAGCGTTTTGATGAGGGCGCCGATTCTAGTGCCAAAGCGCTACAGGCGGTCGGCGTTGCCGAGTATTTCGATCCGCACGATGTTGGCGTCGAGCAGTTGAAAAAACTATTAAATCCATGATGAGGGGTTTACTCTCAGTGTTGAATCGGCAATAAACAACCCAATGTACGCGTCCTTCTCTTGCTCCCCATCAAAGCGCTGGTTTCATTGCGCGGTTGCACTTTTTTGTGTCATTGTATGTGTGGGGCTCTCAACGGTGCGCGACTATGGCATGTCCTGGGATGAGCCTTTTCGTTTCAAAGGGGGCGATTCTAAGTTAGCCTATTACCAAGCGTTGTTTTCCGGTGAAGCGGTCAATCCTTCGAAGGATAATTATCCGGGAGTGTTTGATTTGCCGCTGGCGCTGGCGCACGAGTGCTTGCCTAATCTTGGCACGCGCAGTGAAAAAGGGCACGTGTGGAGCTTTTGTTTCGGCTTGCTAGGCTTGCTGGCGGCTTGGCGATTGACTGCGCGAATTGGAGGGGAGCGTGCGGGATTCTGGGCCTTGCTGCTTCTGGTCACTGTGCCCCGCTATTATGGCCATATGTTTTTTAACCCTAAAGATATACCGCTGGCAGCCACCTATTTGCTGGGGTTGTGGGCATTGGTGGAGCTGTTTTCGAAGTTGCCGCGACCGCCTTGGTGTGCGGTTCTATGGGTTGGGTGTGCGGCGGGCTTGGCGATGTCTGCGCGTATCGCGGGGCTATTGATTCTAGGCTATTTTGCGCTTTTTGTTTTTCTGTATCTTTGCGTTAAATACGTTGCTGCGCTGCGTACTGAGCGAACCGTTACGCGTGCAGAGGTGGTTAAGGATTTGGGCTATTGGTCGATCCGTGGCGCGACATCGGGTGTGGTAGCGTTGCTTGTGTTGTCTGTTTTTTGGCCCGCAATTCATACGAATCCAGTTGAGCGAATGGAACAAACCGTTGCGACAGTTCAGAGCTATGGCTGGGGCGGAGTTGTCTTGATGGATGGTCATTTTTGGCAGGCATCCGATCTGCCGTTTTATTACATTCCATATTGGTTGCTATATACCATCCCTGAGTCGGTGCTAATCTTAATTGGTCTCTCGCTTCTGTTCGGGGGAATGTCGCTGTTGCGTTATCGGCGCACAGGGCAATGGCCGAGTGCTTCGGAGCTATGGCCGAGGCTGTTACTGGTCTTTGCAGTGCTGTTTCCGCTGTGCTATCTGCTGTGGAAGGATCCGGTGTTGTATGATGGCATGCGGCATTTCCTGTTTGTGGTGCCTCCGATGGTTTGTGTGGCTGCGTTGGGCTTGGAATGGATGTTGCGTCGAGCGAAAGCCGCTGGTCGACAGTTGCTGAGCGTGGGCCTACAAGGCGGGGTTGGGCTCGCATCACTGGTGGTCATCATCGAAATGGTCTCCTTGCACCCTTACCAGTATGTGTATTTTAATCATATTTCAGGAGGGCTGCCCGCCGCCTATATGCGGGATGAAACCGATTACTGGGGGGTCTCACATCAAGAAGCGGCTGAGTGGTTGAATCAGTATGTCGAGGCAATCGATCCAGCGGGCGGGCGCGTGTTTAAAGTACATCAGCGCTATACACGGTGGATGTTGCAGGAGGCGCTCGATCCGAATCGTTTCGAAATGTGGCAGTCTAGAGAGGGAGCCGATTTCTTCGTCTCCATCACTCGCTTTAATTTGCACAGCAGTTACCCGGAGGCGAAGCTACTACATGTTGTCGAGCGACAAGGCGTGCCGCTCTGTTTTATCTATACCTTAAGTGACGAGGATCCCAAATGAGGATTTTAATCGAAGCCCATCACCCTGCGCATATTCACTTCTGGAAATACCCAGTTCGTGAGTTGATTGACCGAGGGCATGAGGTATTGATGATTGGCCGTGATCGGGACGGTGATGTCGAGGGAGGGGTTAAATACGGGGAATAAATTCGGCGACCTTATCCGCAAATGTATCCCAAGACATGCTTGCTGCCATGCTTTCAATTGCGGGTGCAAAATCATGCGCGTTACAGTGCATTTGTTGCACTTGCTGTATCGCGTTCGTCAATTCGGCGACATCATCAGGCGGCACGAGGAAGCCAGTCGCGCCATGCTTGATGCAAAAGGGGAAGGCACCCGTGTTGCTGGCGATGGCTGGCTTATTCATGTGGATCGCATGTGCGAGCACGCCACTGTTAGTTGCTTTTTTGTAGGGCAGCATTACGCAATGGCAGTCGGCGAACAGTTGTCCGGCCGCGTCATCATCGATGTAGTGATCGAGTAGTGTGAGTCGTCCCTGTTGTTCGAGGGACTTGCAGCGGGCAAGCAGCTCTGATTGTTCGCCCCACCATTCGCCAGCGACTGTGAGGTGTGCTTTGCCGGGGTAGGATTCGAGGGCCGAGATTAAAGTGTCTAGGCCTTTGTAAGGGCGAACGAGTCCGAAGAAGAGCAATTGGATGGTGGTTGCGTCGGCTGGTGAAGAGTCCCGCTGGGTAAATTGATCATAGATTGGATGTGGGTAGAACAACCGAGGGGTTGTTGGAAATCGCTCGGCGAGTTCCGTTTCAATTTCAGGAGAATGGCAGATGAAGCCAGATGCCTGTTTGATCGCTTGTAAACTGAGCCAGTTTTTCCACTTGGATGAGTCGTGGTCAAAGAGGTTGTGGCAGATCAGAACCAATGGGATTTTTTTTCGTTTAAGCTTTCGGGAAAGTAGCCAGATGTGGGGCGAAAAGAAGAAGGTCCACCACGGTATAAGCACTGCGTCGGGGCGCTCAGCGATGAGGCGTCGTGTGACTGTGCTCCATGCCCCAGTCAGTTTGTAGTCCAAATCATAGTGCACGTCCTCCAGTGTATCGGGGTGCTCCTTTAAGTCGCCGATGTGCTCACCCGGATACAGCCATTTCGGGAACGGGTCGCGGTAGGCTTCGGTATGAACCTCGCGCTTGACTTGCAGCGCCTTCCGGAGGCGTGTGGTATGTGCCGCGATGCCTCCGCGGTAGGGGTGGAGTGGGCCTAGGATTGCGATTTTAGACGGACTCATTGCTGGCTTTCCTTCCACTTGCTATTGTCATGTAAGCCACATTCGCGCTGTAGCCCTCCGAAACGTGTGTCCTGAGGTTTCATGTTGGAGCCTAGTTTGGTAGTGCTATGCCAGTCGCCAGTGGATAAGTAACCATCGGCTTCGAGCGGATGTCTAGGTAAGTGATGCTGATCTGGGTATGCATTTACCTGTTCATCGCTCCAATCGATTATGGGGAAGAGTTTTAGGCGCTCGGCCTGTCGCTCTAAGATCGGACGCATCGTTCGTGTGTCCGATTGGCTACGCCTTACCCCTGAGATCCAGACGTGGGGCTTTAGTGTGTCGAGTGCTCGGCGCATGGGCTCCAGTTTGTTGTTCTCCAGGTATTGCTCTAATCCGTCAGTGCTGTGTTCCCAGAGGCGCCCATAGAGTGCCTCTTGTTGAGCAGGTGTAATGATCGGCGTGTAGCAATGTAGGTTGAGCTGCAGTCGCTCGGTGAGTAGGCGGGCATAGCGGTAGGTTTCTGCGAATAAATAGCCTGTATCGATGAATATGATCGGAATTTGAGGTGCCACTTGGCTGATTAAATGGAGCGTGACTGCGGATTGTATTCCAAAGCTGGACGTGGCAATCATGCTTGTTCCAACATGATCTAAGGTCCATCTCAGTCTCTGAACCCGAGCTAGCTGGTCCAGCTGTTGGTTCCACTTGTCGAGTTGCCTGTCGGATTGTGGCGAGTCGGATGTATGTAAGTTGCTTTCTGGCACAGTGAAGGTTGGTGACTGCCATGAGTCTGCTACATTTATTTGTTGTATCAACACTCCAAATTGATCTTCTTTAGATCATTGGTTTCGCACTGGACGCTTCGTGCTTTTACTGTGTTATAAGCGTGAGTATTTATGGGTAAAACTATCATTTTAACGGGCACATTTTGTCACGTAAATAAGGGCGATGCCGCGATGCAGTTGACGATGGCAAGTTTGATGGAGCAGCGCTATGCGGATTGTGAAGTAGTGATCAGTGCGCCCTTTCCTGATGAGGATAGTCAATTCTATGCGCCACGAAAGGTGATTCGCTGCCACCGACGACGTTTAATCTATAGTTTTGTTCAATGTATTAGTGGGTGGCTCTGGAAAAAGACAGGCAGTGAGGCTTGGCTGTTAGATGAGGAGATGCGGCATTACGCCAAGGCGGATCTGATTGTTGATTTGAGCGGAGATATGTTGACGGAGGATTATGGTCCACATGTGGCGCTCTCGCATTTCTACCCCATCTTGTTGGCAAATGCTATGGGCAAGCGTGTATTCTTGTGTGCGCAGTCGATCGGACCCTTTAATTGGACGCGGAAATTGGCTAGCTATATTCTTAATCATGCGGGAGCGGTGACGGTTCGGGACCAAGTAACCTTAGACTATTTGCAGTCGGTCGGAGTGACGCCGCGTAGGCTCGGGTTGACGGGGGATGTGGCTTTTTTAATGGACCCAGAGGATGCTTCGGCTGGGCGCTCTCGCTTATTGCAGCTGATTGGCGAGGACAATGCAGGTCCGTTGTTGGGAGTATCGCTAAGTTTTTTAATCGAGAAGCATTACCGCAAAAAGTGCCCCGTGGCTCACCAAGAGCCTTTTGTAGATTTGATGGCTCGTTCGCTGGATGCTTGGGTGGAGCGTTATCAGGGTGTAGTCGTGTTTTTTGCGCATGTAACTGGCCCTGGGGCTCAAAAGGACGATCGAGAGGCTTGTAAGTGCGTGGCGCAGAAAATGAAACATTCCGCCTTTGTGTTGGAAGACGATTTGAGTCCATCAGAGATCAAGGGGACTATTCGGCATTGCGACTTATTTTTTGGTGCGCGCATGCATGCGAATATTGCAGCGTTGAGTAGTTTTGTGCCAACCATCGCGATCGCTTATAGCCATAAGACACCAGGTATCATGAATCAATTGGGCTGTGGTGAGTTCGTGTTGCGAATTGAGGCGTTGAGCGAAAGTTTGATCGAGAATGCTTTTAGCAGAATGCATCAGGAACGTGAGGAAGTGCGCTCACGCTTGCATCAGCGGATTCCTGAAATCCGTGAACTCAGTTCTCAGAATCTAGAGCGTGTTGACGCTCTGCTGGGAATGGACTAAACCTCCCTCGGGTTTCTTATTGAGAGTATTTTATTGCTGTTGTATTTCTTTCGACACAATCCTTTAAATAAATCTGCTCGATGAGTCATCGAGGTATGCCAACCAATTCAATAAGCTTATGCCAATCGGTATTTTTAAAACAAGGGGCCCTGTAGTGAATCTGGACCGTAGCCGAAAGGCTCGTATGATAGAGGCGTTTCTCGCTGATGGGTTAGGCTCAGATGTGAGCGGAAAACGTATTCTCGATATTGGTTGTGGCAATGGGATGATTAGCACTTATTTTAGTCAGCGTAATACGGTGACAGGTGTCGACGTTGAAGATTTACGTCGTGGTGATTCACATGACTTCCGCTTCATTCAGGTTGATTCGGCTGGGCTGCCGCTCGCTGATGCCGATTTCGATATCGTGCTGTCGCATCATGTCATTGAGCATATTCCTGCACAAGTTGAGCACTTGCAGGAAATGCATCGAGTTCTGAAGCCGAATGGGCTGGCATATTTGGGCACTCCGAATCGCAGTTCACCTGTTATGGAGGGGCATGTGGGTAATGACATGGTTTTGCGATACCGAGACATGGCAAAGCTATTTAGGGAGTGTGGTTTTGAGTCGGAGCTGCTCTCATTGCGACTTGTTGCCGATCCATCTCGCTATCATGGTGATGTTAAGTTTGGGCGTTTCTTCCCCGATCCTATTCAGCGAGCATTGATTCCAATCTATCCGAGTCACCATTTCCTTTTGCGTAAGCGTCAATAAATAATTTCCGGAGGATTATTCGCTTATACGCTTGGCGCGTTGCTTTAGTCGGATTGATCTTTTGTGAGCCTTGTCAGGCGTGAATACGTGAGCAGTAAGGATAGCCCGTGTGTGGTGAGACTATCAGATGCGACATATTTACGGTGTAGCTCTTCAATTGCTTTTTTTCGAAATAGACTATCACGAAACTGAGGGTTGATAGTGAAGGGGAGACTTTCCAGGTAATGTTTTCCAGTTTTTGCTAAATCCTCTTTCAGCCAGTCGTCTATGGGTGCATCGACGGCGGCGATTTTCTTTTGATAAATTGCGTCGTGTGGCAGTAACTTTTTATCAAGGGCCATGCGCATTAGGATGTATTTTCCTGTTTCTTTTGACTCGTTTTGATTCGTTGGTCGGCAGAGTTCATCAGGTAGCTTGAGAGCCAGTGCTTTGAGCCCAGGATGGAGGTATGGTGCTTGTATCGTGATGCCGACGCTGTCTGAACTTCCGATTATTTTTGAACGGTTTGGAGATAGGAACCCTTTGCCGCCGTAGGCAATTCGGTCTGCTGATTTTCCTTTGAGTGGTGCCGAAATCGCTTTGAGCAAGCTCTCGTCATCTTGTTCTGCTGCAACATAGTGCGGTGCTTTCATGTGTCGGATCGAGTTTTCATCAAGTATGCGGAAGGTCAGGAAGCCCCGTTCAGGCATCTCACGTGCCAGCGTTCGTAGTAGGTGCATCGCGACTGTATAAGGGCGTCCGCAGAGGTTCTCTAGCCATGCACTATCAAACAAGTGGATCAGTCCATTGGTCAGTGTTGAAGGCCATTTCCCCATGCGTTTAAAGAAGGCGCTGGTCGCATGCACCCGAGGGTATCCGAGGAATGTGGCATCACAACCATCGCCTGAATAGACATGCCGAATTCCGTCGCGTTGAATCTGGCGGCATACCTCTTCTGTTTGGATGACGTAATTTAACCAATTTGTGGGAGAATTGAAATAGAGGTCAAACTCCTCAATGCCTCGTGCAATGACTTTTGAGTTAATCGGAATCCAGTGATGCGTGCAGCCGAGATGTTTTGCAACGGTGTCGGTGTGGGCTTGGTTGTAGCGCTCGTCTTCATAGTAAAAAGAGTAAGTGTGCACCTCTTTACCAGCTTGGCATAAGTAGGCGGCGACGAGGGCGGAATCAAAGCCCCCGAGCAGCACGCCGACTTTTGGATCTGGGCTGAGTTGTTCCTTTACGGCATTTCCTAAGAACTCATGTAGTAGGTCGATCACGGCTTCTTCAGACATCAAACTGAAATCAATGGCATCGATTTGTTGGCTCCAGCGTTGTGTCTGTGTGACTGTCTGAAGCGCTACAGTGCTTGGCGTGACTCGCAGGATGTGACCTGCTGGGATTTGTTTAATCCCTTTGAAGGCAGAGTGATTGAAGGGGAAGAATCCGTGTGAGAGAAAGAAATTTTGGTAAGTGTCGTCTGCCGGATGTTGCCCAGGAGTGGCTTCCGCCAGAGTGCTAAGGTTCGTCGAGAAGCTGACTGTGCCATCGAGGTGTTCGGTATAGTAGGCAGACCGCAGCCCATTCGGATCTGGTAAGATAAGTAAGAGGTTGTTGAGTGGATCACTGAGGGCGATTAGAAATTGCCCATCCAGCTTACTGAGCCCATCGGTGGGGTCGTCGAGGTAAGCGTTTAGCGCAGTCGTGGCGTCTCGTGTGGCGTCTCCGCTGAGCCCTTTGTTTGATTCGTTCAGGATGCCAATTAAGCAGAGGGATACCTTGCTGCTGGGGTCGGTGGCATGCCCGATCAATGGACTGGCATCTGCGCAGGCATAGCCGCCGCGACTATTCGGATGCTCCCAAGTTTGACGCGTATCGAGTGAATAGCGATTGGCTACTGCATCTCTGAGCTGGTGGTAGTGAGCTTCTGAACTGGATCCGAATAGTAAGTTCATACGTATTGAATTATTTGTTAGGGCGAATTGATTTCCAAACGATGAGCATGGAACTCATGCCTAGTAGTGCGATGTAAGTTGAGAAACGGTAGACGACACCAGCTAGAACTGCCGCGCCGACACTGAGCCCGAATTTAGTGCCCATGAAGCCAACGATGCTTTCTGCGATGCCTAGATTCCCTGGGGTGATGGCGACAGTGTTACTCGCTTTTACGAGTATTGTAGTGGTAAACGCATTGGGCAAAGAGATCCATTGTTCGACCATTGCAAAGCAGAGCCAGAGTCGTAGGGCATGGATGCTGGTGTTGACTAAGCTCCATGCTCCAAATTCGAAACAGAGGCGACGGTGGCTGAGCAGCTGATTAACTGTGGAGGTGAATTCGAGCAGCTTAGTGTGAATTCGATCTGGAATCCGTGTCGCTCGCTCTAGGTATTGGCTACGTTGAAGTCGCCTTAATACACTGACGCCGATTAGGCTGCATCCACAGCAACCGATGAAGATCGTAAGCAGTGAACTACGTTGGACGGATGCTTGCGTAAACAATAAGGCAATACTGGCCGTCGCGCTTGCTAGAGTCAGGTCGAGCCATAGGCATGCGGTGCTGCCAGCACTGTATTTAGTATAACTTAGGCCTGCTCCGTTTTTGAGCGTCATCGCAGCGTAGAGTGTGCCGCCCTGTGGGCTGATCAAATTCATGCTTCGACTGATGATGAAAATACGGACGATCTCGAATCGCGTAAGCTCTTCCTGTGTTTGCCGGATGATGCAGTGGTAGGCGAATGCTGCCGCAAGGTTGGCGAATGCTGAAAGTAGAATGATCCAGCTGAAATAGTGCCATTCGATTGCACTTGGATCAGGGATTTTCTCAGGATGTCTATAAAAATAGAGTCCAAACCCGACTAGCATTGCGACCAGTAGGAGCAGCCGCAGAGCCAAATGTTTTTTAGATGCGTCTGGCAATCGTGGCATCTTGATCCATGCGTTTGCTGTGCGCGTGATAATTGATCAATTCTCCGATCAATCCGATTGAAACGAGTTGAACTCCGAGTAGTAGCAGCAGGATGCCGAGGAAGAATAGCGGGCGATTTCCGATCGGGATTTCGAAAAGAAGCTTCCCGGCTGACAGCGCCGCAAGTATGCAGAATCCAGCTAAGCCGCTCACTAAGCCAAACCCGCCAAAGAAATGGCCGGGGCGTTTCAGATAACATGTGAGGACGATCACTGTGATGAGATCCAGTCCGCCTTTGATGAGGCGGTTCCACCCGTATTTAGAGATGCCGTGCGTGCGGCGATGGTGCTCGACTGGAATTTCCGCAATGGTGAAGCCGTCGGCTGCGAGGAGCACGGGGATGTAGCGATGCAGTTCGCCGTAGAGGTCGAGTGTTTTGACTGCGTCGGCGCGGTAGGCTTTGAAGCCACAGTTGAAGTCGTGGATCTTGACGCCGGAGGCCGCTGCGGTCGCCCAGTTAAATACTTTTGAGGGGAGTGTCTTGCCGAGAGGGTCTTGGCGGAGTTGCTTCCAGCCGGAGACGCAGTCGTAGCCTTCATTCAGCTTTTCGATCAGCTTGGGGATCTCGGTTGGTTCGTCTTGGAGGTCAGCGTCCATGGTGACGACGATCTCACCTTTGACTGCTGCAAAGCCGGCTGAAAGTGC
>Ga0115549_1001560_pt1 | contig 13690 bp, 9 predicted proteins | sample COGITO_mtgs_1004_2_FD_87176 | JGI IMG/M metagenome (GOLD analysis project Ga0115549, IMG submission 87176) | Pelagic marine microbial communities from North Sea - COGITO_mtgs_100430 | ecosystem: Environmental > Aquatic > Marine > Epipelagic | place: Germany:Helgoland, sampling site Kabeltonne...
AATACAGCGGCTAAACCTGCGGCTGTCATCCAGCCTGCGGTTCCGCCACCAACAATGATGACGCGATTGATTTTTCTGTTGTGCATTATTTTTAATCCTCAACGAGCATTGTTTGCCAGTGAAAAAACAGCTACCTTTGAACTTTAAGGGAGTTTCTAAAACCCACAATTTATACGTTTCTTTCTGCGTTTTGGCCTCGAGTTTACATGAAAAAAGAGCAGTTTTTTGTACGGGAGCAGACTTAATGCAATGAAGCAAGGCCATGAGAAAGTATAGCGAAGTTTGGCTACTGTAAAGGGTTAAAAAGAGAGTGAGACTATCAATCAGCGCTGTTGGATGGATATTGTTAATTTTCATGTAATAGAATTAACGCGAAAATGAAAATTAGTTGCTGGGCTTTATACGGGAGTAGCGTGGTCTTCGTATTGATACTGGCTGTTTGTATGAGTACTCCAAGCCTTGGCACTATGTGGCAGGTAAAAAAAAAGCCGCTAAATTTAGCGGCTTTTTTTCGGTAGTAACGTCTTACTTCTTGCGACGAACCGCAACCAAGCCTGCTAAAGCAGAACCAAACAACCATGCAGCTGCAGGTACAGGAACTGCGCTAGTTGCGTTAGTGACGGTCACATTATCGTAGCCCATTACGCTGTCGGCGTTTACACCCAACAAAACGACCTTCAGGCGAGTAGCCCCAGGAGCAATAGTGTAGCTGTACGAGAAAGTCTCCCAATCACTGCCTGTGTTCGCTGCAGCTTGATCGCCCGAATCGCTTATTACTGCAGTTTCGTTCCAAGACTCAATTTTGATGCCCATTCCGCCACCAGCACCACTAAACAACTTCTGATCCCACTGCAGGTCGGCAGTCGTTTGACCAGCGTCAAGTCCGAACTCGGCTAGAGTTCCGCCTACTGGATTGTCTGTAGAGATTGCAACTGCGCCCCAGCCTGTAGCTTGGTTCATTTGCAAGTAGCCACCATTGTCGCCGCTGCCGCCTGTTGTTTCAACCGAGTAGCTGCCGCCGCCGCCGAACTCGTAGCCCCAGCTGTCGAAGCTCGATTCGAAATCGCCATTTGGCACTAGTGCAGAAGAGTGTGAAGCCGCTGAAGCGGTAAGTGCTAAAATTGCTGCTGCGTTAAAAGCTTGTTTTTTCATGTTAATCATGGGTATTACTCCAGGGTTATTAAAATTATAAAAGTAGCCAAGTATTGGTACTACAAGTTTTACAAAGTTGAGAGAAGGTGGTCATCCAACACGGCCTTATCTCTCGTTCAATTCGCACACAATGCAGGGGAGCATAAATGTGGAATGTGTTCACCTAAGGCATCATGCCTTGGGTCAAACAGCCGGCCGCTAGTATAGCCACCGGCTGGTTAAAAATCAAGCAGATTTTCGCTTGCGCGCACCGGCTACACCCACCAAGCCCAGTAATCCGGCTAAACCCGCAATGGCTATTGCCGGAACAGGAATACTAACTTGCTGCGTGAGCGTGAAGTTTACGTTGTCGTAGTTAACGCCCGACGTGTCATACCCACGGTTCACGTTTTCAAAACCAAACTGCAGAATCTGACCTTCTAACGATGGGTTGGTGAGGTCCAGCTTCAGCGTATAGGAGTTCCATGTTCCCAATGCAATAGCAGTGGTGTCTAGCACGATGTTGTTGGTTGTGGCATAGCCGTTATTTGGGTCAATCGTTTTGATAAAAGCTGCCGCTGTACAGGGGCTTACGCAATTCACCCCAACAGCGCTTCCATCATCTGGTCGACGCGCATCAAAATCGAAGGTTACCGTCTTCCCTAGGTCGTCGGTTGAAATGACGCCAATCTCTTGATAAACAATGGCTTGGATCTGCCAGTCGGTGTCAACAACTGCTGTGGGGTCAACCGAAGTGTCGCAGGTATCATTGCCCGAGGCATCAAGGCCTGTTACATCGCAACGCTCGCCTTGATTGTAGTTGGCAAAAACGTTCAAGAACTGGTTACCGCTCGGATCTAGGCCGTCTACGTTGACACCAGAAAACGCACCGCCTACATTGTTAGGCGCGCCGCCAATACCCTCGTAAGAGCCGTATTGGAAATATCCGGTAGGGTCCTCTGCCGGCTTGAGCGCCGAGCCAAAAAATACCCAGCCATCATTCTCGAGCTCTAAATCGTCAGCGGTATCACCAGCGTTAGCCGGAAGCAAGCCATTGAAATCTTGAGAGAAATCTGGAATCAGGGCGAAACTAGGCACGCTGACCACTGATACGATAGTTGCGGCCGATAAAGCTTTGATACACGTAGAAAGTTTAGATTTATGCACGTTGGATCTCCATTGCTTGTTAACAATTGATTATATTTGGGGGCTTGCTTACTTATCGACCGGTTGAGGCCTTTCTTTCTTGTTGTAATCAAGCCAGAACTGATCATAGTTTGCTCACGAACGTCCAGTCCATGAGTTTACGTTCAACCGGCCATCTTGAGCGATGAATTGCATTATTGAGTTCGCATGTTGGTAATACACACCTGTTACACAAACCACGTAGCAACGCTCAGTTATTTTAAAAATTTTATAAGCTACAGTAGGTTAGCAATCGCTAGACCTTAAGTGCGTGTGTCGCAGCAATGTATCAGTGCTGCTTGTGCCTTTATTGCAGGGTTGGATTTTAATCAGTTTGGCGTTGGTGTTCAATCCCTAGTCCCTAAGCTCTGATGACTCATCCCTTAAGTAAAGCTTTTTATGCCTTTTCAAAACTTTATTTTTGCATGGGCTTACTAGCAGGGCTGCCAACAGATGTGGTCCGCATTGCTTAACAATTACGGTCTAGCGCAACAAAATAGGGAGACAGGGTGAGCGTTACCGCGTATCTGGCAAGATTCTAGGTGAACCTGCCTGAACTTGTACGGCGAGCGGTGCTTGTTGTGCGGTGGTAACGTATAAAAGGTTGAATCGTTCGCCGGCTGACTAAGGTGGGTTGCTCAGGCCGTGTTAAAGGTTTTCGGGGCTTGTGATCATTAAGGCTCTTCAACATGCTCACCTCTCACCCAGCTTACCCTCGGATCCTCCAAAAAAAACGGCCTGGTTATTCAGGGTATAATGGAAAAGGCTATAACATGGCTGTACTGCCAACCTGATTCATTTATAAGAAGCTGCGGATGTTGATCTGATCGTGAAGCGAAACACTAATAAAATTGTCGCCCGGCACACGGCTGTGCAGCCAGTGGTGATCAGCTTGTGGCTAATGCAGCTTATTTTTTGGGCTGCTCACGCCGTGATTACTTTTTTCAGCCTTACGCTTTGGTATGGAAGTGCTGAGTTGCCTTACATATTGCATGCGTTACTGCAGTCCATCGTTGGCATTTGTATAACATTCCCAATGCACTGGGTTTACCGCCGGCTTTGGAGGCGATCGATGCCCACGTTGGTTTTAGGCAGTATTTTGGTTGTTATGCTGGTATCTTTTTTAGCGACTATAATTCGCATGCAGTCGTTTATATGGATGACGATTGCCGGTGAAGAGCAGTGGGCTGATTTTGGCGGCTGGTATTTTAGTGGCTTCTTTATATTCCTGTGTTGGACGGCACTCTACTACAATATTTTGTATTACCGATTGGCCTCAGGAGAGCGTGATCGCCGGATATTGCAGGTTGAGCATGCTCGAGCCGAAAAAGTGAAGCGCTATTATGCTGAAAAGTTGGCCAGTGAGTCGCGCATGGAAATGCTTCGCTATCAGCTCAATCCACATTTTTTGTTTAATACGCTCAATGCTGTGAGCGCCTTAGTGGCGGTTAAAGAAGCGACTAAAGCGCGCGAAATGATTGATAAGCTCAGTTCTTTTTTGCGCTATTCGTTAAAGGATGAGCGTAAAGAGGCTGTAAAGTTACAAGAAGAAATTGAAGCATTAGACTTGTATTTAAGTATTGAGAAAACACGTTTTTCTGATCGGTTGAGCATTCATTACAATATAGACGAAGCCGTGTTAGATGCGCGAGTGCCCAGTTTAATCTTGCAACCATTAGCCGAAAACGCTATTAAATATGCCATTAGCCTGAGTGAACGTGGTGGCGTAATTACTGTTGCAGCAGCGAGGAAAGGCGATAATTTAGTCGTGAGCGTTACCGACGATGGCTTGGGTATCGGCGCGCTAGGTGCTGGGGTATACACTAAAAATGCGTTTAATTTTGGTGGTGTGGGCATTCAAAACATTCACGACAGGCTTGAAAATATTTATGGCCAAGACGGTTATGAAATGAATCTATATAATAAATTAGGCGAAGGTTTGAAGGTAGAGCTTATTTTTCGTTTTGAGCGCGTTGCTTAGGCGTGCTAATCGTTGAGTGTTAAAGCCTTAATGGGTCTGCGCAAAAATTTAGATATTTTATTGAGGGGCGCGCGGCGCCCAAGTAATGCAATTAACCCGTAATACAAGCAATTAGTAGTGCAATTAGTAGGATTATGGAAAAAAATAAATTAAAAGTAGTGGTGGTTGATGATGAGCCTTTGGCGCGCGAGTTATTAATAATCTTGTTAGCTGAGTACCCGAATGTTGAGGTGGTTGCCCAGTGCAAAAATGGCAGCGAGGCTGTAGGTGCGGTGCAAAGGCTCAAGCCTGATGTGATGCTGCTTGATATTCAGATGCCTGGGTTAAACGGTTTTGACGTAATTAAAGCATTAGGTGCGCATGATTTACCGCACATTGTTTTTGTCACAGCGTTTGACGAGTTCGCCATTGACGCCTTTGATGCAAACGCTATTGATTATGTACTCAAGCCTATCAGTGATGAGCGGCTTAAGCAGGCCCTGCACCGTGTGGTGCAGCACATTGACTCCGGCGCCGGCGTTAAGCCGTTACAGCAAGCGGCTATAAGTGCAGTGGTTGAGCGGGTGCGAGAAAAGCAAACCAAGCAAAAGGAGCAGGTCGATCCTGCGACGTTACCTCCGGTTGAGGTTCGCAAGTTGTCGATAAAGGATGGCGACACGGTGACCATAGTCGATGAAAACGATATTGATTGGATTGACGCGGCGGGGGACTATATGTGTGTTCATGTTAAAGGAGTAACACATATTATGCGCTCAACGCTGCATGAGTTACTGGCGCGTTTGCAGGGCGAGCAGTTTAAGCGGGTGCACCGCTCAACCATTGTTAACATTAGCCGGATTTTGCGAGTACAAAAACATACTAAGGGCGAATATTTTTTGTTTCTTGATGGTGATGAAAAAATTAAGGTTAGTCGCCACTATAAAAGCGTAATAAAAGAATTTATCGATCAAAATCGCTAGATCGCCAGTGGTAGATGACAGTCCTTTTTTAATTTTTCTCAAGCAGGTAAGCAGCTGCGCCAATTAGACCGGGCTGCGCTTCGATAATTAAGTGGCTAGGTATAGTGCTCATAAAATGTGACATGGCGCCTTTGCTTTCAAAGCGCCGTCGAAATGCACTCTGCTGCAAAAAATCAACAAATTTCGGTAAGATTCCTCCAGCTAATACTACGCCACCGGTTGAGCCGGTGCATAGCACCTGGTCGCCAGCAGCGCTGCCCAGCAGCGCGCAAAATATTTCCATGGCTTGCTCGCAAAGTTTATCTTGGCGGCTGCATCCCAACTGCTGGATTTGTACGACCTTGCGGTTTTTGTAATCGGTAGAGCTGGCTGCAACACATAAGGCCTCATAGATTCGCTCAATTCCTGTGCCGCAAACAAAAAATTCACGATTGATGCGGCAGCCCTTATCGCGCCAGTATGAAAAAATTTGCAGTTCTTCGGTTGTTCGCGCGCTTAAACCTGCATGTCCGCCTTCAGTAGGGACGATGAGGTAGTGATCTGCGCCATCCCTGGTTGTTGCATTGGGTACTAAAAGTGCGGCGCCTAGTCCGGTGCCCGGGCCAACTACAGCAATTGGACCACTAGCTTCACCGTTAATCGGTTGGCCGATTTCGATCGTGTCTTGTGGCTTTAGTTGAGGCACCGAATAGGCTATAGCTGCAAAGTCATTGATTAAGGCTGCGTGTTGAATTTTAAGGTTTTTGCGAATGGTGTCGGTTGAAAACTCCCAATCGGTGTTGGTCATTTTGACCTTGTGATTGATGATAGGGCCGGCAATAGCTAGGCAGCAGGCGCCAATACTTATGTCGCCAGACTGCAGTTTCGGGCGCAGGTAAACACCAATAACATGGTCTAGATCTTCGTAGTCTCGAAGCGAGAATTTTTCAATGAAGTTGACCTCAGTCGAGTTGGCCGCGCACAAGCCAAAACGGACATTGGTGCCGCCGAGGTCGCCGACTAGATTGTAGAGTTCTGGCATGGGGTGATGATTCCGTGAGTGTGTTTGGCCTAGATCGTAAAGCGCTGCCAAAGCAACCAAGCGTGATTTGAGACGGCTTTGATGAATTTCGCGTTATATGCACGCCGGTTTGGGCCGCTATTTTTCTAACGACAAGGCATTCTGCGGCGGTATCTTATAGGTTTTTACTGAGCGGCGAAATACAATATAGCCGTTTTAATCGAGCCAATGTTGCGATAAAGAGAGGTTTTAGTGCGATGAATTGCGTTTGGGTAGCAAGACTACCTAAAACAGTACTAACGATGCCTCGTGCCAATAATATACTATACGCGCAATCATTTTATGGCATTGTTAATAGGTATCTCCCGCGTTAATGGGGGCAATTATCTGTTGAGAGCTGAGCGGTACAGTCCTCCAGCTTCAAAAAATTTATTGGTTGGGTGTTTCGCGCGCGTTGTGGCGCAAAGCTATCCCGTTTTGTAACACTTTTGTAATCACTTGAATGAAGAATTATGGCTTGTGACATTATTATTATTGGCGGCGAAGGTGATCTCGCTTTTAGAAAATTATACCCGGCGCTATTCAGTCTCGATTGTGAAGGTTTGCTTGCTGAAAGCATAAAAATCATTGCTTTTGCGCGTGGTAAATATGATGCCGATGCATTTTACGCGGCTGTTCGGCTTGGCATTGAGAACAGTGACTATACGGCAAAAATTCAAACAGCCGATTGGGAACGCTTTACCGAGCGGCTTATACAATTTGTGGGTGACGCAACGAGTGCGGCCTCTTTTGTAAAGATGCAGGGTCTTCTTAAGAATGAAGAGCGGGTGATTTATTTATCGACACCGCCGTCTATTTTCTCGCCTATTTGTCTTGCTTTGGACGAGGCAGGTTTAGTTGAACCGAGCACTCGCATTGTTATTGAAAAACCTTTGGGTGAGTCTCAAGCCAGCTTTGAGCAAATTGACGAGCATGTGCAGGCGGTTTTTGAAGAGCATCAGATCTACCGTATCGATCACTACCTTGGCAAAGAGACAGTACAAAATTTATTGGCCCTGCGCTTTGCTAACGTTTTGTTTGAGCCGTTGTGGAACAGAAACTACATTGACCATGTGCAAATTACCGTGGCAGAGCAAGTGGGCGTAGGCGGGCGCTGGAGTTTTTACGATAGTGCCGGCGCGCTTCGAGATATGGTGCAAAATCATATGTTGCAGCTGTTGTGCTTGGTGACTATGGAGCCGCCTGCGAAAAACACCCCTGACTTTGTTCGCGATGAAAAGCTCAAAATTCTGCGCTGTTTGAGGCCTATTGAACGCAATGATGTTAACCATGTCACCGTTCGTGGTCAGTATGCTAAAGGTCAAATTCAGCAGGGTGATGCACCGGGCTATTTGGAAGAGGCCGATGCTAAAGGCAATGCTTCTAGCACAGAAACCTTTGTTGCTATAAAAGCCGAAATTGAAAATTCGCGCTGGAATGGTGTGCCGTTTTATCTACGTACGGGTAAACGAATGCGCGAGCGTTATTCGGAAATTATGATTCAGTTTAAACCGGTAGTGCATCGTTTTTTTGACTCAAACAGCGGCCGACTGACGGATAATCAGCTGATTATCCGCCTGCAGCCCAACGAAGGTATTGAAATGAAGCTCGTGCACAAAGTGCCAGGGTTGACTGAGAATACCCGACTAAAAAGTGTGGGTTTAGATTTATCGTTTGACAAGGCTTTTGGCGATCATCGCTCGCCCAGTGCATACGAGCGCCTCATTCTCGATGTTATTCGCTCCGACCAAACGTTGTTTATGCGTTCTGATGAGCTTTTAGCTGCGTGGGAATGGATCGACCGTATTATTGATGGCTGGGAGCAAACCGGCAAGCAGATTGCACAATATGCCGCAGGCAGCTGGGGTCCATCGGAGTCGGTTGATTTGCTAGCACGCGACAGGCGGCGCTGGTTCGATTATGACGACAACCGCTAGGCTTTCTTGCTGCTATAGCAGTGTATGTTATAGCAAAGCTTGGTAATACATTCTGGTCTGGCTTAATACTGTAAAGAGTGGCGGGCTACTTTTTTAATACATTAATCTGCGTAATTAAACTGTGAAAAAAAATATCTTTGCAACGCACGATGCTCTTGCCAGCGAGCTGGCAACTGAAGTCGCACAGCGCTTGTCGCGCGCTATAGAAACAAAGGGCCATGCTAGTGTAGCTTTTTCTGGGGGTAGCACGCCTAAATTGTTCTTTAGTAAATTGGCCGAGCATTCGCTTAATTGGGCGGCGGTTCATGTCACGTTAGTTGATGAACGCTGTGTCGATTTTGATAACGAGCGCTCTAACGCTAGGCTTCTGCATCAAAATTTGCTGAGCAAATTATCTAGCCAGCCGGTTTTTCATACCTTGTATAAAGGTGAAGAGAGTGTGGCCCAGCTCAATGAGCGTTTAGCTGAATTGCCACGGCCTTTTGATTGTGTGGTTCTTGGTATGGGTGACGACGGACATACGGCTTCTTTTTTCCCTAATGCAGGTAACCTGCCCACCTTGCTCGATCTGAGTCAGCAGCAAGGCTTGTTTGGTACAGAAGACGGCCCTGATGGCGAGCAAAGGCTTACTTGGTCGTTGGCTGCGTTGTTGCAGGCTGAGTATTTGGTGTTGCATATTTGTGGCGAGCGCAAGTGGGAGGTGCTGCAAGATGCAATGGCGCCTTTTAATGACAACGTTGAGAGTGCTGAGTTATTGCTGCCTGTGTCGGTTTTGTTAAGTCAAACTACTCAGGTCAAGCCGAACGGTACGCCATTAGATATTTATTTCGCAAAAAATTGTTAACTTGGTAAATTATGAAAGACGCAATTCAGAAAGTCACTAACGCTATTATTGAGCGGAGTCAAAAGCCTCGGGCTGCCTACCTCGACATGCTCAAGCAAACGCAAGACAAAAGCCCAGCAAGGGGTTGTCTATCGTGCAGCAATATGGCGCACGTCGTTGCCGCCAGTCCTGATGACGAAAAAACGCCTATAGCCCAAGGTGCCGGCATTAATATTGGTATTGTCACTGCGTACAACGATATGCTCTCGGCGCATCAGCCGTTAGCTACTTACCCCGATTTCATCAAAGAAAAGGCACGCTCATTGGGCGCTACTGCCCAGGTTGCCGGTGGCGTTCCTGCCATGTGTGATGGCGTTACACAGGGTTTACCGGGTATGGAGTTGAGTTTATTTAGTCGTGACGTAATTGCTATGTCGACGGCTATTTCACTCACGCATAATGTATTTGATGCGGTGGCCTGTTTAGGTGTTTGCGATAAAATAGTTCCAGGCATGATTATTGGCGCCCTGCAGTTTGGTCATTTGCCAGCGGTATTTATTCCAGCAGGCCCGATGGTCTCAGGTATTTCCAACGCCGAAAAAGCGCGCGTACGTCAGCAGTTCGCCGCCGGTGAAGTTGATGAATTGGCGTTAATGGATGCCGAGACGGCCTCTTATCACAGTGCTGGAACCTGCACCTTTTACGGTACGGCAAACGCTAATCAATTGCTGATGGAAATGCTGGGTGTGCAGCTGCCATCTACCTCATTTATTAATACAGGTACGCCGTTACGTGATGCGCTTACCGCTTCGTCGGTTGAGCAGGTCATTAACATGGCTAGTAAAAAAATAGGCTTGTCTTCGGTGGTAACCGAGAAGTCTATGGTCAATGCGCTGGTGGGTTTGTTGGCCACCGGTGGCTCGACTAACCATACGCTACATCTGTTGGCCATTGCTCGCGCGGCCGGCATCATCGTCACTTGGGATGATTTTAATAATCTTTCTCGCGCTGTGCCTTTGTTGGCTCGCGTTTATCCAAATGGTACTGCCGACGTCAATCATTTCCGTGATGCAGGCGGCATCGCATTTTTGGTCCATGAGCTTCGTCGCGCAGGCATGCTGCATCAAGACACGGTCAACGTTATGGGTGAGGGGCTCGATGCCTATGAGCGCGAACCGGCGCCAGCGGGTGAGCAGCTTTCGAATGGCAGCAGTAGTGAAATCGTTTGGAGCCCGGCAGTCACGGCTAGCCGTAACACCGATGTGTTGCGTTCGGTTGATGAGGCCTTCGATCAAGAGGGCGGTATTAGATTATTAAAAGGTAATCTGGGCCAAGCAATGGTAAAGGTTTCGGCTGTAGCCGAGGAATTTCATATTATTAAAGCTGCTTGCCGAGTATTTTCATCGCAGCATGCGATGCTGGATGCCTTTGCCAATAATGAATTGGATCGCGATGTGATTGTTGTAGTTCGCTTCCAAGGGCCTGCTGCTAACGGTATGCCTGAGTTGCATAAGCTCACGCCGCCATTGGCCGTGTTACAAGATCGAGGCTATAAAGTGGCCTTGCTCACTGATGGTCGTATGTCGGGTGCATCAGGCAAGATTATGGCCGCCATTCACGTGGCGCCAGAGGCTATGCGCTCGGGTAATATCGGTAAATTATGTGATGGTGATATCGTTTGTATTGATGCCGTTCGTGGCGAGCTGAGTGTTGAACTCAGTGAACAGGAGTTGGCCAGTCGGCCCGTACTCGAAGCACCCGCCGAGACTCAAACGCTGGGTCGAAACTTGTTTGACGTGTTTCGCGACCGTGTGTCGGGTGCGGAATACGGTGCGGACGTTTTATTTTAGTGCCTGGCTATAAGTTAGGGAACGATGCAGCGTAACTTGGCTGTCGCTGATTTTCACCGTAAATTTATTTAACGAGTTAATGACGAGTAAGTACTAATGCAAGATTCAATTAAAAAATGTTTACAGGGCCTTGCGCCTATTTTGCCAGTGATTAAGGTTGATACCGCTGAGCACATTTTACCGATAGCTGAAGGCCTATTGGCTGGTGGCATTGGCGCGTTAGAGATCACGTTGCGCACGGAGGCCGGTCTTGAGGCTATTGGTTTGGCGCGTAAACAATTTCCTGAGTTGGTAATTTGTGCCGGTACGGTCACGCAAGCTCAGCAGGTTGAACGCTTGGCTGATGTGGGCATTGATTTTATTGTCAGCCCCGGAATTACGCCCGCACTGCTGGCCACAGCGCAGGCTAAATCGGTGCCAGTGGTACCGGGTGTGGCTAGCCCATCAGAAGTGATGTTGGGATTGGAATACGGGCTTGACCATTTCAAATTGTTTCCTGCCGTAGTGGTAGGCGGCATGAGCATGCTCAAAGCAATGGCTGGACCTTTTCCCGATTTGCGGTTTTGCCCAACGGGTGGACTCACACCGAGCACTTTTACTGACTACTTGGCACTTAATAATGTGTTTTGTGTGGGTGGCACATGGATGGTTAAATATACCGATGGTCAGCCGGATGTGCAGGCTATTGAAGATATCTCACGCGCAACGCTCACAACGCTTGCTGCAGCTATAGGCTAGCTGCCACCCACCGACGGCACTTGATTGGCCGTGCTCATCGCTCTGCTTGGTAGGGCTTGAAGCATGTTCTGTAACAAGGTTAGAGCATGGTGGCTGTTTTATCAGCCCTTGCTGGCCGTTTTATAACTTTAATATCACGCCATTTGTGGCCAACCGTGCTTCCGTTCGAGAAGCCGATTGCGTATTATGCGTGCGCGCTCATTTTGATGGCTTTTACTGCCATGATGCTCAGCGCGTTTACTACAGTGTCTGCCACTGCCGTAATGTTTCTTTTGTTTTACTTTTGCAACGCTTTGCTCGTTGGCCAAGCGTCTCATTAGCCTAAGGTCTCGTAAGCTGCGGTGTGGCCTTCTAGTTTAGCGTTCTAGCTAAGGAGTTTTCTGAGTATGAGTCGAATTGTGATGAGTGGCTTGCAGGTAGATGCGGCGCTGGCAAGTTTAGTCAACGATGAAATATTGCCCGGCACCGGTGTGTCTAGCGAGCACTTTTGGCAGTCGTTTAGCGACATAATCGCCGATTTAGCACCCGAAAACGCTCGTTTACTCGCGCATCGCGAGGCGTTGCAGGCACAAATTGACGATTGGCATAAGGAGCATCGCGAGTCAGGCTACTCGCTCGAAGCGTACAGAGGATTTTTGTTGGCGATAGGCTATTTACAAGCTCAGCCTGAGTCATTTGTTATCAACACTAGCAATATTGATGAAGAAATTGCCACGCAGGCCGGCCCGCAGCTAGTTGTACCGGTTAAGAACGCACGCTTTGCATTAAATGCGGCCAATGCGCGCTGGGGTAGCTTGTACGATGCTTTATACGGTACCAATGCCATCCCTGAGACTGATGGCTGCGAGCGCAGTGGGCCTTATAACCCTGCGCGCGGCGATCGAGTGATTGCGTTCGCCAAATCATTGCTTGATGAAGTGGCACCGCTAAAAGAGGGCAGCCATAGCGAAGTGGCAGCTTATGGGATTACCAATGGCGCTTTGCAGGCCACGTTAATTAATAACAGTAACACCGGCTTAATTGATTGCGCCCAGTTTGTGGGTTATCAAGGTGCTCCAGAAGCGCCTAATGCAGTGCTGCTTAAAAATAATGGCCTGCACATCGAGATTCAGATCGATCGCACGCACTCTATTGGTCAAGTCGATTCGGCGGGCGTTAAGGACTTACTGATGGAAGCGGCGGTAAGCACCATTATGGATTGCGAAGACTCGGTTGCAGCGGTTGATGCTGACGATAAAATTGAGGTGTATCGCAACTGGTTGGGCCTGATGAAAGGCACGTTGGCGGAAACCTTTAGTAAAGGTGGCCGTGAGGTTACTCGTAAGATGACGCCTGATCGTGAATATGTGAATGCCCAGGGCAAGCACTTTTCGCTGCATGGCCGCAGTTTGCTGTTCGTGCGCAATGTTGGGCATTTAATGACAAACGATGCGGTGCTCGATGCAAGCGGCAACGAAATCCCTGAAGGCATACTCGACGGTATGGTTACAAGCCTTGCAGCAATGCACGATTTGCAGGGTAAAGGTGACTTAGCAAACTCCCGCACCGGTTCGGTTTACATCGTAAAGCCTAAAATGCATGGACCCGAAGAAGTAGCCTTTGCATGCACGCTTTTTGCTCGCATAGAGGAGGCGTTAGGTCTTGCAAAAAACACGCTAAAAATTGGCATTATGGACGAAGAGCGCCGTACCACGGTTAATTTGGCTGCCTGTATTAAAGCCGCTTGTGAGCGCGTAGCGTTTATCAATACTGGTTTTCTTGATCGAACGGGCGATGAAATTCATACAGGTATGCAAGCGGGCCCCTTTGTGGCCAAGTCTAAAATGAAGCAGCAGCCTTGGATCCAAGCTTATGAAGATTGGAATGTTGATGTGGGTTTGGCTTGTGGTCTTCAAGGCCGAGCACAAATTGGTAAAGGTATGTGGGCCATGCCCGATGAAATGGCTGCCATGCTGGTAGAAAAAATTGGTCATCCGCAGTCGGGCGCTAACACCGCGTGGGTACCGTCACCCAATGGTGCTACGTTGCACAGCATTCACTACCACCG
>Ga0115549_1001565_pt1 | contig 13661 bp, 17 predicted proteins | sample COGITO_mtgs_1004_2_FD_87176 | JGI IMG/M metagenome (GOLD analysis project Ga0115549, IMG submission 87176) | Pelagic marine microbial communities from North Sea - COGITO_mtgs_100430 | ecosystem: Environmental > Aquatic > Marine > Epipelagic | place: Germany:Helgoland, sampling site Kabeltonne...
CCACAACTTCCCATCATGAAACGAAGTGATATGTCGAGGGATTTATCCAAGGCTTTTGAACCTTTAAACAAATTGCAAAATGTACCGTATCGATTGAATAAAAAGTTATACGAAGTCATGCAATGGGCGTGGGAAAATGACTTGTCCATTGGAGCTATGCAAAAGAGTCAGTTACTTGAACCACTTGACCCAGTAGAAGGACTAGTACAGAAAGACCCTGAAGCTTTTATCGAGTGGAAGAAGAAGGCTAAGTATATCTATGAGTTTAACCAACGGACTAACGGACAAAGGATGAGGTGTTTAAAAATCCTACACGTCTGTAAGTTATACGCTGACAAGGAAAAGCTTTTCTTTCCAGTTCAAATGGATTACAGAGGACGAGTGTATTATGTACCTAGCTATGTTAACCCACAAAGTTGTGACCTTGGAAGGAGTTGCTTAGAGTTTTACAATAGCGTAGCAATTACTAACGAGGAGGAGAGTAGGTGGTTGTTAATTCACGGAGCAAATGTATGGGGTACAAAGGGGACTTATGATGAACGGATTGCTTGGGTAAAGGACCACGAAAATGAGATAAAAGAATGTGCGTCTGATCCTTTTAACAATGACTATTGGCAAGAAGCTTCTGATCCTTGGGCTTTCCTGGCGTTTTGTTTTGAATACCAAGCATTTAAGGAGGAAGGATATGGATTTGAAACGAGGTTGCCTTGTCACATGGACGCTACTTGTAATGGTGTACAGATTCTATCTTTACTTTTAAAAGATGAGGAGATTGGAGAGTGGACAAACTTAGTACCACAAGATAAACCAAAAGATTTATACCAAGAGATATGTGACCGTGTTAATACTAGACTACACACTAATAAGCACAGACACTCTCTTGCTGGTGACTGGTTAAAGTGGGGGATTACAAGGAAGTATGTAAAGAAGATAGTAATGTGTAAACCTTTTGGAATGAATAGCTACTCTAGTGTTGATGAAGTAGAAGATGTATTCAAAAGGGAGATCCGTAACGGACGAGTTAATCCATTTAGTAACACTGAATATGTGGAAGCTATGCTCTACCTTGCTACCTTGATTAATGACGTAGCAAATTGGATGCTAGGTAAACACATTACCTTCATGAAAAAGTTGAAGAATCAAATACGAAAGTGTGATAAAAAATTTACGTGGACTTCACCCTTTGGATTACCTATTGAACAGGAGCTTGTTAAGAAGGATAACCTTTACGTTAAATCTGTCCTTAATATGCAAAGCATTCAAGTAAAGTACCGAAGAGATAACGATTTAATTTGTCCTTCTCAGATGGCTAAAGCTATTGTACCCAACGTGATACACAGTATCGATGCTAGTGTGGTACATTTTTTAGCTTGCAAATTCAAAGGTGATGTCTCATCTATACATGACAGCTTTGCAACTCAAAGCCCTAACGCACCGAAGATGCACCAACAATTAAGAGAGATATACCAAGAGATTTTTAGTAACGACATCGGGAATAAGTTCAACAACGAAGTCGCTACACAAACTGGAACGAACGAACTGGAAGACAGCACAGAACTAGGCACACTTGACGTGTCTGCATTAAACGACTGCCAGTACCTGTTCTCATAAAACAACAAATAGAAAGAAGAAAGAAATGGCTATAAAAAGTAGATCAAAATTAGACAGTATCACTACACCTGTAGGAATTGCTAAGTATCCTTGGGTTAACACACCGAGTACTAAGTTCGTAGAGGGTGGTGAGTACAGCTGTAGCTTAGTGTTAACAAAAGAAGAAGGTGAAGTTATTGTAAAGCAACTCAAACCTATCTTTGAAGAAGCAATACTGGAGAAAAGTGAGGAGCTTGGTAAGAAAGCTAAGTCCTATGAGTTACCGATTCAACTTGAAGGAGATTCTTACATCCTAAAAGCAAAGTTGAAACCTGTTAACGGAATAAGTAAGAAGACTGGTAGTACGTACACTCGTTCAATTGGATTGTTTGATTCAAAGGGTAATCCTTGGGACAAAGAAACAATAGTACGAGGTGGTTCAAAGGTACGCCTTAACGTACGCCCTAAGACTTGGTACACTTCCTTGTTAGGAGTAGGATTATCGTTAGAGTTATTAGCTGTTCAAGTAATTGAGTTAGCAGAAGGCGAGTTCACAGAACAAGCAGCTGATTCATTTGGGTTCACTGCTGTTGAAGGTGGATATGTTAACGGAGGTGAAACCCTGGACCAAGCACTTGATGCCGAAGAAGAAGAAGACACCCTCACTGCCGACTTTTAGGAGTGGGTTTGAAGAGAGAATAGCTGCTCAGTTAAAGCGTCACGGAATAGATTACAAGTACGAGACGTTAGTCATTGAGTATAAGAGACTTAGTACCTACACTCCTGACTTCATTCTTCCCAACGGAATCATAGTAGAGACCAAGGGAAGGTGGGTCACGGAGGATAGGTCTAAGCATTTACTAATCAAAGAACAACATCCTGAGCTAGACATCAGGTTGTTATTTCAAAACGCCTACAATAAAATACGCAAAGGTAGTAAGACTACTTATGCAATGTGGTGTGAAAAGAAAGGAATATTATATGCACATAAACAAGTACCAAAGTCATGGCTTTCACTAACACGCATCAGCAATGTACAAAGTGTGGGTCGAGTGACGCTGTCGGAGTCAACGCAGACGGAAGCACAATGTGTTTCAGCTGTGCTACATACAGTAGACCTAAAGGAGGAACTGTAAAGGTGAGTAGTAACAACAGTGAAACATCATTTCTTACTGGTAAGTACACAGATATAACAAGAAGGAACTTAACAAGTGAGACATGTCAGAAGTGGGGGTATCAAATTGGATACTTCAATAAAGAACCTGTCCAGATAGCGAACTATAGAAGTAGAGATGGCACATTAGTAGGACAAAAGATACGCACTGCGAATAAACAATTCCACATTCGAGGAGAGTTGCTTGGCTTATATGGTCAGCACCTTTGGAAGGATGGAGGAAGAAGAGTAGTGGTGTGTGAGGGTGAGGTGGATGCGTTAAGTATTTCGCAAGCATTCGGAAACAAGTGGGCAGTAGTATCTGTACCGAATGGAGCAGGAGCAGCAAAGAAGTACGTTAGTCAATCAATCGATTGGTTGGAGTCCTTTCAAAAAGTAATCTTCTGCTTTGATAATGATGACCCAGGAAGAAGGGGAGCAACAGAATGTGCTGGTCTTCTAACTCCAGGCAAGGCATCCATCGCAGAGCTACCGTTAAAAGATGCTAGTGATATGATCGTAGCCAAGCGTAGCGAAGAGTTAGTTAATTGCTTGTGGCAAGCGAGAGAGTACAGACCTGATGGGATAGTAGGAGGAGAAGAGATATGGCAAGCAGTCATAAAGGAAGACACTTCAGAGTGCCAACCTTATCCTTACCTCTCGTTAAATGAAATGACACACGGTATTAGAAGAGGAGAACTGGTAACACTTTGTGCTGGGTCAGGGATAGGTAAGTCCTTGTTCTGTCGCGAAGTCTGTCACCACCTTCTTGGACTTGGAGAGACGGTAGGTTACATCGCACTTGAAGAGAGTGTTAGAAGGACAGCGTTAGGTATCATGGGTATCCACATTAAGAAACCTCTTCACATGGAGAACACCTTGACTGAGAAGGAGTTACGAAAAGCATTCGATGAGACTGTAGGTAACGGAAACTTCTATACCTATGACCACTTCGGAAGTACAGAAAGTGATAATCTATTATCAAAGATACGCTACCTGTGCAAAGGGCTAGGATGTAAGTGGATCTTCCTTGACCATCTATCTATTGTAGTTAGTGGTATCCAAGGAGATGATGAACGAAGGTTAATTGATAACACAATGACACAACTACGAAGCTTAGTGGAAGAGACTGGATGTGGAATGGTGTTAGTATCTCACCTTAGAAGACCACCTAACGGAGGAGGACATGAAGAGGGAGGAGTTACTAGGTTAAGTGACTTGAGAGGTAGTCATTCAATCTCACAACTAAGTGACATGGTGATAGGACTAGAAAGAAACCAACAGAAAGAAGACAGCAACGAAACAAAAGTAAGAGTACTTAAAAATAGATTCAGTGGTGAGACAGGATTGGCAACTACATTGTATTACAATGCAGACAGTGCTCGTTACACCGAAGATGAAGAGGTATTCAAAGACAAAACAATAACAACCAACAGCGGAGCGAGTCCGTTTTAATAATATGAAAAATAAAACAAAAGCAGAGTTCACTGATATGTGTCTTAACTTAGCTAAGGACACTGACTCAAAGAACAGAGTAATAGATAATGATTGGTTAAGAGCTTTAAGGAAACTTATACCATATCAAAAATTAATTAAACAACAAAACATACAAACCAAAGAAAGGAATTAAGATGAGTTTAGGATACAAAACAACACACGATTTAATAGAAGTAGCTGCTTTTTTAGATTATTTATCTACATTAGATTTTAAAAAGGATGAAGCACCAACTACAGAAGAGATTAAAAGATATAGAAATAGCATACATAGTGTAGTATATGAGAGTGTGCGACATTTCAATCCTAAGAAAGATAAAGAAAGATGGCGAAAGGGTATTGAAAAATCACATAAAGATTGTTTGTTTTATCAACAAATTGTAGAGAGTAAAGTAGATTTACCTGAGAGTTTGAACGCTTGGCATTTAGCATATCAAAGATTTAAAAGCTGGAAAGAAATGCAACCTGAAGGAGTAAAACACTTAGGACCACAACCCAAAGACCCTAACGATCACACAGAAGCTAGGATAGGAACAGCACAAGCACAATGAAAATACTATTCTTTGATATAGAAACCAACGGCATTGAAGACTTCACTAATCTAAATGATTTAAAAGTCTGTCATTGCATGAGTGTGTATGATCCAATAGGAGGTAAGATGGTTACCTTTGAGGGTGATGGCATGAGAGCAGGACTAGATATGTTAAGCAAAGCAGACAAGATCATCGGTCATAACATCATAGGCTTTGACCTACCTGCCCTATCTAAACTGTATAACTTCTATCCTCCTTTGGTCCAAGTACAAGACACCCTCGTTATGAGTAGGTGTTTGAATCCAGACTTAAAGGAAGATGATTTTAGTAGAAAAAATTTTGACACTAAAATGATAGGTAGTCACAGCTTAAAAGCCTGGGGTCTCAGGATGGGTGAGATATTAAAGCTATCTTACGGAGAAGAAGAAGGTGCTTGGGACAGTTACAATGAAGACATGAAGAAGTACTGTGAACGAGATGTCATAGTAACAAAGACATTATATGAGTACCTAATAAATCAGAACCCTAGTAAGAAGATGTTAGCAGTAGAACATTGGTTCGCTTACATCATTAGACTACAGGAAAGCAACGGGTTTGAGTTTGATGTAGATAAAGCTGAACAGTTAGAACAAAAACTTAACACTGTATCTGCTCGCTTGAAGGATGAACTGCAAAAAATGTTTGAACCTAAAGTTGAAAAGATGAAGTCCTCTGCTGGATGGTCCTTAAAGATTGAACACATGGATGGAGTAGAGATAATCAATGCACCTACCAAAGCTAAGTTAAAAGATATACTTAAGAAAAGAGGCATGGTACAGAACCTAGTTAAAGATGCTGAGTCTATCGGGACACAAGAAAAAGTAACACCGTTTAATCCTGGCAGTCGCTTACAGATCAAAGAAAGATTTAAGGAACTAGGGATTGAACTTCCAGTTAGTAATGACGGAGAGACTGTAAAGGTAGACGAAGCTACTCTTAAAAAAATAAGCCACCCAGCTGCCGAGCTTTTATTAGAGTATCTATTAGTAGTCAAACGACTAGGACAATTAGCTGACGGCAAGAATGGATGGCTTAAGCTAGTTAAGAATGGCAGGATACACGGACGAGTCAATACAAACGGTGCAGTCACAGGTAGATGTACTCACTCCTCACCTAACCTAGCTCAAGTACCTGCTGGTAGAGTTCCCTATGGTGAAGAGTGTCGTAGTTTATTTATCGCTAAGAGTGGATATAAGTTAGTAGGTTGTGACGCGAGTGGGTTAGAACTTCGTATGCTTGCTCACTACTTAGCTAACTGGGATGGTGGAGAGTACGCTAGGAATATACTAGAAGGAGACATCCACACTGTGAATCAGAAAGCAGCAGGGTTAAAGACTAGGGATCAAGCTAAGACATTCATCTATGGATTCCTTTACGGAGCAGGAGATGGAAAGATTGGAGAGATAGTAGGTGGTAGTCTAAAGGAAGGAAAGATATTAAAGATGAAGTTCCTTTCTAACTTACCTGCTTTGAAGATATTGAAGAAAGGTATCGAACAAAAAGTAACACGAAGTAAAAGACTGGTGGGTATAGATGGAAGGATACTTCCTATTAGAAGTCCACACTCTGCACTTAACATGTTACTTCAATCAGCAGGTGCTGTAGTTATGAAGGTAGCTTTGATAAAGTTGTACAGCAAACTACAGAGTCTTGAATGGCAACACGGCAGGGACTATTCATTCGTAGGTAACATACACGATGAGTTCCAAGCTGAAGTACTACCTGAGAAAGCTGAGACATATGGACAGTTAGCAGTACAAGCAATCAAGGCAGCAGGTAAAGAGTTAAAGTTAAACTGTCCTATGGATGGTGAGTATAAGATAGGAGAGTCATGGTCACAGACACACTAGAACTTGAATACGATTACTACTTGTCCCTTGCAAACTTGTATGATACAACTGATTTAGATGTCTCTTGGGACTGGAAGAATCAACACAACAACAATGAAATGCCATCATCACCAAGTAATAGGATAGGAGCAATAGCAGAATCTGATTTTATAACTGAGTGCCTGAAGAGAAACTTTGAGCCTCACCCTCCTGTTACAGCGATGCCTTGGGACTTCATTGTTACTTGCCCTAGAGGTATATTAAAAGTTCAAATAAAAACAACAGCCTGTGAAAGTAGAGATAAAAGCTACAATATAGCCACAAGTACAGGCAGGGGAGGTGTAAAGAAACATATAAATAGAGAGGTAGATGTCGTGGCTTGTTTCATTCAACCTGAGAAGCTATGGTTCTTAATTCCCTTAAAGGAAGTAACAGGACGGACTACTCGTCTATCTGTCGATCAAACAACCAAAAGTAAATACCAAAAATATAGAGAGAACTGGAGCATATTCTATGAGTAAAACAACCATACTAATTGACGCAGATGTGTTAGCATTTGAATCGTCAATCATAGCACAAGAAAATATACAATGGGAAGAGGAGCTTTGGACTGTACACGCAGACATGGCAGTAGCAAAGCAAAGAGTACTAGGAAGGATAGAACAATTCAAAGACCTACTCAAAGCAGATGAAGTAGTGTTAGCACTTAGTGACCGAGCAAACTTCAGAAGGAAACTATTCCCTGATTATAAATCTAACAGAAGGAAGTCAGTACTACCTATCATCTTAAAGCCTATGAAGCAGTGGATGATAGAGGAACTAGATGCACAACTGTGGGCTAATGTAGAAGCAGATGATGTGTTAAGTATCTTAGCTACTGAAAGACCGAACAGGTTAGACAAGAGAATCATTGTGTCAATAGATAAGGACTTCAAAGGAGTACCAGGAATCTTCTATGATTATAACAAAGAAGAATACCATGAACCTACTGAAGAAGAAGCAGATAACTTCCACCTACTACAATCACTGATGGGAGATTCAACAGATGGATTCAGTGGTGCAAAAGGAGTAGGAGCTGTGACTGCTAAGAAGTGGTTGGATGAACACGGATACACTTGGGACTCTGTTGTCGCAATGTACGAGAAGAAAGGACAAGATGAACAAGATGCTTTGATGAATGCTTGGATGGCTAGACTATTAAGAAAACAAGAATACAATAAAAAACAAAAACAGATAACAAAACTATGGACACCGAAGAACTACCAAACTCTGGAGAGAAAGAACATTATGCCTCTGGTGCGAAGCGTGACAGGGCTACTGGACGAGGACGATTCAGCCTTATTCCTCCAATCGCCCTTCGCTCCCTTGCCAAACGATTTGAAGAAGGAGGAAAACTCTACGGAGATAACAACTGGCACAACGGATTCCCACTCAGTAGATTAATAGATAGTATGAGTAGACATTTGTTAGCACTTAGTGAAGGAGATGAATCAGAAGATCACGCAGGTGCTATACTGTGGAATGCCAGTGCGTTCCTGTGGACCGAAGATCAAATAACAAAAGGTAGTTTACCTAGTGAACTAGATGATAGGAGTTATAATAAATGATAGCACCTATAGAAAAAGAGCAGATAAAAGCAGATGGATTTGACGAAGCTATCATAGGTCAAGAGTATAACGATGGAAGATATGTTTATTCTATTGAAGGAATCTTAGAGATACTTATGATTAGAGATGACATGACAATGGAAGATGCTATGGAGTTCTTTAGCTTTAACATTGCAGGAGCTTACGTAGGAGAAATGACACCACTTTATATATGGACTGGAGACACGCAATAATGGAAGATGAACTAATGCCAGCTATAAGCGAGGCTATGATTAAACGCTTAGAACAATTATACCCTGACAAATGTCCTGACTTGACGAACACAGAAAAAGATGTTTGGTTTAAGAGTGGTCAAGTATCTGTAATCAGATTCCTTAGACAAACTTATAACGATCAAATACAAAATAACATTTTAACAAAAGACTAACCATGTGTATGTCAGCACCCGATATTCCTCCACCTCCTCCAACTCCAGCTCCTATACCTCAACCAACGATCAAACCTACGGACAAAGTTGAAACTGTAGCACAGATGAAACCGAAGAAGAAAGCTAGAGGAGCACAAGCACAGTTAAAGCGTTCTGCTAGACCTACACTTGGTGGATCATCTGGTGGTACTGGTGTCTATATGTCTTCTTAATAACAATATAACTATATAATATCATGCTTCGCACACTCTCAAAAAAGACTTTGCTATCATCTGTTGCAACAACAGGGGCTGGCAGTTCATTCTCAGTAGAGCGTTCTAAGGGTTGGACCTTTGTAATCGCTTCTTCCGCAGTAACCACAGGAGGTACGGTAGATATAGAAGCGTACATCGGTGGTGCTTGGTTTGTCATTCACTCTGAAGCTGTAACAGCTAATGGTGCTGTCATGGTTAGAGATGACCACGGACACTACGAACAGATCAGAGGTAATGTATCAGCGAGAACAGATGGTACTTACAGTGTATACGCAACAGGTTCTACTGACTCTCTTTAATGTCTATCACCTTCACAGATCAGCTAGATAAACCTAGCGAGATAACAACAATACCTAATCAATATGTAAGACCTGTCTTTGGTGCTTTGTATGGATTTGATATACCTGTTAGCGGTGGAGGTGGAACACCTGCCATATTCAATGTCACAACACGAGACACCGAAGCAAACATCTTAGCAAGCACACCCACCAATCCGAGCGGAGAAGTTAACATCGCATTCGGTACAGATACCTATGATTTCTACATTTATAGTGGAGGTGCTTGGTACATCTACAATAACGATACAAACTTCAACGACTCCTTAGTATTCCCAACCATCGAAGTATTCGACAACGAGTCGGACTTTATTAGCGACACAGGAGCAGACGATTACACCATCGTACATGCAAAAGACACCGATAGGTTGTATGTGTGGGAAGGTAGTGCTTGGTATTTATATAACAACAATTCAACTGTATAATCAATGAGTACACTTACAACACACACAACAGCTAGTCGAGATAGTCACTCAATCGGGCTTTGTAAATTTAATACCACTAGTAAAGCTATCGAAGTATCGGACGGTAATGATTGGTTGATATATAATACGGACGGATCGGTTTCGGGTGCTTTCTACAATAATAGTTATAGTGCTTATTTTGATAATACATCGGATTACATTTCAATACCTACTATCTCAGAATTAAATGCACCAAGTGCTTGGAGTTTTGCTTGTTGGTTTAGATACTCAGGAACGCCCTCCGCTAGTTCTCATGTATTTGCATCTGCTGGTTCTGGTACCTCTAACAGGTTTTATATTGAGCTAACTAGCACGAGTAACATTAGGTTTGGTAATGATTCAGCTTTTGATGATATATCTATCAGTACAGTAAATAATACTACATGGTATCATTTAGCTGTAGTACACGATGGAGGAAGTGCTGAAGTATATTTAGATGGCAATTCACAAGGAACTGCTACTGTTGTTTCACCTAATACCGCTTGGGGTACCTCTTTTAGAATTGGTCAGTATTTTTCGGGTGGCTTCCCTTGGTCTGGTTATTTAGATGAAGTAGCTATATTCGATTCAGCTATAACAAGTACTGATGTAACTAATATATATAGTAATAAAATTTATCCATCTCGTGTAGCTTTTTGGAGAATGGAAAACGATACCAATGATAACGAAGGTAATTACAACGGAGCTAACAACGGTGTAACTTTTGTAACTTCTACTAAACCATACTAATAGATATGAACAATAGAACATATGTTATAGCAAATACTTCCGAGGTTAGTGGTTTCGACTTTGACCAGCTTATCGACATCGATGAATCGTACAGCCGTAAGAGTTTAGACGGTTCAAAGATACTAGCACGATACGAAGGCGACCAGCCCTCCTTTCTCAACGGTAAACAAGAATACACCCACTCCGAGATACTTACAATCCTAAGCGGTGCTGAGTGGTCACCTGACGAACTTATTTAATTATGCCAACAACAATACCATCAACCACCTCATCTACTCGTCCAGGTAGTCCTTCGACAGGAGATGCTTACTTTGAAACTGATACTAAGAACTACATCATCTATGACGGTGCTAGTTGGAGAGCTTACAATAGCGATGGTGCTTCGGTTTTTGGCTTAACCAATAATTTTAGCGGTTTATTCGATGGCACTGATGACTACATTGAAGTAGGGAACATAGCTAATTTAAATTCAGGTACTAACTTTACAATCAGCGTATGGTTTAAGCGTCCAAGTGCTAGGCAAGATATGTTACTTGGAGGAGCAGGTCCATTCGCGACAGGGATTGGTATGTACCCTTGGAGTGATGGTAACTTTTATGTTCACTTAGGTATGAATGGCGCATTAGTCGCCTCTTTGCCTGGAGAGAATCAATGGATAAATGCGACCGTGACTTATGATAGTTCAGGAAATTCAATATTGTACTTTAATGGGGCATTAGGTGCTTCTGAACCCTCAAGTGCTGTATCATCGACAGCTGGTAATACTTTTAGAATAGGAAACTTTGCGGCAGATTCACGAGATTTTTTAGGTAACATCGATGAGGTTTCTATTTGGGATTCAACCACATTGGACGCTTGTAGTGTAGGGCAAATATACAATTCTGGTTCTCCCATTAATTTAGCAAGCAATGCTGGTAATTATACTCAGTCAAGCAATCTTACGCATTGGTACAGGCTTGGAGATAACGCAAGCGACACAGGTTCAGGAGGTTCGCCAGCAAACGGAGATACCATCACTAATATAGAAAATGCAGCAAACCCTGGAACGAATGATGGAAGCACCATAAATGGAACACCTTCCTTCAGTACATCAGTACCATCATAATATGAAAACATTTGTTATATTAAACACAGACGAATTAGGAATTGTGGACTTTACCCAAGTTGCAGAAATAAGTGCAGAAACTTGCAGATACTCTGTAGACGGCACTAAAACATTCGTGAAGTACATAGGCGATCAACCATCCTTTCTAAGCGGTAAACAAGAGTACACCCACTCAGAAATACTTACCATTCTAGCAACTGACGAGTGGACATCTGACGAACCTATCTAACCTATGCAAGAAACAGCCCAAGGCTTATACCACTCCTTAGAGAACCAAAGGTGGTCTTTCTTGGATAGAGGTCGTACCTCATCTGAGTTAACTATTCCTTATATCATGCCTCCCGATGGGCATAACTACGCTACTAAGTATTACACACCGTATCAAGGAGTAGGAGCTAGAGGAGTTAACAACTTAGCTTCTAAATTACTATTAGCACTGTTACCACCTAACGCACCTTTCTTCCGTCTTGTTATAGACAGGTATGAATTAGATAAAGCAAAGCAGGAGTTAGGACCAGAGGGAGGAGAGCAATTACGATCTGACTTAGAGAAAGCTTTAGCAGATGTAGAACGAAGTGTATCTCAAGAAGTAGAAGTCGAAGCATTTAGAGTAGGAGTATTTGAAGCGTTAAAGAATTTATTGGTAGCTGGAAATACTTTGTTATACTTACCTGACGAAGGTGGTATGAGGGTATTTCGATTAGATCGTTATGTAGTGAAGAGAGACCCAATGGGTAACGTAACACACATAGCTATCAAAGAAACTGTTGCTCCGATGATGCTTCCTGAGTCTGTAAGAGAAGAAGTCTATCGTCAAGAGAAAGAGAATAGCTGTGATCTATACACCTCTGTTATCAGAGAAGGTAATGAATTTATAGTACAACAAGATGTAAAGGGAATGGTCATTGAGGAGTCAAAGGGTAGATACCCTGTTGAAAAGTCTCCCTTTCTTCCTCTTCGTTATACAAGGATAGACGGTGAAGATTATGGACGTGGCTTTGTAGAGGAGTACTTAGGTGATCTTAAATCACTAGAGGCACTAACAAAAGCGATAGTCGAAGGAAGTGCAGCAGCAGCTAAGGTTCTCTTCATGGTTAATCCTAACGGTACAACCAGGGCTAAGACTTTATCTGAATCTCCTAACGGTGCAATTGTACAAGGAAGTGATGGAGATGTATCTGTTTTACAACTTAACAAGTTCAATGACTTCCGTACTGCACAAGGAGTAATGAATGGAATCAGTGACAGACTGTCTCAAGCTTTCCTTCTTAACAGTGGAGTAGTCAGAGATGCAGAACGAGTAACAGCAGAGGAGATAAGAATGTTATCTCAGGAGTTAGAAGCTGCACTTGGTGGACTGTATTCTTTATTGTCACAAGAGTTTCAAATGCCTGTCGTTACTAGGTTAATGGCAAGGATGAGTAAAGAAGGAAGACTTCCTAAGTTACCTAAAGACATTGTTAAACCTACTATTGTTACTGGTGTTGAAGCACTAGGACGAGGTAATGACTTACAAAAACTTGATCTATTCCTTGCAGGAGCTAATCAAATAGTAGGACCACAAGCAGTAGCACAGTATGTTAACGTATCAGATTACTTCAAGAGAAGAGCTACTGCGTTAGGTATTGAAACAGAAGGTTTAATCAAATCAGATGAAGAAATTCAACAAGCTATGCAGCAAGCCCAACAACAAGAGATGATGATGAAGTTGGGTGGACCTGCTGTAGCACCTGCTATCAATGCTGCACAAGAGCAGTACATGGCTAGTCAACAACAACAACCACAAGAAGAGTAGATATGGCTGAATTACACCGAGTAGAGATAAATGAGAAAGCACCACAGGAGATTGACCCCGAATCAGAAGAGTCTGTTGAAGCAGTACCTGAAGAACAGACGGAAGATAATAGACCTGAGTGGTTACCAGAAAAGTTTAAAAGTGCTGAAGACATGGCTAGTGCCTATAGTGAACTTGAAAAGAAAATGGGAGCAGGGGTTGAACAGGAGGAAGAATCTGAAGTACAAGAAGAAACCGATGACACTCAAGAGGAAGACTTGGATAGTAACAATATTGTTGTGGAAGCTTCTAAAGAGTTTTTTCAAAA
>Ga0115549_1001568_pt1 | contig 13651 bp, 13 predicted proteins | sample COGITO_mtgs_1004_2_FD_87176 | JGI IMG/M metagenome (GOLD analysis project Ga0115549, IMG submission 87176) | Pelagic marine microbial communities from North Sea - COGITO_mtgs_100430 | ecosystem: Environmental > Aquatic > Marine > Epipelagic | place: Germany:Helgoland, sampling site Kabeltonne...
ATGACCTGATTGATGATGAAATCATCGAGATTTTCCAAGAAGAAGGGGGTGAAGTACTGCAGGCACTTCTTCTGGGAAAATCTCGATGATTTCATCATCAATCAGGTCATCGTCTTCCGCTGGAGTTTCGGTGGCCGCCGCTGGAACCCGTGTGTCCACTTGCACTTCAGGCTCAGCCGGTGGGGTGATTTCCAGTGGGGGATCGATCAGCGCCTCATCGTCGCTACTGTCTAAAGCCGGGCTGTCGTTCGGCGGCAGCCATTCCACAGTGAGATCTTGCTCGGCGTCACCGGTATGGTCGTCTTGTTGCGTTTTGGCGTTAACAGAAAAACCGGACCAGGCATCTATATCATGTTTCTGGAGGCGGGTGTCCACGTCTGGAGTGTCCAGTTCGATACGTTCAACATCGATGTCGTTATCGACAAAGCTCTGTTCTTCTTCCAGCGGATAACCCAAGGCTTCCACGCTGGAGCGGGCCAGTTGGAGGATGTCATCGGTCGTTTCAGGGTCGTCGCTGAGACGCTCCAGATAATATTCCACCGAGGTGATAGCGTCAGCCAGGGTGTCCATGCTGCGCCAGTCAGGCTTGGGCTGATCCACGCCGAGCAGCTTTTCTTCGATGAATTGCACGCACTGACGCAGAATCAGGGCGGGTTTATCTAGCAGAATCACGTCTAGGCCGCCGCGCACAGCATTCAGGCGCTCCGGTACGACGTGCAAGGGCTCGGGATCCCATTGCGAGGCGATGAATTCCACAATGCCGTCTTTGGCTTCTTCCAGGCCGGCTCGGCATTCGCGAAGCACGGCATCCATGGCTTGGCCCACATGGCTGGGCATATCGCCGCCCTGGCCGCTGTAGCTGGTGCTTCGGCGATCGCCGCCGATACCGGCTAGGGTTGCTTCTATGTAGAGTAGCGCGCCGGCTATGTCCATCAGCGTTTCGCGTTCAGCGGAAGCTTTGCCGGCCACGATATCTTCCATGGCGTGCAATTGTTCTTCCACCAGTGCCCGAGGTTGGCCCAGGCCCAGTACGGCCACGGTGTCGGCTACCTGTTTCAGGGTCAGGGTGAGTGGCTGCAGCTTGCTGGTGTCGGTATCGTCGCTGTGAACAAAGCTTTCCAGAGCGTCTTTGACAGTGGTGAGCTCTTCGGAAAGCGCCTGCACCACCGAATTCATGGCTTGGGCGTCCGGGCCGGTCATTCGCTGGCGTTCTTCGTTGACCAGATCATCGGAGGGCAGCGCATCATCTAGCTGGAAACGGGCCTTCACGTCGCGAATGCGCGGGCTGTCCACTTCGGCTTTGGCCACGTAATAAAGAAGGTTCTTGATCAACTCGGTGGGGGCGGGTTGATTCAGGCTGGCCGCGCCGTCCAGGGCCAGCTCCCGCAAATTGCGGTCCAAGTGACCGAGCATTAGTTTGACGGAGGTGCCAAGAATGATGGCCTCTTCTGACAGACCTTCTACCAGCGCATTGCTGATAGACCACAGCGGTGCGCGAGGCGCGTCGCCAGTAACCTGTTCCAGTTTGGTGAACACCTTGGCCATGTAGCCCAGATTTTCGCCCATATTGTCGTTACGCAGAACGCCGAGCAGGGCGACCTGGAACATCTGACGAATTTTTTTCGCCAGCAGGATAAAGCGTGGATCATTGAGCCGGTCGTCAGGAATCTGGCCCTGGCCGGTGGCGCCGGAGAGGTCCGGTTTGAACAGGGACGTTTCCGACAGCAGAGATTCGCCACGGGCGGCGCGCAGGTCATTGAGCAGCGGCAGTAGCACCACCGGCAGATCGCGGCGGTTGCTGGCGACCCGGTCCAGATACGGCGGCAGCTGCAGAATCGCCCGCATCAGGGTTTCCTGGCTGTCAGCCACATTGCCCACGTTACCGTCGAGCAGAGCGTGGGCCAGTTTTTCCATTTCCTCGGCGAGCAGTGCCGCACCGTAAAACTCAACCATCTGCAAGGTGCCGTACACCTGGTGCAGGTGCGTCTGGCAGAAGCGCATCCGTGTGGCATCATCCGGGGTGTCCACAAACGATTCCAATGCCTGTTGCGCCTGGTTCAGGGTTTCCTGGATTTCCCCGCGAACCCAGTCCAGAGCCAGATAGTCGTGACGGTCACTCATGACGTCTCCTGTCATACATCCACCCGCATTCTTTGGTCGGCAGGTTTTTATAATACGCGACACGTAATATGCAGCACGCCTCAAGCTGATGATTGCTGATGGGTGCTACCCCAAGCTTTTTTCTTTTATGCGTGCCGCATGTTGCGTTATTGCTCTTTCGTTTCTATCTACAGCGTCGGAATGCCAGCGTATCGGCAAAATAGATCCGTTCCAGATCCGGGTGTTGCCAATTGGTCACTTCCCCGGGTCCGAGTACCAGAATGCCACCCTGAGCGAGCCGTTCTGCCAGCTGGTTCAGGATCTGGCGCTTCCGCCAGCGGCGGAAATAAATCAGCATGTTCTGACAAAAAATCAGGTCCATGTTGTCCATCGGCGCAGTGCTGAGGTCCAGCACGTTCAGTCGAGCAAAACAGATGCGTTCGCGCAGGTCGCTGGTGATCTTCACGGTTTGCCCATTGTGGGTGGGCGTGAAATATTTCTCCCGCAATAACGGATCGACCTGCAACACCCGGCGCGCGGCATATTCGCCTTTGCGGGCCTTGGCCAAGGTGGGCAAGCTGATGTCGGTGGCCGTGATGCCGTAAAACAGCTTTTGCTTGCTGGCGGAAAACTGTTCGTTAATCATCATGGCGAGGGAATAGGCTTCCTCGCCGGTGGAGCACCCCACGCTCCACACGTCTAGATTGGCGCCATCGGGTTGCTCGGCCATGAAGCGCTGGGTGAATTCTTCCACCAATGCGTAGGAGCCGGGATGCCGGAAAAAACTGGTTTCCTGGACGGTCAGGCGGTCCGCCAGTATCGACCATTCCATGGCCCGTGACTGGGTGGAGCCCATCATCAGATGTTGGTAATAGGTGTCGTAGCCCTCAATGCCCAGCTCGCGCATGCGAATGTTCAAGCTGGTCTCGAGGAACGTCTTGCGCTCGTTGGACAGCGTCATGCCAGTGCGGTCTTCTAGGAATGCCTGCCACAGCTGAAATTGCTCCGCATCCATAGAAGGCGTGCTTTTGATCGACCAGCGAGCTGTCTCTGCTGCACCCATGGCATTACTCCTGAGGCCGGCTCAAGCCGGATCAGGAGTGCTCCGGCAGGCGGAAGCCGGCAACAGAGTTACGCATATCTTGGGCCATTTCCGCCAGGTTACCAATAGAGCGAGCGGTCGCGGTGGTACCGGCAGAGGTCTGCGAAGTAATTTCCTGGATCACGTTCATGGTGTTGGAGATGTGACCCGCGGAAGCTGCCTGCTGGCGCGCCGCGTTGGAAATGTTCTGGATCAAGTCCGCCAGGGTTTTGGACACGTTCTCGATTTCTTCCAGTGCCACACCCGCATCCTGTGCCAGGCGTGCCCCTTTCACTACCTCAGCGGTGGTGGCTTCCATGGAGATAACCGCTTCGTTGGTGTCGGTCTGAATGGTTTTTACCAAGGTTTCAATCTGCTTTGTTGCGGCGGCGGAACGTTCCGCGAGGCGTTGTACTTCATCCGCAACGACCGCGAAGCCCCGGCCAGCTTCGCCGGCCATGGATGCCTGGATGGCGGCGTTCAATGCGAGAATGTTGGTCTGATCGGCAATGTCGTTAATCAGGGATACGATGTCACCAATTTCCTGAGAGGACTCACCCAGACGTTTGATCCGTTTGGAGGTTTCCTGGATCTGTTCGCGAATGGTATCCATGCCATGGATGGTAGCCTGCACCACTTCGGCGCCCTTGTTGGCGATGGCGACCGCCCGTTCCGCTACCGCCGCTGATTCAGCGGCGTTGGCAGATACCTGGTCAATGGACACTGCCATTTCGTTCACAGCAGCGGAGGCGCCGGCAATTTCCTGGGCCTGGTGCTCGGAGGCTTCGGCCAGGTGCATCGCCGTGGATTGTGTTTCCTGGGCCGCGGAGGCTACCTGTACCGCCGAGTTGTTGATCGTTTGTACCAGGCTGCGAAGCTGGTCAATGGAGTAGTTGATGGAATCAGCAATGGCACCGGTGAAATCCTCGGTGACGGTCGCCTGTACCGTCAGATCACCGTCAGCCAAGTCGCCCAGTTCGTCGAGTAGGCGCAGAATGGCCGCTTGGTTACGCTGGTTTTCACTTTCCAGTTCGTCTTTCAGCTTCGCCGCCTGGCGGTTACGCTGAGCCATGATGATAAAGAAGAACAGCGCTGCCAGGCCGGCACAGATGCCACCCAGCCATACGGACGGGAACAGACCGCTGGTGCTGTTCTCGAACAGGTCATTGAGGTGGGTGGATTCCTGCAGCAGATCTTGGGAGCGGCGGAAAATAGTGTCAGCTGCGTTACGCACCTGGAACAGCTCGGGGGCGGTTTCAAGAATTTCATCCACGGACTGGTTCACGAATTCGTCGAACAAGTCAGCAATTTCGGCCAGGTAATCCAGGGCATCGGGGTCGTTCACCCGGTCAATACCCATAGCGGCGTCACCCTCAATCATGCCGTTCATGATACGACCAAACAGGCTGGCATCACGGCCGAAGGAATCTGCTGCGATCACCGCGCCGTCGCCGCCTTCCAGCACCTTGGCAATGGATCTCACGATGCGCTCAGCCAGCCAGGATTGGCGCTGCGCAAAAGCAATTTGTTCCGGGGCGGCATTGGTGGCCACCAGAATTTCCACTACGCCTTCGTATTCAGCCTGCAGGGAAGGAATGGTCTGGGCCAGCGTATCTGCCACCTCGTGCAAATCCAGCACCGTGTCTTCCCCTTTTAGAATCACGTCGGCGTTGGCGTTCACTTCATCCCACAGGGTTTGCAGGCGGGTCATGGCTTGAGGGTCGCTAACCTGTTCGTCTTTGACGGCGTTCCAGGCTGATTGAAAGCTCTTCTGGGATTTATCCAGCAACTCGAAGGCGTCGGCGTTGCCGGCGGCCGCTTCCAGGGCGTTTTTGGCGATCTGCTGGGAAATGACCCGCATTTCGGAGGCACGGGTGATATTTTCCTGCGCCTGGTTTGCCCTGGTGGCGGACAGCAGGAAGTTGGCCAACGCCAGTACAATAAAAATGGCTAGGCCCACGTAAAGGGCAATATTCAACGTGTTGCCGCCGCCGGCCCCCCCCCGCAGTTTTTCGAACAATGCTCCCGAATTGAACTTCATAGTCTGGCTCCTGGCCTGGCGTTCACTCTTCTTATATTCCCCGAGTTGCTCTATGCCGTTAGCCGGTACGGGCTACTTGCATAAAACGCGGATCCTCTGCCAGCCGGGTAAGGCTGAACACGGACCAATACTCCCCTTCACGCCGATAGGCCCCGCGTACAAAACGCGTAACGCTGGGATCGCTAACCGGCAGTGATTCCACAAATTCATCAATGGGGAAATGCTGCATCCCCAGTACCTCATCTACGGCCATGCCGGTGTAAAGGTCGTCCTGGTCCAGCACCAGCAAGCGGCGGCGCTTTTCCTGAACCGGTGAACTTTTTTCCAGAAAGCCGCTGAGATCCATTACGGTCATCAGGCGGCCCCGAACGTTGGCGACTCCTTTCATCCAGTTGCGGGCGCCAGGAATTCGGGTATAGGCCGGCACCGAGAGAATTTCGGAAACCTCCTCCAGTGGTGCTACGTATTTCTTGCCATCGAGCACAAAACCCACGCCGCTCCAGTAACTGACTGCATCCTGCTGCATGGGCAGATCTTTGGCCTGTTCCCGGCAGCGCTGATTGTATTCAGCCAGTTTGATGTAAGCGGCGGAGGCATTGCTGCTCATGGGGAGCTCCTTCAGGCGTCGGCCAGCATGCGGTCGACGGTTTGCAGGAGTACGTCTTCGTCCACCGGCTTGGTCAGGTAATCTCGGGCGCCTTGGCGTTTGCCCCAAACACGGTCGGTTTCCTGATCCTTGGTGGTGACGATAACGATCGGAATATGGGCGGTATCCGCCCCTTTGGTGAGCTGGCGGGTAGCTTGGAAGCCATTCAGGCCAGGCATTACCACGTCCATCAAAACCAGCTCGGGAAGTTCGGAACGGGCGGTGGCGACACCATCGGCTCCGTTGGCAGCCTCGATTACCTCGTGGCCATGTTTTTCCAGAATCTCGCGCAACTTGTATGTTTCTGTGGGCGAGTCATCCACAATCAGAATACGTGCCATCTTACCCTCTTCAGGCTCAGCGACTAAGCCGCTTAACCGTTGATATGCTGACGAATCGCACCCAGAAGCTCGTCCTTGGAGAACGGCTTGGTCAGATACTCATCGGAACCGACAATGCGCCCCTTGGCCTTGTCAAACAGGCCATCCTTGGACGACAGCATGATCACCGGGGTTGCCTTGAAGGCGCTGTTGTTCTTGATCAGCGCACAGGTCTGATAGCCATCGAGACGCGGCATCATGATATCGACGAAAATGATATTGGGCTTGCTGTCGGCAATTTTGGCCAAGGCATCGAAGCCATCGGTGGCCGTGATTACTTCACAACCCGCTTTCTTCAACAAGGTTTCGGCGGTACGACGAATCGTCTTGGAATCGTCGATTACCATCACCTTGAGGTCTTGGAAATTGTCAGTCATGGAAACTGCCTTTAAGCGTGAACCGTAATTGGCTGCAACTTATTGTAATTTTTGGCCTTTCTAATAATCCGTTGGGCAAGGCCTGTGCCAGTGTCAGCCCAAGCAAAGTTTTTAACACAGATTCTACAATCAATCTATAAGGCCTTATGAAACTTGAGAAAATGTCCCTCTGGCGGGTCGCTTGTTAAGCTTCTCCGCGCATAGCGAACCTGTCCGTGCGCTGCTAACATTGTCGGTCAATTGCACCGCATCCTTCGCCGGCAGCTTTCAGCTCGCCTGCGCCCTGTAGAACGGAGACCCCATGAGCCTGCGTGTTGGTGTGGTGATGGACCCCATCGCCAAAATCAAACCCTGGAAAGACAGCACTTTTGCCATGCTGCTGGAGGCACAGCGACGTGGCTGGTCCCTGCTCTACATGGAGCCGGGGGACCTGTATGTACGCGATGGTCGCACCTTTGCGACCACCCGGGCACTGTCTGTCACCGACAATAACGACGATTGGTACCGTCTGGCCGACGCCGTGAATCACGACCTGGCCGATCTGGACATTATTCTGATGCGGCAAGATCCGCCGTTTAATGCAGAATACATCTACGCTACCTATCTGCTCGAGAAGGCTGAGCGGGAAGGGGTAATGGTGGTCAACCGCCCGGGCAGTGTGCGCGACAGCAATGAGAAATTGTTCGCCACCGACTTTCCGCAGTGCTGTGCGCCTACCCTGGTGTCCAGCCAGGCCACCCTGCTGCGCGATTTTGTACGGGAGTTTGGTGACACCGTGATGAAGCCGCTGGATGGCATGGGCGGCAGCAACATTTTCCGGGTGCGTAAAGAGAGCCCGAACATCTCGGTGGTGATTGAGGTGCTGACCCAGCACGGCAAGACGCCGATCATGGCGCAGCGCTTTGTGCCGGAAATTACTGAAGGCGACAAGCGTATCCTGATGATCAACGGAGAGCCGGTGCCCTATGCGTTGGCGCGGATTCCCAAGGAAGGTGAGCTGCGTGGCAATCTGGCGGCAGGGGGCACCGGCCAGGGCCGTGAGCTAAGTGATAGAGATCGCTGGATTTGCGAGCAAGTGGGGCCCACCCTGAAGCGCAAGGGGCTGTATTTTGTCGGGCTGGACGTGATTGGTGATTATCTCACTGAAATCAACGTGACCAGCCCTACCTGCATTCGTGAGCTGGATGCGATTTTCGATATCAATATTGCTGGGCAGTTATTTGATTCGCTGTTGGAGTTGCGGCCATCGTCCTAGACCCGGCCGCCGTGGCGCGGCACACTGGCCGATCTCCTGTTGCGGCGGCTGTTGCCCTTCATGGCTAAAACCAATGGCTGACTGAAGCCGATTAAAGTAGTAGCGAAAACAATAACATGGCATCAAATTCGGCATCTGTTACCGCCTCTGACCGTCTCACCTTTACCGTTTTTCTGGCGGTGGCGTTCCATGGCATTCTGATCTTCGGGGTGAGCTTTGCCCCTGAAAAGCAGCGTGCTGCCCCGCATACCCTGGAAGTGACCCTGGCTCAGCACCGCAGTGACAACGAGCCGGAAGAAGCGGACTTTATCGCCCAGAGCAATCAGGAAGGCTCCGGTGACCAGGCCGACAAGCGGGAGCTCACCACCCCGGAGCAGGCCGATTTTGCCGACAGCAAACTGGAAAATGTACAACTCAAGGAAAAGACCACTCTGGAGCGCCGGGACAGGGCCAGCCAGGAATTGGTGATCACCACTGCCCGCGATAGTGATCGCAAGATCGATGCCGATCAGAAAGAAAAGACCAACCCCAAACCTCTGGAGGTGGCCAAACAGGAGAACCTGCAGGATCTGAGCCAGCAAATTGCCAGCTTGCAGGCGCGGCTGGATGAGCAGAAACAGGCCTATGCCAAGCGTCCGCGGGTGCGACGGCTCACATCGGTTTCCGCCAAGGCCCATTTCGAAGCGGTGTACATCGATGGTTTTCGTCGCAAGGTAGAAGCCATGGGCACCCGCAACTTCCCCGCCCGGGCGCTGAACAGCAACACCTATGGGGCTGTTCGCTTGATGGTGGCGCTTCAGAAAGATGGCGGCCTGAAAGAAGTACGATTGCTGAAATCCTCCGGCCATAAATTTCTCGATCAAGCGGCGATCCAAAGCGTGCGGCTGGCGGCCCCGTTCGACGCCTTCACCCCGGAAATGCGCCGCAACATGGACGTGTTGGAAATTATTCGGACCTGGAAGTTCGACAGTAATCGCAAGGTGTCATCCAAGTAATAGCTTCAAGCGACAAGGCAAAGACAGAGTAGCGCTAGGCTGGGCGCCCGCTGTCGCGCGCTGGCCACGGAGCCAAAACCAACCTGCGGCCAAGGTGCGGTTCGTGCATTTCGACGATGGCTGCGAATGGGCGATAGCGTTGCAGCTTGCAGCCCTCTCTCCTGCCCCGGATACTGTGCCCATGGAAAACACACCCTTAAAACACCAGTTGCTGGTGGCCATGCCGCAAATGGCCGATCCGGATTTTGAGCATTCGGTTACCTATATCGTTGAACACAGCAGCGAGGGGGCCATGGGGCTGACACTTAATCGACCGGTACAGATCAGCTTGGGCGATATTCTCAGCGACATGGATATCGAAATCGAAGTGCCGCCCTCGGAACGACATCGCGTAGTGGCCGGTGGGCCGATACAGCAGGAGGCCGGCTTTGTGCTGCACAGCGCGGCCACCCGTTGGTATGGCAGTGTCCCTCTCAGTGATGGCCTGATCCTCACCACCAGCCGGGACATACTGGAGGCCATCGCCATTGGTGAGGGGCCAGAACAATCGCTTATCTGCTTGGGCTATGCCGGCTGGGATGCCGGTCAGCTAGAGCAGGAGCTGGTGGAAAATGCGTGGCTTAGCACTCCGGCCAGCCGCGAGCTGGTCCTCGATACCCCCTTCGAACAAACCTGGCATGCCGCCGCTGCCCGCATCGGTGTTGATATGAGCCTGATTGCCACGCAGGCGGGGCATAGCTGATGCAATGGATAGTGGGCAGTGGCTCGTTGGCAACCGCTAGCCTACCTAAACCCCCTTTTTTAAACGTCGAAGCGGTTCTGTGTTCTTTAAGTGCGACCTATAACTCACCCGTTACCGGCAAGCCCAAGCGCGCGCCTATCCGCCCTCCACTATCCACTTTCCACTATTTTTCATGATTCTGGCTTTCGATTACGGCACACAAAAAATTGGCGTGGCCAGCGGTAACAAGCTGTTGGGTACCGCCACCCCCTTGAAAGCCCTGCCCTGCAAAAACACCCAGCCCAACTGGGAGGATATTTCTGCGCTTTTACAAGAATGGGAGCCGGAAGCCTTGGTGGTGGGTTTGCCGTTGAACATGGATGGCAGCGATAGTGAATCCACAGCGCGCGCGCGCAAATTCGCCAACCGTCTGCATGGTCGTTTCGGAAAAAAAGTCTGGTTGGTCGATGAGCGATTGAGCACCCGCGAAGCCCGCGAACGCACCGGCATTCAGAAAGCCGATAGCCGGGTGGACTCCATGGCGGCGGTGATTATTGCGGAAGGCTTCTTTGCGGGCGATGTTGTACCCGTCGGCTGAGCAGGAGGTGAGAAAGGTAGGCCGCTAGTGTTCGTAATTCTGTGCCACCTCTTTAATTTATGCACCAGAGAGGTGGGCCATGAGCAAACCCACATTCGACATTGATGCCACCCCGCAAGCTTTGCGTGACGGCCAGGATCTGAGCGGCAAAGGCGGCATTCTCACGCCGCTCATCAAGCAATTTACCGAAGCCGCCATGCAGGCTGAGCACCGCGCACGCTCCGACCCCTTGGGGTACGAAAACCGGGGTCAAGTCTTGCTCTGTGCGCCAAGAGATGACGGAATGTTAAGACATGGATGACATTGGCGGTTTCCGTTAGGTATTAAGATCACTTCGACAGGGATGTCGGAGATGATTAGTGGCAAGACCGCTAAGGCTGGAATTGGCCAGGTATATTGGCCTCAATCCGGTCCGGGCGCGTATGGTTTATACGGCTGAAGAGTGGCCGTGGAGTAGCTACCGGGGAACCATTGGCCTTCAGGCCTTGCCGGAAGGTGTAAGCACAGACTGGATACTCGCCAGTTTCGGCGAGAGTAGGGATAAAGCCATTCCGTGCTATAAGCGGTTCGTTCAGGAAGGCAGGGATCAGCCAAGTTCGTGGGAAGGCCTGAAGAATCAGGTCTACCTTGGTAGCGATGCCTTTGTGGCGCAGATGGTGGGCAAGCTGGACGGGCAGGAAAAGCTATCGGAAATACCTGCGATCCAGAAACGCCGCGTGGCACAGCCCTTGGCGGATTTTGAGTCGACGACGCCGAACCGTAATAGCGCCATTGGGGCGTATAACCTTAAAGAGATAGCTGATCACTTCGAGCCGCACCGCTCGAGCGTGATCCGTATGGTTAGGGCTGCACGATGCAAGACCTGACCCAGGTTCCTCGGTTCCGGACCCGGTTCTCCATGTGGGCGTTGAATTCTCTTGGGGGCGGATTATAGGCTCGCGAGCCTCATTGATATAACCTGCAACCTAGGGCGAAAGAGCTGTGTTTCTGACCTTCCGGGTATGAATAAGGTCATGTTTTTAAAGATAAAAATATTCTTACGCTTCTTTATTCTATGATTTTGACCTGCGAATCGGTGTGGACAAAAAGATTTTAATCGTTTAAAAAAACACAGGGAAATTAATAACAATTAAAGGGACACTGATGGCTAAGGGAAATGGCAACAGCACATTCTTTTCCTATGATTCTGTAGATCCATTAAATCCTTCAGAGAAGCCTGAGTTGGTTTTCGGCTTTGTTGCGCCTGCAGGGACAGAAAAAGATAAGGTTTCTAAAGAGCTTGTGTCTGAACTTTTAGAATATGGGTATGAATCTCATATTATTAGAGTTAGTGATTTAATTAAAAGGCACCCTTTTTGGGGTGAGGAAAAAGAAAAAGACGAAAAAAGAAGAATTATTAACCTCATGGACGCAGGGAATGAGATAAGGAAAAAAAGTGGGCTTGCTGATGCAATGGCATTGTTGGCAGTTTCAAAAATTGTCGAGGTTAGAAATAAAAATGGCAATGGAGACTATCACGGGTTTGCCAAGAAGCCTAACGCATACATCATTGACTCTTTAAAAAATCCCGCAGAAATTTCGACTTTAAGGTCTATATATGGATCTGGATTTGTCCTCATTTCCATTTATTCAGATAGAGGCGAAAGGGTTAACTACCTATCAGAAAAAATAGCAAAGTCACAGTGCAAGCCCGGCGATGTCCACAAGCTTCGAAAAGATGCAGAGAAAATCATCCATAGAGATGATCAAGAGGAAGGGGATAAATATGGGCAAAATGTGCAAGGTTGTTTTCCTAGGGCAGATTTGTTTTTGAGCCTAAATCAATCGCATAGAAGAATGGTTAACAAGCTGGATAGATTTCTTCAAATTGTTTTCAATAACCCTTTCATTACACCCACAAAAGATGAATGGGGAATGTTCCATGCGGAGGCAAATTCATGGAGATCGGCGGATCTTTCTAGGCAGGTTGGTGCGGCAATATGTAGTGAAGATGGTGAGATTCTAGCCCTTGGATGCAATGAGGTCCCTAAGGCCTATGGAGGAATGTATTGGGAGGGGGATGAAAATGATGCAAGAGATTTTCAGAAAGGAAGGGATAAAGGTGCGGAACACAAAAGAATGATTGTGGCTGAAATATTAAGGCGGATTGCGAAAGATAAAGGGTTTGAAAAAAAGCAAAAATCGAAAATTAATAAGTTGATTAATAAGGCAATAAATGGAGATGAAGACCCCGTTTTGGATGGTCTTAAAGCGCTCAATGTTATTGAGTACGGGCGTGCTGTGCATGCGGAGATGGCGGCTCTATCTGATGCTGCGAAGAGAGGAATACAGGTTGACGGAAGCGTGATGTATGTCAATACATTCCCTTGTCACATTTGTGCACGCCATATTATCGCTTCAGGTGTAAAAAGAGTTGTATATGTCGAGCCCTACCCAAAAAGTTTAACAGAGGACCTCTTTGGTGACTCTGTTCTTGTTGGTAAAAATAAGTCGCAAGATGGAAAAATTTTGTTTGAACCTTTTACTGGTGTTTCACCAAGAATTTACCGGTTTGCTTTTGAGTTGACTAGGAAAAGAAAGGCCGGGAAAGGTGATGTTGCTAGATGGAGTAAAAAAGAGGCAAATACAAAATTAAAACGATATGTGACCTCATACCTTGCTATGGAATTAGGTGTTGTGGGAAAATTGCTACCTAAAATTTTGGAGGCAGAAAAGTGAATCGTTATTCTAGTAAGAATAGTGCTGGTTCTTTTGATGAGGTTATCAACTTTTCTAAAAGAGAAGCTGAAAATCTTCCTCGTTGGGCGCAGCAAAATGCTCGCTTCCAGGGTGGATTCTCATTAAGAGATGAAAAAAATGCGGTTTCCTCTCGGTCATTGAAAAAAGCATCGAAGTAGCCAATATCCGCAGATAAATAAGAAAGAGGCGCTCAATGCGCCTCTTCCCAATTCTCCCCAATCCCCGCATCCACAATCAACGGCACCTTCAACTCCGCCGCTGATTCCATGCGCGCCTTTACTTCCTTGACCAGATCATCCACCTGATCGTCCGCCACTTCAAACACCAATTCATCGTGCACCTGCATGATCATCTTGGCGTCGAAGTGGGTGGTTTCCAGCCAGTCGTGCACTTTGATCATGGCTTTCTTGATGATGTCGGCGGCGGTGCCTTGCATGGGGGCGTTGATGGCGGCGCGTTCGGAGGCCTGGCGGCGTTGGCCGTTTTTGCTGTGGATTTCTGGCAAGTAGAGACGGCGACCGTAAACGGTTTCCACGTAGCCTTTGTCTATCGCTAACGCGCGGGTGTCTTCCATGTATTTTTTCACGCCGGGGTAGCGCTCGAAATAGAGGTCGATGTATTCCTGGGCTTCTTTGCGCGGCAAGCCCAGTTGTTTGGCGAGGCCGAAGGCGCTCATGCCATAAATCAGGCCGAAGTTGATGGCCTTGGCGTTGCGGCG
>Ga0115549_1001592_pt1 | contig 13527 bp, 10 predicted proteins | sample COGITO_mtgs_1004_2_FD_87176 | JGI IMG/M metagenome (GOLD analysis project Ga0115549, IMG submission 87176) | Pelagic marine microbial communities from North Sea - COGITO_mtgs_100430 | ecosystem: Environmental > Aquatic > Marine > Epipelagic | place: Germany:Helgoland, sampling site Kabeltonne...
ATTCATTCCGTGCCTTGACGCCAAAGCTTTGGCGCCATGGGCCGAGGCCGCTCGCTCGCTACCGCTTTGACTGGATAGCTATAACTACTTTCGCCAGTTGCTTCGCTCACTGCAGTCACTGCAAAGTAGCGGTCTTCACCGTTGGTCAGCCCTTTTACAGTGAACGAGGTATTGTTGCCAGCCTTACGTGGATTGCTCAATGACTGGTCCGCAGGGTTGTAATCGTAGACGACATAATGGTCGATCTGAGCGTTAGTTTTTGATGCAGGCAAGTCCCAACGAATAATTGCAGCCTTATTTGCACCCGTACCAGTAACGTTCATCGGTGGCACAGTTGAGCCAAGATAACCCCAGATATAATCAGTCAGGTCAGTATCTGCTTTTGCAAAGCCTCGGTCACCTGATAGAGTCTTGGTGCCATCTGGCGAGCGATTGTTCCAGGTGCCACGCCAAGCAGGGCCAGTGTGACGCATGCTGCGCATTTTAGTCGCGATTTCCCCTTGAAACGGGAATGGCCAAGATTTGACATTGGTTTCCACTTCAAAATCGTCCTCGCCCCAAAGCGTGCCAGATTGTCCTTTGAAGGTCATGACTGTCGCGCCAAGATCGCCGCCATCTTGAGCTTTGCCGCTCAAGTTAGAGTTTGGCTCGATGCGCACAAGATAGCGAAGTCCACCTTCTTGATGCTCAGGCGTCCAAATTGGATCATGGTAGGTCAAAGTATCGAACTTGATCGTCGAGCTTGATCCAGCAACACCGCTGGTGATCTTACTGAAGTTGTTGGTATCAATTCCGAAGCGCTCAAAAGTCGAATCGATGCCGCGAGCACTGCCAGCACTCATACCTTCAAACATTTTGCCCCGACCAAAATCGTGCAGTACTGAATTGGTGATGCCGCGAGCTTGCATGCCAGGCCAGGCATTGAAAAACACCAGTGGGTCTTCGTCTGGATTAATATCACCAAAAGTTGCATGATTAAACCACGATGGTGAGCGGCTCATCACGAGCGCACCAGGTGCTCGGTTGTCCCAAGCGACCATGTCTTCGATAACCGCTTCGCACTTGCCGTTTTGTAAATCGATATTGCTGAGCAACATTTCAGAATTAAGTTGAATACTTCGGTCATAGCGAATGCGACTATCCCCGGCAGTGGTTGGACAGCCGAACTCGCCAGCCATTTCACCGTGGGCCATAAACTCGGTCGCGTCAGCGTCGATAACGATATTGTTTTGAGCAATTATGTCCATTGAGGTGTAAAACGAGAAAGTGTTTTTTGGGCCATTATTGTATTGATCGTGATCAAATCGAGCGACGTTACGACGAAACACAGATTTAGCTGTTTTATAGGCCAGAAATTTAACTCGGTTGCCACCATAGGCATAATTATTTTCGAACAAGATATGATGGGCATGACCAGCGCCGAGCGACGACTCAGCTGGTCCCATGTTCACGCCATTGCGAATAAATTTGACATGGTGCGGCTGGCAAGAATCTGGGCTACAGCCAACGCCGTTAACGCCAAGATTGCCACCTTCAAAATGAAAGCCTTTTATGGCCCAATAGGCTACTTGCGCGAACTTGCCTTCACCGACGATTTTACCGTTTTCAAAGATGACTTGACCTGGATCTTCGGCCATAACAGTAGTGTACTGGTTTGGCGTACCTGCTGGTGGCATTTGAATGCCACCTTGTTGGGTTAAGCCAATGGTCCAGCGCTGACCCGAGTAAGTGCCGTTACGAACCACAAAGGTAGTACCAGGAATTGCGAGCTCGCGACCAGATGGTCGCCAATCTGCAAAGGCATCTTCAAAGTCTTTGACCGTTTCGTTCGGGCCGACATATACAATTCGCTTGCTGCCAACATGAATAATAAAGTTTTCGGTATCGAAGCCGTCTTTATTACTGGCCCGAATACCAACATGAAAACTTTCACCAGCCATAGAAATAGGCAACTGCCAGCTAATCGCGCCAGTAACTGGGTTCACTTTGACTGCATCGGGGCCGTAGTCCTTGGTCCAATTGATGTCGCGAGCGCTTTGACCATTCGTCAGTTGCGCTGAAACAACCATATGGTCGCCCTGAGTGACTTGAATATCGCTTAAATTGCCAATTTCTGGAGCGGCTGCAAAGGCAATTGCAGGCAAAGCACTTGGCAGCAGAATCGCTAGAGCTAAGCGCTTAAGAGAGTAACGCTTAATGCTACGGTCGCTAAGTGTTTTCATCGGCTGTGAACTATTTGACTGCTGATTGATGGTCATAACTCATATCCTGTTTGGCAAGCGAGCAAGTGAACTTCTGATAGTTTTATAATGGTTTGCTTAAGCATGGCTCAATGTGCGCTAGTTCACAAAATGAGCATCAGTAAAGCTTACAAACCGATCGAGTTAGCCGAAGCAGCGTCAAAGATCGACCATTGTTATCGATCGTTTCCAGTTTGAACGTCTGATTTAGATCATACCTGTTCCGGTTATACAGCAAATGGTGGCAAGGGGACAGTTCGGCTGTGGCGGCGCCTAAGGATTCCAGTTCAGTGCCGGCTGTAATTTCCTATGCCGCTTTATCGTTTGCGTTGATGAGACGTTTAAACGTTTGCGTGATGTTTACGTTTACGTTGACACCCACCGTAACACTTACGTTGACACCCACAATCTGAGCCGATTGAAACAAGATTGCAATTTCAAATTTATCGCGTAGAATTTGAACCCTACTGTGGAGATGCGCGGTAGAAGGTCTTTGAATTGTGTTAATGAATAGTAGGCAGTTCAATGTTAAGCATTCTCATCAAAGGAAACTAAGTTATGGCATTATCAGTTGACCGTAAAAAAGAAATTGTTGGTAAGTATCAACGAGCTGAAAACGACACTGGCTCGCCAGAAGTGCAAGTTGCGCTGCTCACAGAAAATATCAACGAACTGCAAAAGCACTTCAAAATCAATAAGAAAGATCACCATTCTCGGCGTGGCCTCATTCGTATGGTCAACCAGCGTCGCAAGCTCCTCGATTATCTCAAGCGCAAAGATCTCAATCGTTACTCTGACCTCATTCAAAGTCTTGGATTACGTCGATAAGCGAGCTTTGTAATGTTGAGCCACCAGCTCGCATCAAAAGCGAACCCAAAGCGAGCAAAATCTTTTGCTCGCTCATTGATACCATAATGATCCTATTTTATGGATAGACCTTTCAGAACAGTAGTTTGTAGTTCGAGTACCTGTATTCCAAGATTAGAGCCAGCATACTTGGCTATATTCTCTGCACGGCTATGAGAAGCGCCTTGAGTGGTCAAGACATCTACACTTGCTCAGGACGCTTCACCAGGCCAATGAAAGCAAAGGCAAACGAAAGAGTCCAAGTGAAATGCATTGACTGGCATTCGTTAACAACCGGGCTTTTTTATAGCTGCAGCGCGCTCGCATCTCAGCGCGCTCGCGCAAAGCCCTTACAAAAGAGTAAATGACTATGTTCAATATCGTTCGGAAGGAATTCACCCTTGGCGACCAACAAGTTGTCTTGGAAGCAGGCCGTATTGCTCGCCAGGCTACGAGTAGTGTACTGATCACTATGGGTAATGTGACAGTGTTGGTGGCAGTCGTCGCAAAGCGCGAACCAAAGCCTGGTCAGAACTTTTTTCCACTTACAGTCAATTATCAAGAAAAAGCCTATGCAGCTGGTAAAATCCCAGGTGGCTATGGCAAGCGAGAAGGCCGACCATCTGAGAAAGAAACGCTCACTTGCCGCTTGATTGATCGACCCATCCGACCATTGTTCCCTAATGAATTTGTAAACGAAATTCAAATTACGGCGCAAGTGTTGACTACCGACAAAACAGTTGATCCGGATATCGTAGCTTTAATCGGTGCTTCAGCTGCACTGAGCACAAGCGGTGTGCCTTTTAATGGTCCGATCGGTGCATCAAGAGTTGCCTTTATCAATGGCGAGTATCAGCTCAACCCAAGCTTTGCCCAACTAACAGAGTCTGATCTAGACTTAGTCGTTGCCGGAACGAGCTCAGCTGTGTTGATGGTTGAATCTGAAGCGAATGAACTCAGTGAAGATCAAATGCTAGGCGCCGTGCTCTTTGGTCAGCAATACAATCAGCAAATCGTAACTGCGATTCAAGAGTTTGCGACGGAAGTTAATACGCCTAAATGGGAGTGGCAAACACCGGCAGTCAATGAGAGCTTGCAGTCTCAGCTTAAAGAACGCTTTGAGGATGGCCTGGCCGACGCCTACAAGATAACTCAAAAAGCCGATCGTAAAGCCAAAGTCGATGAGCTCAAAACAGAAGCAATGTCTACCTTTGTCGGTGAAGCTGAAGGCGATAGCCCAGCAGTGAGTGCAGAAGAGGTTGGCAGCGTGTTTAGCGCGCTTGAGAAATCTGTAGTTCGACATGCGATTTTAAGCGGCCAAGCTCGTATCGACGGTCGCGATCACAATGAAATTCGACCAATTGAAGTCGAAGTTGGCTTGCTCCCAAAGGTACACGGCTCAGCGCTATTTACCCGCGGCGAAACCCAAGCAATCGTAGTGGCAACACTTGCGAACCTAAAAGACGGTCAAATGATCGACTCGTTAGAGGGTACGAAAACTGACCATTTCATGTTGCACTACAACTTCCCACCATATTGTGTTGGCGAAACTGGCATGGCTATGAGTCCAAAGCGTCGGGAAATCGGTCATGGTCGTCTCGCCCGTCGTGGTATGGAAGCAGTATTACCAGAGCTCAAAGCATTTCCTTACACTTTGCGAGTTGTTTCAGAGATCACTGAATCCAATGGTTCTTCGTCAATGGCATCAGTTTGTGGCGCCACGCTTGCCTTGATGGATGCAGGCGTACCTTTGCGCTCACCTGTAGCTGGTATTGCTATGGGGCTCGTCAAAGACGGCAATCGCTTTGCAGTACTGTCCGATATCCTTGGCGATGAAGATCATCTCGGTGACATGGATTTTAAAGTAGCCGGCACCGAAAAAGGCGTAACTGCTTTACAGATGGATATCAAAATTGAAGGTATCACTGAAGAGATCATGGAATCGGCGTTGTCCCAGGCTCTTGAAGGTCGCAAGCACATTCTTGGGAAAATGAATGCAGTAATCGATGCGCCTCGGCAAGCGGTTAGCGAAAACGCACCTTGTATCGCACTGTATAAGATTTCACCAGATCGAATTCGTGACGTTATCGGTAAAGGTGGCGCCACTATTCGTGGAATTTGCGAAGAAACCGGTGCAACCATCGATATCGAAGAAGATGGTACTGTGCGAGTATACGCAGATACTAAAGAAGCGGGCGCCTTAGCTGTACAGCGTGTGCAAGAGCTTACCGTCGAGCCTGAAGTCAATGAGCTCTATGATGGCTTGGTCACTAAAATTGTCGATTTCGGTGCTTTTGTCAATATCTTGCCAGGCTACGATGGTCTTGTACACATCTCACAAATCGCCAACGAGCGAGTGAGCGATGTTTCTGAATACCTCAAAGAGGGTCAGTCGATCAAGGTCCGCGTTATCGACGTTGATCCTAAGGGTCGAATCAAATTGAGTATCAAAGACGTTTGATGCTCTTCTTTACTCAATAGAGGCTCTGTCCTTGCTCAAAAGCCAGCGCTTATCTGCTGGCTTTTTTGTGTTAAGTCTATCGGATTTGGATTCGAAGCAAGTCAGCTCATCTGTTAAGGAAAAGCACATGGCTATACTTATCTCAATCGTTGTTCCCACCTATAATCGATCAGCTTTACTCTGTCAGCTTCTAAAAACAATAGAGGCAAGCGTTGCAAAGGCAAATGCTTTCGAGCTGGTTGAGGTATGCATCAGCGACAATTGTTCAACTGATAATACAATGAAAGCGTTAGCTGAATTTAAGCAAGTATCGCCTTTGCAGCTTAAGTTCGCAGCCCAATCGAAAAACCATGGACCTGATGCGAACTACCTCGCATGTGCCGAGCAAGCGACTGGACGCTTTATCTGGTTTATGGGCAGTGACGACGGAATTGTGATCGATGCCGTTGACTTGATCATTGCGCGGATTACAGCCTTAGAGACCAATGCGCCGCCAATTACATTCATGATTCTTGATCGGCTAGAATGTGATCGCGAGCTTGTTGTGCAAAAAGAGCGGCATTGGTTGCAACCTTTTGTACAAAAGCGTTTATTTGACTTAAAGCAAGTGAGCGAGCGTGCTCGTTATCTTGATGTCTGTACGTCAATTGGTGGCGTATTTAGTTATCTATCGTCGATTATAGTAGCGCGCCAAGCTTGGGAGATGGCACCCGTCGATCAACAGATGAATGGTTCGGGCTATATTCACGTTGCCAAGTTATTGCGCATTTTCTTCGATGACACTGCGGGATTGTTGGTTTCGATACCAGAATGTCTTGTAATGTGTCGTGGCGATAACGACGATACCTTTGGAGCCGAAGGTAGATTAGCGCGAATTTACTTGGACTTTAATTTTTACACCTCAGATTTGGTGCTGCAATTATTCGATGAACAGCAGCGATTTATTTTTCAGATCCTACGTAGAGAATGGCCGATCCGCGAGATTCAACGGGCGTTTCGAAGCAATTCCGATCGCCGGTATGCTACTAAGCTACGATCTCAAGCTGCATTGATCTATGGGCGCGCTCGTAGTCTTGCTACCCTTAGCGAATTCTCAATTTTAATGTATCGACTCAATAGTGCCCGTAAGCAGCGTAGAAAAAATTGAGTAATGTAAGAATATATTAGCATTATCGTTATATAAGAGGTGTCTTGTGTTCGATAGCGTTGATGCTACAATCAAATACCTGAAGCAAAACGCAAGGATTTTAAGGTGACAAAAATAGCACTTGTGGTCCAACGATACGGCGTTGGTATTGACGGCGGCGCCGAGCAGCACGCTGCTGGTATTGTCAATATCTTGAGTAAGACCCACGATGTGACAGTGCTCACAAGTTGCGCAACCGATTACACGACCTGGCAAAGTGATCTAGAGGTGGGCGAAAGCAACATTAACGGTATCAAAACTATTCGCTTTTTTTCTCAGCCGCGAGATCAGCAACAACAACAGCTTGCATACCGATATTTAAAATATTCACCCTCGGTTTGGATGCGTCGCAAGTGTATGCGTCATTTTGGACAAACACCTTGGAGATCAGCCGGTCACGAACAGGCTGAGCTGTCAATGCAATGGCTCCAAGCTCAAGGTCCGTATATGCCTGGTCTCTATCAATATATTGAGGAACATCAACAGCAATACGAAGTATTTATCTTTTTTACTAGTTTGTACTATCCAACGGCAGTATGCCTACCATTAGTGTCAAATAAATCAATTCTTGTCCCTTTATTACACCAAGAAGCTGTAAGTCATTTTCCTGTGTATGCAAACTGTTTCAAATACGCGCGTTGCGTCTTCTTTAACACACGCTCAGAAATGCGTTATGCTAAAAAGCTATATCACCTTAACAGCCAGCGCTGCTCGATTGTTGGTGTGGGTATGGATCCGGTCAATACCCTTGAAGAGCATGAAAAATCGACAGCACAGAACCCATACATACTGTATATCGGCAGAATTTGCGCAGCTAAAGGTTGTCAGCAGCTGTTGGCGTATTTTGTAAAATATCATCAAACGACCACAAGCCCTCTGCGGCTCATTATGGTCGGCAACAATACTATGGATAAAGTCAATCATCCCAAAATTGAATACGCAGGCTTTGTATCCGATGCTGAAAAAGAGCGACTACTTCAAAACGCGAAGGCATTAGTGATTCCCTCAAGTCTTGAAAGTTTATCCTTGGTTACCTTGGAAGCAATGTTGTATCGCTTGCCAGTTATAGCTCAAAAGAAATGTGAAGTTATTCGTGATCACCTTGATGCTTCGGGCTCGGGATTATTGTTCTCAAACGCTACCAGCTTTGCGCGCGCACTTAATACACTGCTCAAGCAAGGTGTGAACGATGCTTTTCTCGATGCTGGGCAGTGTTATGTGCGCGAAAATTACAATTGGGACGTTGTTGAACAAAAATTTAATGCAGCTATCGAGCATATTGCTTCAGAGTCGAGCAGCCCAACGACTGAACAGCTTGCACAAGCTGCACTTTGACCAAAAAAAGCCCAGCCGACGGATTTACACTCTGCTCTCGGCCCTATCGGCGCCGTAGAGCTCGATTAAATTACCACCAGATATTCCTTTCAATTTTCCTTTAGCGTCAGCTGCTCTCAGCTTAAATCGCATCATAAAAATTTTAGCATTAACGTTGGATTGAAACGGCCAGAACAGAAAGCTTATACAGCTTCCTATGGAGCAGATGACGAGAGATTTAGCAATATAACCTGCTCTGTCGTGGGTCGACATCAACTTATATCTATATCTTGAATATGTTTCACCGATGCGCTGCGACTTTTTCATAAGAAACTGCTCGTTCAAACGATGCGCTTCAACTTCCTCGGAGACGATTGCGTCTTTACACCAGGTCAGCATGTTGCCTGTTTTGTAGAGTTGATAAAAAAAGTGGCTATCTTCGCCACCAGTAAGTCCATAGGTTAACTCAAACCGATGGTTTATAGCGTTGATGGCTTGCAAGTTTATAAAGGCATTTGCAGTACAGCCAGTTTGTACAGTGACATTGGTAGAATAGGATTTACGACAGAAAAACTTGCCCTGGCTAATCCATTGAGGACAATGAGCTGCATATCGGGATATTACCGGGCCAAAATAAGCAATTGAGCTGTTGCTCTGAGCGATAGAGATAAATTTGGCAAGCCAGTCTGGATTGGCAACTTCATCGTCGTCTAAAAGGGCTAACCAATCGCCAGTTGCAGCATCGAGAATTCTATTTCTGGCAGCGGCTATATTTTTCTGGGGTTCATGGATATAAACAATCGGAATCGAGGTTCGCTCTGCAGTTTTTAGAATTATTGATTCTGCAGATCGATTTATATCGTTGTCAACAACGATAATCTCATGGATAGCGATGGAATCGGTTTTTTGGTTAATGATACTATCAAGTGTTTGTAATACATGCGCGCGATTGTATGTGCAAATTCCAACAGACGTCTTCATGCTTGAGCCCTCACATGACTTGACCGACCGACACATGCTGCATTTATCGGTGTGCAAAAAAGCCGCCCGTCACACCCTGACGGGTTTCGCCATTCTAGCAACGCAGCTCAAAAATCCCATTAAATATTCGATTAACATTCGAGCTATACGCTTGCGAGAAAAGAATGAAAGCGTATAGAAAACTGACTTATTGAATATGTAAAGGCTTATAAGTCTTAGTTGTATGCTTAAAGCTTAAGCAGCTGCAAGCACACTTAATTAAGGTACTGCAGCAAGGTGAAGATAGCAACATTTTAGGGTAGGATTCGCGCCGAATGGGTGAAAATATATGCAGCAATGAACGACGCTCAAAATAAGTGGCGCATTCTTTAGTAATACTTATGAAGCAATCAGTGGAATGGCTCAGGCCCGGACCCAACGCGCCTCTTGTTATCGAGTCACTGGCTCGAAATGGCTGCGCTTTCCAAACACTCTTTCCTGGATTAAATGCTGTTCGCCAATTTGGCGCCAGCGCCTATCTACCACCGCTTTTCATGTATTAGCAGCCTGCTTTTTGACCAAGTCTTTCAAATAGCACGGCGCCAAGTTGTTGCAAGCTCGACGGCAATTCTCGCTTTTGAAAACATCGGCTGAAGCGATTATCCTGCCAATAGCCGCCACGCTTTGCAAAGACTGGGTTAGAAAACATATCCGCACCATCTAGTAAAAAGCGAATCTCTCGAGCTGCAATATAATCATACAAATTGTTGCCCTGTAGATATGGAAAAATTTCATCATTGACCAACCCGTCAAGATTGACAATATTTGTTTTTGACACATGGCGATAGATTCCAGCGTTCCAGCTTCCGATTAGCACGTTATCATTGGCGTGAGGTATAAATTCATCAATTGCTTTTGCAATAGTGTAGTTCGTCGCTTGTCCTGGAAATGGTGTTTGAGGTAATACAAGTCCAGCCGCGCAAACGCATCCTACAAGGATTATATAAAGAGGTTGGGGGCGAGCTCGAAAAAGCCAAAGATACCACACGGTTAGCACTATAGAGCATGGAATCAATAAATTACCGTAATACCAAAATTGCAATGCTTGACTGTTACGTGAGTAAACAAACAGTGCCGCAAGTAAGGTGATCAATGCAGAAGACGCCAGCCAGTGACGAGCCCAGTGATCGCTCAAGCTAGTTTTGATCATTGTTTTGGCTTGAACGTTTGATGCATTGCTGTGCTTAGTGCTGGTCGATTTTAATAGATGTTGCTGTTGTAATAAAACGAGGGAATAGACACCTAAGAGCACCGTGATAATCTGTTTTAAGGCCATAGGGAGTAGAGCAAAGGGCGATGTTAAACCGTCCCGGATAAGGCCCCAAATTCCGTTCGCGTTGTGACCTATCTGCGCAGACCAAAATGTTTTTGTTGCAGCGCTCGCTTGTAAAAATAAACCCGTGATTGAAAAGGTGTGCAAAAAAATCAGTCCAATACCGGTGATACAACCTGCCAACAGACAAGCGCTTGCCAAGATGCTTCGCTTTGGTAATTGCAACGCCAGTGAACAACAAAATGCCACGCCAATAAACAAGCCAAAATCCGTGCGAGCCAGTGACCCTAAAATGCCGAGCGCAAACAGGCCCAGGCACCGAAGGCGGCCTGGAGTCCGTTCAGTGATCGTCGAGTAGGCGAGTTCTCGAAAGCACCAGGCCATTAAGGCAATAACTAGCGCGGTTTCAAGCAAGCCAGTAGCGCTAAACAGACCAAAGCGCTCAAGAAACGGCGTTATCGCAATTGGCGGCAGCGCCCGCTTGAATATATACTCAGTCCCGCGAAGAGCGCAGTAAGCGCCTGCTACACAAAGGCTACTGTTGATAATTCCGAACACAAAGAAGCTCGTCTGCCATTGGGGCGCTGCGAACCAGTACCATAGCGCCAATAGATAGCCATACAGCAAATGAAAGCCGCTTGCTGCAGCCTGACTGTCAAAAGACCACTTACCACTGGCCGCAAAGTTCTGCGCTAATTCGAGATAATAGAACGCATCATCTGGCACCGCAGCAACCAGCACAGTGTCAGGTTGAAAAGCAAAGTAACCAAGCCGGCTAAACAACAACAAGCCATAAATAGCGCAAGCCCACACACTGGTGGTACGAGGAATAACCGATAGCATTGATTTGGATTGAGTTATCTGCTGGGGTTGGGGACGTACGTTCATAAACTGAGACGCTCACTGTATTGGAAATATTAATGTTACAATTGAAAGCGACCAAGTGTAGCTTAATTGAGCTATAAGTCTTAGGCTTGAATCGCCTTTTGAGCGATGCAATATGAGTCAGGCGCTGAGCGAGTTCTTGCAAGGGCCTGCCAGTAGAGCATGTGTCGTAGCGGTATTAAAATTTGGGTTGCGCATAATTCGCGTTCAGAGGGTGTTTTCTCAGCTATAAAAGCTGGACTGCGTCGCTTATCGCCAGCTCGATGCTTTGCGTCCACCCAGACTATGACAAGTCCTCCTAATCAACACCGAATGGCTCGTACCTCACCGACACCAGCACCCTTTGCTCGATTTAGATCAGTGCGATCACAGCAGCCAATAAGACCTGGAGTGAGCCCAACTCAACCGGCAAGCCAGTGCTAAAGTTGCACGTTCGCTGGTGATGAGCGCAAGCATTGAAGAGCTTGAGTCTTTGGGGGCAGGTGAACTTACCCGTTTAGCGAAGATCATGGATACGGATACTAATCCGACCAGTCAGTTGATAGGTAGTTTTAAAACTATGGCTTCACAGTCGTCAGGAACGGTTAATCTTGACAAATTAATGATCAAGCAGGACAGTCAGCTCGAGTCCAAGCTTCAAAAAGCGTTTGGGCGAGCTTTTAATTCAACCACTATGCATCCTGGCTCAAAAGGCTTGGAAAAACTGTTGATCGACAAACATTCGACTCTTGAAGAAAAGCCAGCGCCGATTTCTCATCGTGCAGCACACGATGTTGCGCTATTCATAGCAATGACGAATGGTAATGATCTACAAAATCTTACACGAGCTGAGTTAAGTCACGTAGGGCACTAGCTTAACGATGCAGGCCGGTCCCTTGGCTATACCCCATATGGGCGAGCTGCAATGGAGTCTATTAATCAAGCCTTCTTCAAAGCAAATGACACAATAACAATGCGTACCGGTAAAACCCGGCATCAAGGGATTCAAACCCAATCAAAAATTATTCGCCATAAAACGACCTTATTTGCCAAGATTCACAGAAAAACAGCTGGTGCTGTTGCGGTGAGTCTGGCAAACCGTACTCCCGAACAACTGCGAGCAGTGCAGAGAGGCCTTTCTAAAATTATGCTTCGAGCAGCGCACAACCATGTGTCTGCGCATCAAGTCAAGGCTGAGGTAACCACTTTTATCAAGCGCGCTGGGGTTCCAGCCGAATATTAGCGCTCAATTCTGCATGGCATATCAAACGATATCGCTCGTTTTCAGCCTTCAGATAATCTTGGATTACAATTGGAAAGTCCTCACGCACGAAAAATGGAAAACAACTTTGCCGCCTCTGTTGTCACTAGTCCAACGATCGCCATGCAAAAAGTCGGTCAAAAAATGATATCTCAGCTCAAATCTGCACCGAAGTATTACGAGGCGCTACTCAACGAATATACTAAACAGCAAGCAAATCACGTCTATCCTATCGCTCAATCGCAACATATGACCCCGGCTGTGCTCAGGCAAAAACTGGAATCTGGCACCAATTTACCATATTGGCAATGGATTTTAATCACTTTGTTATTGATCATCATATGGCGGCTCCATGGATGGCAGTCAACAACGATGAAATTGCTTGGACGCAAAACGAACAGACTTATATGCAAGACGTTACTGAATATCGAGGCGAGCGAGTGCCATTGCCAAAACTCGGCACGCTACAGAATCGGCAAGCGTCCATCGGGGTTGGTACCAATGACCAGGCGATTGATTTACAGCACATCAAAGCGGCAAGAAATCGAACGAGCTCGGTAAAAACTGCGTTTGGTGACCATGCAAAACAATCGGCGATTGCAGATGTGGCGCAAGGGTGTGGTACGACGGGCCGAGGCAACATTCATCTCTTTGGCCAAGCGGCGATTAACCAATGGGCACCACCAGCATTGCGCTTCTCCCAGGAAGAGACCCAGGTTTATCTCTCAATGGTAGCGACGGTGATGACAGCTGACGGCGGTCACACTTTGAGCGAAACCTTAGGAACAGCGTATATTGCCGCGCGAAATGTAGGGCAAATGACTCAACCCGCAAAATCATTGGTCGCAGACATGTTTGCACATATGAGCAATATTACTACACCTATGAGCGCGCCCGAGACTCGGTTTGGCCATTATGATACGCTAATGGCGTCAGTTCAAGATCCAGACACTCACAACCGGTTAGCTCAGGCCTGGGACAATGTTGCTTTTAGGCCCTAAACGAGATTCAGCGTAAAGGATCTTGAGGCAGCTAAGCGAGAACAAAACCATGTTACAGAAT
>Ga0115549_1001604_pt1 | contig 13481 bp, 8 predicted proteins | sample COGITO_mtgs_1004_2_FD_87176 | JGI IMG/M metagenome (GOLD analysis project Ga0115549, IMG submission 87176) | Pelagic marine microbial communities from North Sea - COGITO_mtgs_100430 | ecosystem: Environmental > Aquatic > Marine > Epipelagic | place: Germany:Helgoland, sampling site Kabeltonne...
AGTCGTTGCAAAGTCTTACTCAAGAAAGCGCATCGACCGTCAACCTTCAAGAGTTACAGCGAGACTATCACACGATAAAAGGCGGTGCCTTGCTCGCAGATATTGATCCCATCGCTCAACTCGCTGCAAGCGCCGAGCTCATGTGCGAGCGCTTCGTTGATCAACGGCAGCTGTTCAGTGACGATCTACTTGCATTGCTCACGAGGGTGCAAGCGCAATTCCGACAGCTGCTCGAAACCCTCGACGATTTACCTACTGCTGCTGATCCTGAATTAGTGAATCTACTGGAAACAGCCCGCCCTGCAATTATATCGAGCGAATCTCAATTTGATGAGGACGTAGATTTAATCGCCCACGAGCAGCAAAACGAGCGACTTACAGAGCAAAACCAGCTGAGCGGACCAGACGTTAAACCCCAAGTTGTCATTGAGCCCGGGACAGTTGCAAAACCAACAATTATTGACGCTCATAATCTAGAAATTATTGAGATATTTCTCGAAGAAGCTTCAGAATTACTCATTGAGCTTGACGATTTGCTTGAACCTGAAATAAGCAACCTTAATAGTGAAATATCTCTGGATCGTAACCACGCTGCATCGGATGCGACCACACCTGGAATATTACGGGTACTGCACACTTTAAAAGGCGGTGCAAGACTTGCTGGACTTACGCAAGTAGGCGATCTTGCACGCTCAAGCGAAGAATATGTGGAAACTCGCTCACAACCCATCAGCGCAGCTGATCGCGGTCAATTACAAGCTATGGCTGGACAAATTGCTGAATGTCTTGAACAAGTACGCTCGCAACTTGAACATCATAGTCAGGCAAGCCATGAGCCTACCCCCGCGACTGTTGATAAAACTCCAGCAATAATAGACCGCGCAGCAGCAATTCCAATAACTAGCGTTGCAAGTCTTCAAGTTCCATCAATTGACCAACCTATTACCCCTCAATCAACGTTTGCCCAAGATATGGCTGTTGGTCCAAATCAACTTGTTATGAGCGAGCAGGAGCAGGAGCAGGACCTAGAACAAACGACGAATCCTCGAGCCCTGTCGCCAACCATGCAAAGTGCTCAAGAGGATTTAAACGACTTCGATCAAGAGATTTTAGAGATCTTTTTTGAGGAATCAAAAGAGCTTTCTGAAGAACTCGAAAAAGCCATTGCTGGATTACAAGATCCGGCTGCACGAATTTCCCAACTTGATCAACTCAAAAGAATTTTACATACCATGAAAGGAAGTGCGCGCTTAGCGGGATTTGCCGAGTTCGGCAACGAAGCACATCTTTTCGAAAGCCATCTTGATGAACTCGGTAATGATATACCCGATGAACAATTGCAAACCATAGCGGCTAAACATGACGCGCTATTTGGATCATTGGAAGGTATTCTCGAAGCCATTGAAAATCACTTACAGGCCGGATCAAGCGGACCATCAGTTACCAATGTTGTCGATAGTCCTGCAGATGAAAGTCAAAGCCTTCGCCAAGGCAAAGCAAAGCCTATTGCACCAGTTCAAAAACGTGCTGCGTCGAAGCGTAAACGTAACACTGAAGTGGTCCGTATAGGCGCGGATCTTCTCGAGCGGCTGGTTAATTTAGCTGGTGAAACTGTCATCTTTCGAAGTAGCGTTCAGCAAGAACTTGCCAGTTTTAATCGTGTTATCGATGAATTTGGAATAACCCTTGATCGAATTCGTGACCAAATTCGAAGTTTCGAAACCGAAACTGAAAGTCGTATGATGTCTCATAGCGAGTTACGGCGTTCACTGCAATTACCATTGCTCATTGAACGTGACCAACAAGAGTACGGATTTGAGCAATCCACATCTCACGAAGCCTACCAAGAATTTGATACTTTAGAGATGGATCGGTTTTCCTCATTTCACCAACTAGCACGGTCGTTGTCAGAATCAGCAAGTGATCTTATTGATATGCGCGATACCTTAGTTGACAAGGTCCGTGTTACCGAAGGATTAGTGTTACAGCAAGCACGAGTGCAAACCCAGCTCCAAGAAGGCTTGATGCAATCGCGAATGGTCCCCTTTTCTCGTTTAGCTCCGCGGCTAACAAGAATGGTTCGGCAGATTACCGAAGAACTTGGTAAGCGCGCCGAACTCGAGATCAAAAATGCTGAGGGTGAAATGGATCGCTCGGTGCTGGAGCGCATGATTCCGCCACTTGAGCATATGCTTCGCAACTCCCTTGATCATGGCATTGAAAAACCAGCCGAGCGAATCCGTAAGGGTAAAAATCCGGTTGGCCGCATCACCCTCAACCTTTCGCGAGAAGGCAATGAAATCGTATTGCAACTCAGTGATGACGGTGCGGGAATAGATGCCGAGCGAATTCATCAAAAAGCTCTCTCACTTGGAATGGTGGCACCAAGCTCTGATCTTACTGAAAGCGAAACTCTGCAGCTTATTTTCAAGCCCGGCTTTTCGACCGCCGAACACGTTACACAAATCTCCGGTCGAGGCGTGGGCATGGATGTCGTTTTTAGTGAAATCAAACAGCTCAATGGCACGCTCAAGCTCAACTCACAAATTGATCAAGGTACCCAGTTCACTATTCGATTGCCTTTTACAGTATCAGTGAGCCGTGCATTAATGGTCAAAGTCAGCGATGAAACCTATGCGATCCCACTATCACACATAGAAGGCGTGGTTCGAATCTCACCCTATGAATTGGATGCAATCTTCACTGATGACAATAATCGCTACCACTACGCAGAAAAATCGTACGAAGTGAAATACCTTGGCCAGTACCTCTTTACTAAGCGCAACCGCAACCGCGTTAAGGATTCGGTACCGCTTATTCTTGCACGTAACACCGAGCGAGCCGTAGCTGTACAGGTTGATACCTTGATTGGATCTCGAGAAATTGTTGTTAAAAATGCCGGTCCACAATTGAGTCAAATTACCGGGCTATCCGGTGCCACTGTTCTTGGTGACGGCAGCGTCGTGGTCATTTTAGATCTAAATGCTCTAATTCGAGATGATTTTGCCAATCAAGAACAGCAAATGCTGGTACACGACGAACATGGAAAGCCCTTAAAGAAACGCTCTACTAATAAACTAATTATGGTAGTGGATGACTCAGTGACTGTGCGTAAAGTCACGTCAAGACTGCTTGAACGTCAGGGGATCGACGTGCTTACAGCAAAAGACGGTATCGATGCGGTCACACAGTTACGCGATTGCACGCCAGACTTAATACTTCTCGATATTGAAATGCCTCGAATGGACGGCTTTGAAGTGGCGTCTCATGTTCGCCATGACCCCCGTTTGGCCGGCATTCCAATTATTATGATCAGCTCCCGTAGCGGAGATAAGCACCGTGATCGCGCCGCAGCTTTAGGAGTCAACGCATTCTTAGGCAAGCCTTATCAAGAGCTTGAGCTGCTCAATCAAATTCAGTTACTGGTTGATGACTATGAACAAGCACGATGAACTCCTTGGCATAATGTTGCCAGATCACGAAGAGCTGTTTCTTCTGCCGAACGTTTCCATAGCGGAAATTCTAACGCTTAGTTCCAATAATCAGCTCTTACCGGCATTCGCAGATCTCCCAGGCTATATGGGCAATGTGGTTTGGCGCGGACTCGAGGTGGCTTTGCTACACTTGAACGCTATTCTCAATCCAAACCAAAAGGTGGACCGGCTCGAAGAATTAACGATGGCACGAATTGCTGTCATCAATCCCATATTGACGCCAGGCTTTCCAACCTATGGCATTTTAACCACGGGCACCCCAAAGCTAACTCGGCTCAAGCCGGGTAAGCTCAAAACCCTTGACGCAAATCCAGATATGAACCTTATTTCTATGATTGCTCATACTGGCGAAGAGCGAGTCTGTATTCCAGATGTGGCGCGGCTTGAGCACAATATGCACAAAGTTTTACTCGCCCAACATAATTTATGTGTAAGCGAGTAAACTGCTTTGAAAGTAGGGAATATACTGAGATTTATCAGCTTTTGTACTAGGGCGTGTGGACATTTAAACACGCGACCCTGCTCGAGTTCGTTTTTTTCTCAACAGAAAGAGCTGATCGCCCCTCTCCATCTCAACAGCTTTTCCACAAGAGTGGCTCGACGCATTTGAGGGAAAAAGGAGCTCAGCCCTTCGGGTTTTACTTTAAAACTCGTCATCCTTTGTTGCTTTTCGCTCGTTTGGAGCCAGCCAGATGCCGCGCTAAGCGCCTCGGCTGACACATTTTGAAGCGACAACAGCGGTCGTGTTTAAATGCTTAGACGACCTAGGTTCCCTTTTTTTCTGACAAAGTAATGATGAGTAGGCTTTAGGAAGCAAGGATGACAACGGATTTCACCAGTTGCAGTGCCTTAATCGTTGACGATGAACCAGCCGTTTGCAACCAACTGAGTACTATTTTAAAATTATTGGGTATAAGTGACATACAAATCGCTGCTAATGGTGAAGCCGCGCTTGAACAGCTCGCACTAAAACGCTTTGATTTGGTATTGTGTGATTATCAACTTGGCTCGAAACGCAACGGTTTACAAGTACTTGAAGAAGGTCGATTTCGACGATTTATTTTGAATCAAAATATGTTTGTATTGATTACTGCTATGCAAACAGGTGATATTGTTTACGGTGCAATGGAGTGTCAGCCAGATGCCTACTTGATTAAGCCTTTATCTTTTCAAGGACTTAAAGAGCGTTTGCAGCGACTATTCAGCACTAAGCAAGCATTACGTCCAGTCCTTGCAGCGATTGATGCAGAGCAATACCAACTCGCGATTAACCTATGCACTCAACTTACCAAAAGCTATCCAAAGCTTACGCTTTCTTTGCTTAAACGTAAGGCTCAATTGCATCTTACTCTCAGTAATTTTGAACAAGCCGAGCAGCTCTTTACAGAAATTCTAAAAATACGCGATGTACCCTGGGCCTGGTTCAATCTTGCACAAGTATTTGTGCAAACGAATCGACATGCACAAGCCCTTCCCATTCTAGAAACATTGCTGAAAAAAAGTGCCACCCACACTGCGTGCTATGATTTGCTTGCCCAAGTACGCGAAGCGCTCGGCCAGCCGCGTGCAGCCCAACAAGCGATTGAATCCGCGCTCAAACTCTCGCCCTTTGTGCTTAAACGTCAAACTGAACTCTCTCGGCTGGCGATGGCCAACAATGACCTCTCCCAAGCTTTGGCTGCATCACGTATGGGTATTAGATGCGGGCGCTTTTCCTGTTTTAAAAATGCCGATAACTATATTCGACTTGCTGCAGCGCTCCAGAGTGGCTTGAATAGCGACAATCTTCGCATTCGCAAAGATGCCGCCGATGAAGTGATACAAGCAATGCTTGATCTACAGCAAGATTTTCCTGAGCGCGGAGAGCTCGTTATTTGCGCTAATCTTATTACGAGTTCGGCCTATAGACGAATTCAGAAGCCCAATGAATCGGCTCTATACAGCAGAACAGCTTTAGATGTAATGCAAGCCAGTGAAAAGAATCTTGCCCATCAGGAATTACAGCAACTCAGTGACTATTTAGCGATTACCTGTGATCCAATCACAATCGAGCAATTCGTTTCGGCTCAGCCTGATCACCATCCGTTCGGTCTGGCTAAATCGTTAATCAATGCTAAAATTGAGTCACTACGAGCGCAAGCAGAACAAGCACAGATCGACGAGTATAACAACAAAGGCGTCGAATTATTCGAACAAGGCGCACTTGAGCAAGCAATCTCCTCATTTGAAAAAGCAACGGTACATGCGGCAGTCAATTTTTCAATTTTATTGAATGCACTTCAAGCACATATTTCATTACTGGAGCAACGCGGCACCGAACCAAGCTCAATGCAAGCTATTAATCAGTTGTTTGCTCGACTTGAGCCGATGGCTACCGATGATCGCCGCCAAGGTCGGCGTCGACGTTTGCTCAATTTGTATCGACGCTTAGAAGCAAGCTCTCAGCTAGGACAGTAAAAATGACCAAGACTGGTAGTAGTCACGTCTCGCTTGCAACTGTGCTTGCCTGTGGCATTCATGAGATCAAAAACAACTTTGGTCGCTTACAAGTACAGCTTAGTCAGCATATACCGCCGGAGCATAGCGCTTATTCTCAAATCGAGCAGGAAATACAGCATCTTGGCCATCAGCTAAGCCAAGTGTTAATGCTTTATAAATCGCACACCGGTTGCTATAGCCTAAATCAAGACGATCTTGAAATACTCTTACTGCTAAAAGAATGCCAAGCTCGACACCCCCAGCTTGATATTCTTATATCGGCTGATCCAAATTTACTGGTGTTTGCTGACGAATATCTGCTGACTAATCTTCTTGATACCTTGGTTTACAATAGTCAGCAAGCTGGCGCAAACCAGTTAACGTTTGATGCAGTTGCAGTCGACGAAGGTATACGAATTCGAATTGAGGATAATGGCCCAGGATTCAGCACCGAGCAGCTTGCGAGTGTGTCTTTAACCACAGCTGGCAACGCCAACGGACTAGGTTTGCAGTTTGCTAAGGAATTACTTGCTGCCCATAAGCACGCCTCGCGCCAGGGCACGATTAGCCTTGCCAATCGCGCCGGCCAACCCGGCGCCTGTATTGATTTATGGCTGCCCTAATACTGCTAGTACTCTGGTCAATGCTCTGGGTACAGCTTGAAATTCAGAAGTCGAGTTGCCCATCGGCCTGTTGTGTCAAGGCGAAGGTTCAAAGCGCTGCAAATGTATCACAGCGCTTCATTTGACCGGTTTCAAAACCAGTATTAAACCATTGAACTCGCTGCTCTGAACTGCCATGAGTAAAAGAATCCGGGCGCACGTCCTGGCCAGCTTGCTCTTGCAAGGCATCATCACCAATCGCGCTAGCGGCTCGTAAACCCTCATCGATATCACCAGCTTCTAAACTATGAAACTGCTTATTGGCGTGGAAAGCCCAAACACCTGCATAACAGTCTGCTTGAAGCTCTTGTAACACTGACAATTGGTTCGCTTGCGTTTTCGAAGCGTGCTTTCGCAAGCTATGGACTTTATTTGAAAGACCCATAATCGTTTGGATGTGATGACCGACTTCATGGGCAAGCACATAGGCCTGGGCAAAATCTCCAGGGGCATTGAGTTGGTTTGCAAGCTGATCAAAAAAACTCAAATCAATGTAGATCTGTTGATCGCTGGGGCAATAAAAAGGTCCCGTTGCAGCTTGACCAAGTCCACATGCTGATTGGGTGCGACTCCGGAAAAGTACCAGCGTAGGCTGCTGATAGCTTGCTCCTTGCTCTGTGAAAATTTGCTCCCAAACTTGCTCAGAATCTGCGAGCATCACACTTATAAAGTCTGCCAACTCTTGTTCGCGCTCACTCACTTCAATCTCGCTTTGAACCGAAGTTTGAGCTGCGCCGAGGCCAGTAATAGCGCCGAGATTACCAGTGAATAGGCCATAAGTAAGCAGGCCCACGCCTAGTAACACTATGCCTTTAACGCCGAGTATTCGATACACCATCGGTAATAACCGCAGCATACTACCGCCACCGCCAAGCCCACCAATGCCGCTTGGTCCACTATCACCTCTACGGTCTTCAATATTGTTGCTGCCTCTACGATCGCGCCAGCGCATATTTGCTCTCCTCAGGCTTTGTGTATGGGTCGATTACAAGATATGCTCAATCAAGATTATAAGGAGTTTACCATGCGTCAGAGTGCTATATTTGTTCTATTAGTTTTGAGTTCGTTGCTGACCCAAGCTATGGCTCAATCTGAACCAAAACACCAAATGCTCCAAGCGCCACAAACAACAAATACTTGGTTCGTCCAAGGAGAGCGCCAAGTTCAATCCCGTCTTAGCTTCTGGCAAATGCAACCCGCAAAAGCTCGTAACATTATTTTGTTTGTCGGCGATGGTATGAGCTTATCAACTTTAACCAGTGCCCGCATTCTTGAAGGTCAACAGCAAGGTTCAGCAGGTGAGGAGCATCAATCGGTGGTTGATAGACTCCCCCTTTCTGCACTTGTGAAAACCTACAACGTCAATGCTCAAGTGCCAGATTCTGCCGGTACTATGAGCGCTATGATGACCGGACTTAAAACCAATGCTGGCGTTATTAGTGTCTCTGAGCAAGTTCAGCGTGGCGATTGCGAGACTCAGCATAGCGAAAAGCCATTAACGACTTTGCTTGAACTTGCAGAGCTCAAAGGTAAAGCAACCGGCATCGTCAGTACTACTCGACTGACCCACGCAACACCAGCCGCGGCATATGGCAGAGCAGCAGATCGTGACTGGGAGCATGATGGCATGCTTTCCAGTGCAGCTCGTAAATACGGTTGTATTGATTTGGCCCAACAGTTGGTTGATTTCCTACCGCGGATGCGAAAGCGTTGGCCAGAGGCAACGTATTTGGATGGCTTAGATGTCGTGCTCGGCGGCGGTCGTGATGCATTTGTGGCAAACGATTACAAGCGTCCCGGTGCCCGTGAGGACGGCCAAAACCTTATCAAGCGCTGGCAACAGCGCTTCCCAAAAGGCCAAGTGCTATATTCCAGTTCAGATCTTGATCAGCTCGATTCGCCTATTCAAGGTCCCTTGTTCGGCTTATTTGCAGATTCACATATGAGTTATGAGCTCGATCGTGATGCGAAAGCACAGCCTTCACTGGCACAAATGACACAAACGGCCCTTTCAGCACTTACGCCTCATCCAAATGGTTTTGTTTTAATCGTTGAAGCAGGTCGAATAGATCATGGTCACCATGCTAACAATGCAAGCAGGGCACTCTACGATACGCTTGCACTTTTTGAAGCAATCGAAATTGCTCAAAACGAAATGGATGAGCAAACCTTATTACTCGTAACAGCTGATCACAGCCACAGTATGACTATGAGTGGTTACTCTAAACGAGGTAACCCTATCCTCGGCAAAGCCTCACAAAGCAAAGGCAATTTTGAGCGTGCAGCAGATGGCCTACCTTATACAACGCTCGGGTATATGAACGGCCCAAGTTCAAGAACACCGCGTCGCGATTTAAGTAAGGTTGATACCGAGGCTCCGGGTTTTTTGCAACCAGCGCTGGTACCTCTTGAGAGCGAGACCCATGGAGGTGAAGACGTCGTACTGTATAGTAATCGACTTGGCTGGCCCATGGTAACTGGCACATTTGAACAACATGAAATATTTCATATTATGCGTCGCGCGCTTGGTTCAAAATCGCCTTCTATTGCACCTTGATTCTTTGGCTAGACCGCGGTCTGTTTGAACGAATTGGTTTGCCAATCTTGATAAAGTGTTAATAGGCTCTGGGCCTTGGCTTGGGGCGCAAGCGGGCGACCAATTTTAACTCGAATTATCCCAGGATACTTGATAATCTGCCGCGCCGGCCAACTCTCGCCTGCGTTATGCCAAATAGGTATGATATCTGTTTGGGTATGCACGGCTAAATGGAAACCACCCATCTTTAATGATCGCTGCTCCCCGCCGGTGACACGGGTTCCTTCTGGAAACATTAACACGTGGCGACCATTTGCTAACGCTTGCCTCCCCTGATCGAGTAGCTGCTTCCCAGCACTACGTTGTTTACGTCGGTTAAGCGATATCGGTTTTAGCAAACTCAAGCCCCAACCGAAAAATGGAATAAATAGGAGCTCACGTTTCACAACAGTGACCGCAGGTTGAAAAATAAGTTGTAAGTACAATGCTTCAAAAGTGCTTTGATGATTACTCAGCACAACAACGGCATGTTTTGGTAAATGTTCTCGACCTTCAAGCTCAATTCGAATATTACAGCACAACTTAAGCCATAGCAGAACGAATACACACCATCTAGAGATAAACCAATAACGTTTGGGATAAGAAATCCAAGGCGTAATCAATAAAACCAGCACGCCGTACACAATCGCACTGAGGATAAATCCAAAGTAAAAACCAAGCGAGCGCAATAGCAAGAGTGCAAGCCTAATTGTTCTCAAAATATCGAATCCTCAGAGTTCTTCGCTGCCTCACAAAAACAGCCTTTATTGCAACAATGCTTTGGCAAAAGCTGCCAAACTTGCAAATACTGGCACATCTTGACTCACAGTCGATTGTGCTTGTTGACCATTACCTGTCAAAACCAGTGCTGGGCGGGCGCCTACTGTCTGGGCCGCTTCGATATCTCGAGCCGAATCCCCTACAAACCAGCTTTGGGTTAGATCTAAATTATGTTTAGTCGCGAGTTGCTGAAGTAGACCAGGTGCAGGCTTGCGGCAATTACATTGATCATCTGGACCATGTGGACAGAACACAATATCATCAAGTACTACCTTTGGCAGCGCCGCTGCTAATAACGCATGTAGTTTGGCATGAATAGCGCTAAGGGTAGGCTCATCGTAAAGCCCACGCGCTAATCCAGACTGATTAGTTGCCACAAATACAGCACAACCTGCGTGTTTGAGTTGAATAATTGCATCAATACTACCAGGCAACGGCACGAACTCTTCGGGGGATTTAATGTAGTGTCGAGAATCGTGGTTAATAACGCCATCACGATCAAGAATGACAATATGTCGCATTTTAACCTCTTTGTTTTTTTTAACTGTCAATCTTCAACTGTCAATATTCAACGTGGTTCACTTTAAAGGTTGATAACCTTAATTAGTCACTGGCGCGAAATGGCTGCGCTCGCAATATCTTTGTTGAAAATGACTTCAAAATGGAAAAAGTACACTTTTACTTACCCCAAGTAAACTGCGCTTTCTCGAACATTTTCGCCTCGATCTTGCGTCGCTCGCCTATTTCGCGCCAGCGACTAATTATAATTTCACACTTCGAACCAAATCCTTTTTGGAGAGTAATAAAACCAAAACTTACCATAATTTGATTTATGCAAGCACTGCTAGATCAGCGACTTTCGCGAGCAGCCTCTGGACGCGAGCAAGTAGTTCAAGCCGATTCCGCTGCTCGTTTGGATCCTCACTCATTACTTTTACAGTTTCAAAAAACTTAGCGATTTGCGGTTGCAACTGCGCGCCGAGATCAAGTACATATTTATAATCCTGAGCTTGAATCGCTTCCTGAGCCAGGGGTCGTACCCGATCAAGCTCATTAAAAAGTGTTCGCTCAGCAGACTCCGTTAAACTTTCTGGCGTTATCTCATGTATTTGATTAAGCTGTACTTTATTTTTTCGTAAAATATTGGTTGCCCGCTTATAGACCTCTGCCAAGGCTATAGCACTAGGTGTTCGATAGAAAGCTCGTACTGCAAGAATTCGTCGATGATAATCTAGTGGTCGATAACAAGGTATACCTTCAACAGCCCGTATCATTTGGGTATCCATGTCAAGATCACGATACAGTGTCGGCATACGCAGCATTATAAAGTCACTTATGGACTTCGCTAGGGTCAAATCATCTGATTGTTCAAACCCTTCCAGTGCGAGTTTTACGTATTGATAGACATCAATGTCGAGCTCTAACTCAATACAAATGCGAACTATACCTAAGGCCATACGGCGCAATGCATAAGGGTCTCGATCGCCAGAAGGCTCATAGCCTATGCCGAAGAATCCTGCTAACGAGTCAAATTTATCTGCCAATGAAAGTGCGATTCCAAGCGGAGTTATAGGTAACTCATCGCCTTGGCCTTGAGGTAAATACTGCTCAGCAAGGGCTTGCGCCACTGGCTCTGGTAGACCTTGAGCTCTTGCATAATACTGCCCCATAATGCCTTGCAGCTCCGGAAATTCACCAACCATATTTGAAACAAGATCAACTTTACTCAACTGCGCAGCAAGTGCGGCAAATTCTTTTTCCACATTCAATTCCGCTGCGAATGCTTGGCATATGGGTACTAACCGCTGGGTTTTATCAAATACCGATCCAAGCTGTTGCTGAAAAACCACCGAGTGTAATCGTTCACGTTGCTCGAGTAAATCCTGCTTTTGATCGTGTTCGAAAAAAAACTGAGCATCGGCAAACCGAGGTCGAATAACTCGCTCATTTCCACTGATAACTCGGTCCGGAGCCTGACTCTCCAGATTTGCAACAAAAGCAAATTGATGAGATAAATTGCCGTTGTGACTGTAAAGCGCAATGTAACGCTGATGCTGCTCCATTGTGGAGACCAAGCATTCTGTCGGTATGTTCAAAAATTGCTCGTTAAAATGACCGCATAAAGTGACCGGCCATTCGACTAAGCCAGTGATTTCATCGAGCAATGCCTCACTTGGATTAGCCACTAACTGCCGACTGGCTGTAAGTGTATCGAGCTGATCGAGAATTGCCTGACGACGGGCTTTAAAATCAGGAATAACAAATCCCTTTGTTTGCAATCGTGGCTCGTATTCAAGCGCTTGTAGCAACTCGATAGGCTTTGGCGCATGAATACGATGGCCATAGGTGAGTCGTCCTGTCTGAAGACCCTGAACCTCACATTCAATAAGTTGTTCATCAAGCAACGCCGTCAACCATCGTATTGGTCTTAGAAATCGTTCCAAACGATCGCCAGCACGCATACTCTTACCTTGAGCAAGAGCGTTAATTGTATTCTCGATGAGCTCGGGTAATACTTCTTGAGCACATCGACCAGCAATAAACTCTTCGTAAGCAAGATGCTCACCTTTTTTGCCATCAACTCGAGATAATGCTGCAACTGCAACATTATGTGTACTTGCAAAACCAAGTGCTGCTTTCGTAGGTTGACCATCAGCGTTAAAAGCTGCTTTAACCGCTGGACCGCGATGAACCATAAATGCATCGAGCTGTTTTGGCTCAAGTCCGGTTAGAACTACTGCAAGTCGTCTTGGCGTAGCGAATGCTTGCAAATGGTTAAAACCGAGTTTAGCTTGACCTAAGATTGTTCGTACACTTTCAACCATTCGCTGGCTTAAATCTAAAAGCTCAGTAGCAGGTAGCTCTTCGGTACCGATCTCAAATAAAAAGGAATGCAGCTGCTCCATGACACGCTCCAGCGCTCGAAAAATAGAAAGAGTATTAGGGTTTGGTTAACTCGAAATTTGCTTCGAAAAGTTCACGATGTTTGGCACTTGCCAATGGAAAACCAAGTGCTGCGCGAGCTTCAAGATAACGTTGAGCGATACACTTAACCATGGTACGAATACGCAAAATGTAAGCTTGACGCTCCGTAACCGAAACTGCTGATCGAGCATCCATTAGATTGAAAATATGTGAAGCCTTTAGCGCCATCTCATATGCAGGCAAGACTTGGTTCGCTGCGAGTATTTGCTCACATGCATGCTCACAGTTTTTGAAATCTTGGAACAATTGTTCTATGTTTGCTAACTCAAAGTTGAAGACAGACATTTCACGTTCATTTTGTAAAAATACATCGCCATAAGTGACTTGCTGACCATCAGATGTTTGCGCCCATACCAAATCATAAATACTTTCGACGTTTTGCAAATACATCGCCAACCGCTCGAGTCCATAGGTAATTTCTCCTGTAACTGGAAAACACTCAAGTCCACCGACCTGTTGAAAATAGGTAAACTGCGTAGTCTCCATACCATTGAGCCACACTTCCCA
>Ga0115549_1001613_pt1 | contig 13434 bp, 15 predicted proteins | sample COGITO_mtgs_1004_2_FD_87176 | JGI IMG/M metagenome (GOLD analysis project Ga0115549, IMG submission 87176) | Pelagic marine microbial communities from North Sea - COGITO_mtgs_100430 | ecosystem: Environmental > Aquatic > Marine > Epipelagic | place: Germany:Helgoland, sampling site Kabeltonne...
AGAGCAACGAGTTAGAGGCTGACCAATCAATACTGTCATCTCCGCTTCAAAGTGACAGGAGCCCCATGCAGCGGGAATCTCGACCGGCGCGCCGAGATCCGCCAGCGCCGTGCTCGGCTTAATAAACAGCACCGGTTCCTGGGGAACCGAGTTATTCAGCTCTTTGGCATGATCCGCAAAATTTCTGCCGACGCAGACAATTTTGCCCAGAGGCAGTGACGCGGGGGCGCCATCGACAATATGAATGTAAGCTGACATTGAGTTTCCTTAGAACAAAATAAGCGGGGGACATAAAAGGGCGGGCTAACACTACGAGGCAAGAGCCCAAACCAATTAGAAGATAATTGACTTGTTATCGTTGAGCAGCAGCGCGCCTTTAACCACCCGGTAAATCGCCCACAGTGTAAGAATGCCCCAAACCAGCCAGCCCAACAGCAGTATCCACGAGATCAAGCCCACCACCCACCAGAGCAATCCATACCAAAAGGTATTGAGCTGCCAGCGAAAGTGGGTTTCCAGCCAGGTACCTCTGACACTGTCGTACTTAATATAATTGACCATCATCGCAGCAATCCAGGTCAATCCACCAGTGACGAAACCGAAGCCCTGCAAGATATAGACGAGGAACGCGAGATTTTTGCGCTCGGCTAACGAGGGATCGAGAAATTCCGAATCGGTAACATTCTCATCGGTGATCATGGGATTTACTCTTCTGGCTTAGTTAATACAAGGTTAATTAACGGTCAAACAACTTACCTGGATTCATAATATGGTTTGGGTCGAAGGCTTGCTTAATACTACGCATCATATTCATTTCGACTGGCGATCGGGAATAGTGCAGGTAATCTTTCTTCAGTAACCCAACCCCGTGTTCAGCGGAAACACTGCCTTCATACTTGGCCAACAGCTGACCGATTTCAGTGCTGACATTAACACATTTGCGATGGAACTGATCTATCGTTAGCGCCTCTGGTTTGAGGATATTTAGGTGTAAGTTACCGTCGCCTATATGGCCGTACCAGATAATTTCAAAGTTCGGATACTGCTCCATGACCAACTGATCAACCTCGCCAAGAAAATCTGCCATGCGCGAAATGCGCACAGAGATATCGTTTTTATAGGGCTGCCATTGCCAGAGAGTCTCGGATATATCCTCGCGCAATTTCCACAGGCTTCTCGCCTGAGACAAACTTTGACTGATAACCCCATCCAACACCCAACCCCTACCCACACAGTGTTCAAACAACTCCATGGCCTTATCCACAACCGCTGGGCTGCTGTGCTCGAACTCCAGCAGCGCATAAAAAGCGGTCTGGGTCTGAAATGGCACAGCATGACCCCGGTGCGCGACCACCTTATCCAGAGCCTGCTTAGAGAAGAATTCAAAGGCGCTGAGATCCAGATCGCGGCTAAAGCAATTCAAGACATCGACAATCTCAGCAAAGTGCTCAATGCCCAGTACCATCACTGACGATTCCAGCGGTACCCGAGCCAACTGAATCGTCGCCTCACAGATCAGCCCCAGAGTTCCTTCAGAGCCAATAAACAGATGGCGTAGATCGTAACCGGTATTATTTTTCGCCAATCCTTTATTGAGCTCGATAATATCGCCGGCGCCATTGACCACCTTAAGGCCAGCCACCCAGTTACGGGTCATGCCGTACTTGATCACTTTGATGCCGCCGGCATTGGTGGCTATATTGCCACCAATCTGACTGGACCCTGAAGAGGCAAAATCTACCGGATAAAACAGTCCCCGCTCTTCAGCAAATTGCTGTAACTGCCCAGTAATCATTCCGGCGCCCACTGTGACACTGCGATCCATAGGGTTAAATTCAATAACTTGGTTCATACGGTCAAGGGCCACTACCAACTCGCCATCCTTTGCCACAGCGCCACCGCTGAGGCCAGTCCTTCCACCCGAAGGCACAATCGCCAAATTACACTGATTGGCAAGGCGCACAATAGACTGCACCTCATCGACCGTTTCCGGCAACACCGCCGCGCAGGGTGCCGCTTGCCACAAGCGGGTGCGATCGACACCAAAGCGCTGTAAATCGTCGGCTTCGAGTAATACTCGCGACTCGCTAACAATTGCGATTAGCTGCTCAATAATATGCGGTGGCAACATACTGTTGAATCCTATTTATCAATAGTAAGTGGAAGTAGACTTGCATTTTTTAGCCCTTTCCCGAGAATGTAAAGAATATCATTGGGCTGCCACTTTTAAATTCATTTCGAGAGCTTAAAAAGCGTTTTTGGCCTCAAAAAAGCTCCCATCAAAATAACGCGCGGAGAGCAAAAATCCATTAGCGGCACCATTTTGGCCCTTAACCTTGCCCCAAATCATGAAAATTGGTTAAAAAATGATCAAAATAGCGGTTTATTTGATTAAAGATCACTCAAATATTAGCCAAAGCAATAAAAACCCAATACACTGCGCGGTCTGAATTGACGGTTGCACACTTTAGTGTCTGTTGAAACAGTAATGCCTTGATAGGATAGGTTTTACATTTAGTAAAACCAGCAATTGAAAGGTGTAGGCTAGCCCCGTTACGAGGCTGGATATTTTAAATGCCTTAAACGGTACACAATTTTTTATAAGTGAGGTTAGTTATGTCGGATAGAGTTTCTGGCACTGTTAAGTGGTTCAACGACAGTAAAGGTTTTGGTTTCATCGAGCAAGAAGGCGGCGGTGACGTATTTGTTCACCACAGCGCAATCCAAGCTGATGGTTTCAAATCTCTGAAAGAAGGCCAAGCGGTAACGATGGAAGTTACTCAAGGTCAGAAAGGCGCTCAAGCTGAGAACGTAGTTGCCGATTAATTTCTGATTATGCCCTAGGGCAAATTAGTAAATTATGAAAAACCCGATAAGAAATTATTGGGTTTTTTTATGCCTTGAAGAAAGTACCCGGCAAACACAGGACTTACCCGCGCGCTGAGCTCGACTCAATAGACTGGCTTCGGCGCACCAAAGCGAGAAAGCGCATACTGGGAGCGAGGAAGCGCATGTAGAAGACAAGTTAGCAAGCGTTTATGGAGAGTAGGGAAGCGCAAAAAGAGCCAGCGACAAAGCGCACATAGAGAGCAAGAAAGCGCACCGAGCGAGAAAGCGCATATAAAGAGCAAGAAAGCGCACATAAAAAGCCCCAGGCAAAAAAAATCCCACCGAGAGGCGGGATTTTTCACAAGCTAGAGACCACTTACTTAATCTTGGCTTCTTTGTAGATCACATGCTTGCGGATAGTGGGATCGTACTTCTTGATCTCCATTTTCTCAGGCATATTGCGCTTGTTTTTATCTGTAGTGTAAAAGTGCCCAGTGCCAGCACTGGATACCAAACGAATCTTTTCTCTCGCTGATTTAGCCATCAGTAGTCTCCTTAGACCTTCTGTCCACGAGCCTGAAGCTCAGACAAAACTATTTCAATACCTTTCTTGTCAATGATGCGCATACCTTTAGTCGATACGCGAAGCTTAACAAAGCGTTTTTCGCCTTCAACCCAAAAACGGTGGGAGTGAAGGTTCGGCTCAAAGCGTCGACGTGTTCTGTTTTTCGCGTGAGATACATTGTTACCAGCCATTGGGCGCTTGCCTGTGACTTGACATACTCTGGACATTTCTACTGCCTCTGATTGCAATTGTGATGACCGAATTAGTATCCGCTCAACACGTGAATTCTGAATATCTAACCCTAGTTGCAGGACCCTCCCGCAAAGGGGCGCAATTTATACCAGAAAGGCCTATCTGAATCAAATCAAATTGCCGGATTAGACGGTATTGAGGGATTTAATTGGCGTAAGCTCATAATTTGCCACGCTGGGCCAGAGAGACGACCTCTCCACGACCAATTACCAGATGATCGAGCAAACGGATCTCGACCAGATTGAGTGCCTGTTTTAGACGCCGAGTAATATCTATATCTGCTTGGCTTGGCTCCGCCGAACCAGATGGATGGTTGTGGGCGACTATCACCGCCGCGGCATTTTTGCGCAGGGCGCGCGCCACCACTTCCCGGGGATGAACACTGGCGGCATCAACGGTGCCCTGAAACAGCTCATAGGTATCAATGAGCTGATGCTTGCTGTCGAGCAACAGCATCATAAAGACTTCACGCTTGTAGTCACGCATTTGCACCGAGAGATAATCGCTAACGTTTTCTGGGCTGGTGAATACCGGCTGGCCTTCGAGCTGTTCTTGTAAATAGCGGCGAGTCAGTTCAATAGAGGCTTTGAGTTGAACATACTTTGCAGTGCCGACACCCTTGGCTTTGCAAAAGGTTGAATGATCAGAGCTGATAAGTGGCCCGAGCCCACCAAACTCTTTGATTAGATTGCGCGCCAGATCAATTGCGGTGATTCCCGGTAGCCCGGTACGCAGAAAAATTGCTAGCAATTCAGCGTCAGAAAGTGCCGACGCCCCCCGAAGAATTAACTTCTCTCGCGGCCGTTCGTTCTCCGGCCAGTGGCTTATAGCCATAGTAAGTCCTTATTTATTGCTACAGAATTCCTTGTCTTAATGCTATCTTACAGCCTTTATTTGAGCTGTCCGGACGATTAATGAGCACCCTTTCAAACAAACGAGTAATAGTCGGTGTCAGTGGCGGCATCGCCGCTTACAAGAGTGCCGAACTTGTCAGGCGACTACAGGACGCTGGCGCTGAGGTACGGGTAGTGATGACCCCTGGCGCTGAAGAGTTTATTCGGCCGCTGACATTGCAGGCTCTCTCGGGACATCCCGTGCATGCCGACCTGCTCGACCCAGAAGCTGAAGCCGGCATGGGCCATATTGAGCTGGCGCGCTGGGCCGACCTGGTTTTGATTGCACCGGCTACCGCGGACTTTATTGCCACCATGGTTCACGGCCGTGCCAACAGCCTATTGAATGCCGTTTATCTGGCGACACCGGCAATGGTTGCCGTGGCCCCGGCAATGAACCAAGGTATGTGGTCGCACCCGGCGACTACCGCCAATATGGAGCTACTCAGTCAGCGCCAAGTGAAAATTTTTGGCCCCGACAATGGCATCCAAGCCTGTGGCGATATTGGCCCAGGACGCATGCAACAACCAGATATCCTGGTGGAGCAGGTTGCCGCCTGCTTTGCCTCACAGCAGTTGAGTGGTATGAAGATGGTAATTACCGCCGGGCCCACCCGCGAGGCGATTGATCCGGTGCGCTATATCAGCAATCACAGCTCGGGGAAAATGGGTTATGCCCTGGCCGAGGCGGCGATTGAAGCTGGCGCAGAGGTCACCTTGATCTCGGGGCCGGTGAATCTTCAACCGCCGGAACGCTGCACCCTTATTCCAGTGATTTCTGCCGCCGATATGCACAGCGCCACCATGAGTGCCTGTGCCAATGCCGACATTTTGATTGCAGCAGCGGCCGTGGCGGATTATCGACCGGTGACAGTGGCCACCCAGAAAATCAAAAAACACGCCGACGCCATGACCCTGGAAATGGAAAAAAATCCGGATATTGTCAGTGCTGCCGCGACTAAATATGACGACCTATTTGTGGTGGGCTTTGCCGCCGAGACCCAAGATGTGGAGAGTTACGCCCGCGGCAAACTCGAGCGCAAAAATCTCGATGCCATTGTCGCCAACGATGTGTCGCGCAGCGATGTGGGTTTTAACAGTGATAACAATGAAGCTTGGTGGATCAGTGCAGACACCAACAAGGCCTTTAGTATAAGGAGCAAAACGCAACTGGCTCGCGACATTGTCGCCGCTATAGCAGAGCAGCTCGGTTAACCAGAGCCGCGCCAAGCAAGCCAGTTGCAATTGAATAATGGATTTGAGAACACAACATCTCAGCACCGCTGACATTCCAGAATGGGTGTTTCGCGACTACGATATTCGCGGCCTCGCCAATACCGAGATATGCCCCCAGTTCGCCCTGGGTCTCGGTCGAGCGCTGGGGTCTCTACTGCGCGACAGTTCAGCGGAAAATCTACCAGAGAATAAAACCAACCTATCAGTTTATATTGGCCGCGATGCGCGACTGAGCTCTGCGAGCCTAGCCAGCGCCTTAATCGAGGGCTTAGTTGCCTGTGGCTGCGACATTATTGACCTTGGGGAAATCACCACACCAGCGCTGAATTTTGCCGTCCATCACGGCGACCGCGGCGGCAATGGCATTATGGTCACTGCCAGCCACAATCCAGCTACCTATAACGGCTTTAAAATTATTCTTCAGCATCAGGTGATTTCCGGCGAGACCTTGCAGCAGCTGATACCAATGCTGCGCGACGAACAATTTCGTAACGAACAGCCCAAGCAAGCCCCGGGAAACGTTACTCAAGCCGATATAGTCACCCCGTACCTTGACCATATTGTCGACATCAGCAGACTGAGCAAATCATTTAAGCTAGTGGTCGATGGCGCCAATAGCACTCCCGGACCTATTGCGACACAGCTATTTGACCGCCTTGGCTGCCTGACTTTTCCACTCTATTGCGATATCGACGGCTCATTTCCCAACCATCCGCCAAACCCGGCAGACGAGAACAACCTTGCGGATCTGCGCCACCATGTCACAGCACATCAGGCCGACCTCGGCTTGGCTTTTGATGGCGACGGGGATCGCGTAGTCGTTATCTCAGGTCGCGGTCGAATCGTCTGGCCGGATCAGCTGATGATGGTGTTCGCCCGAGATGTACTCGCCCAACAGCCCGGCGCCGATATTATCTTCGACGTTAAAAGCAGCAGCCGTTTGGCAGATATTATTCGTCAGCACGGTGGCAATCCGGTGATGTGCAAGACCGGTCATGCCCATGTGAGAACGCAGGTCGACGATAAAAACTCCCCCCTGGGCGGCGAATTTAGCGGCCATATCTTCTTTAATGATCGCTGGAAGGGGTTCGATGATGGACTCTACGCCGCAGTGCGCCTGCTAGAGATTCTCTGCGAGCGGCGGCAAACCCTGGATCAAGTTATCGACGAACTGGAGACCAGCGTCTCCACCGCGGAGATTTTGCTGCCGATAAGTGAAGATGAGAAATTTGAGCTGATGAAAACCCTAGCTGCCGGCTGCCAATTCCCTCAGGCTCATGTCATCTGTCTCGACGGATTACGTGTAGAATACCCCACTGCCTGGGGGCTGATTAGAGCGTCAAATACCTCCGCAAACCTGACCCTGCGATTTGAAGCCGACGACGAAGACGCCATGGCCGAGGTCAAGGCCCTGTTCCGCAAGGAGCTGTCACCCTTTATTAACAACATAAAAGAATATATTTGATATGTCATTAACTAGCACAGAAGCCAAGACCACAGCAGAAGTGATCGCTCGCACACTACCCTATATCCAGCGCTTTTCTGGCAAGACCGTGGTGGTGAAATACGGCGGCAACGCCATGGGTGATGACAAACTCAAGCTCAGCTTTGCCCGCGATATAGTGCTGATGAAAGCGGTGGGCATCAATCCAGTCGTGGTTCACGGCGGCGGCCCACAGATCGGCGAGCTACTCGAGCGCCTGTCAATCGAATCGAAATTTATTGATGGCATGCGTGTCACCGACAGCAAGACCATGGATGTGGTGGAAATGGTGCTCGGGGCGACCGTCAACAAAGAGATCGTCAATATGATCAGCGCCGCAGGCGGCAGAGCCTTTGGTGTCACCGGCAAAGACGGTCAGCTGATTAAAGCGAAAAAGCTAGTGGTATCCCATAAGACCCCAGATATGTCAGCGCCGGAAATTATCGATATAGGCCAGGTGGGCGAAGTCGCCTCAATCGATACCAGCGTGATCAATATGCTGGTGGATGGTGGATATATCCCGGTGATTGCTCCCATCGGTGTGGGTGAAGATGGCTCTTCTTACAATATCAATGCCGACCTGGTGGCCGGTAAAATGGCCGAAGTGCTGGGGGCGGAAAAGCTGGTATTGCTGACCAATGTCGCCGGACTAAAAGACAAGAGCGGTGAAATTCTCACCGGCCTGACCACCAATCGCGTCAATGAACTGATTGCCGACGAAACTATTTACGGCGGCATGTTGCCCAAAATTCGCTGCGCCCTAGATGCCGTTAAAGCAGGCGTAAACAGCGCCCATATTATTGATGGTCGAGTGGAACACGCAGTAATGCTAGAAATCTTTACCGACGAAGGCGTCGGCACCCTAATAACAAACTGTGACAACAGTGAAGAGGAAAACGCCTAATGGCTAAAAAACCCGGTACCCGCGCCCAAGAAATTCTCCAAGCCCTAGCGCGCATGCTTGAACATTCAGGTGGTGGACGAATTACCACTGCGGCACTGGCCGCCGAAGTGGGCGTTTCTGAAGCGGCTCTCTATAGACACTTCCCGAGCAAAACCCGCATGTATGAGGGTCTTATCGACTTTATTGATGAGACAATTTTTGCTCGCGTACGCGGCATTGTCAGTGACGAGCCAGACGCGATTAACCAGTGCTACCGCATTCTCAGTTTGGTGCTGGCATTCTCGGAAAAGAATCCAGGTATCACCCGCATCCTCAATGGCGATGCACTGACTGGCGAGACCGAGCGACTACATGATCGCGTCGCCCAGTTTTTTGATCGCTTGGAATCACAGCTTAAGCAGATCCTCCGTGAAGCAGAAGTGCGCGACGGCTTAAAGCTACAAGTGCCAGTGGCCACTGCTGCCAATCTGATGCTCTGTAGTGCCGACGGTAAAATAAGTCAATTTGTGCGCAGTCAGTTTAAGACACCGCCAACTCAGAACTGGCAGGAGCAGTGGCAGCTTTTGACCGCCGCCATGTTTGAGTAATCTTCTGTAGAGACAAGCTGTTAGTGCGAGTCGTTTTTAACCGCGCCGCACTAACAGTATTTTTAGCTAGACCCCGTACTGCTCTCTGTAGCCTTCAATCGCAGCGATCAACGCATCGTTCTCAGACTTGGTTTTCAGATAGTCAGTAATATCGCCAATATCGACAATGCCCACCACTGGGATGGAGAAATCTCGCTCCACTTCCTGAATCGCCGACAACTCAGATTTACCCTTTTCTTTGCGATCCAGACCAATCACTACGCCAGCTGCTGTGGCACCGGCACTCTCGACAATTTGCATCACTTCGCGAATCGCCGTACCTGCGGTGATCACGTCGTCAATAATCAACACTCGACCTTCGAGTGGGGCACCGACCATGGTGCCGCCCTCGCCATGGTTCTTTGCCTCTTTGCGGTTAAAGCAATAAGGCACATCGCGATCATAGTGGTCGGCAAGAGCGATTGAAGTTGCCGCCGCCAGGGTGATACCTTTATAGGCCGGACCAAACAATACATCGAACTCAATACCGGACTCGATAATGGCCGCCGCGTAACTGCGACCCAACTCCGCCAGAGCGCGACCAGTGTAGAACTGCCCAGCATTAAAAAAGTACGGCGAGACGCGGCCGGACTTTAATGTGAACTCGCCAAACTTGAGTGCGCCGCTGCGCAAGCCATTGTCGATAAACAGGGTTTTGTAATTATTTTCAGTTGTCATAATGTTTTTCACTACTGTTGTTATTAGTCGTCTAGCTCTACTACTGGGTTCTTGGTTACTGAGCTCTTTACTGAGCTCTTTATTGATCTCTTTATTGATCTCTTTATTGAGCTCTTTATTGAGCTAAGGCCATCTTCTGCACACGCACCAAATCGGCAATACCCTGCTTGGCCAGCGCTAACATAGCGCTCAACTCTTCTTCACTAAAGGGGGCTCCCTCAGCAGTTCCCTGAACTTCAATAAAGCCGCCATCGCTGTTCATCACCACATTCATATCGGTTTCAGCTTTGGAGTCTTCGGGATAATCCAAGTCCAGTACTGGCGTACCTTTGTAGATACCTACAGATACTGAGGCAATCATGGTTAACAAGGGATCATCGATAATCGCTTTTTTACGTTGCAGGTGACGGATCGCATCGACCATGGCCACACAGGCACCAGTAATCGCAGCAGTACGAGTACCACCATCCGCTTGAATCACATCGCAATCAATATTGATCGTGTGCTCGCCAAGTTTTTTCATATCCACGGCGGCTCTCAGTGAACGGCCAATCAATCGCTGAATTTCCTGAGTGCGGCCACCCTGCTTGCCGCGGGCTGCTTCGCGATCCATTCTCGAACCGGTGGAGCGGGGCAGCATGCCGTATTCAGCAGTGACCCATCCCTCGCCTTTGCCGCGTAAAAATCTTGGCACCCCCGGGGTCACACTGGCAGTACAGATAACCTTGGTTTTGCCAAATTCAATCAGCACAGATCCCTCTGCATGGCAGGTGAAATCACGGGTTATTTTTACTTGTCGGAGTTGCTCTGGGCGTCGGCCACTGGGTCGAGTCATAGTTTTTCCCTAGTTCGAATGCTGATGAAATAAAAGTGGCGCAAAGTGTAGCAAATCTACCAACCAGTTGACCGCCTTTGTTACCATGGCGCATCGTAAATTTTTCTACTGGAGATACCATGGCCCGGAGTATGACCGCATTTGCCCGCTGTAGCACAGAGTTCAGCTGGGGTTCAGTCACCTGTGAACTGCGCTCAGTGAATCACCGCTTTCTTGAAACCGGCTTTCGCCTTCCCGACAGTCTGCGGCCCATCGAAATGCCCCTGCGGGAAATTGCCCGCAAGAAGCTCAACCGAGGCAAGGTCGACTGCTCACTGCAACTGGCCTTTAACAATACCGATGCCAGCCTCGAAGCGGATATCGAACTGGCCAAGCGTATGATTGCCATGGCCGAGACTATCGGCGCGGAAATGCAATCTCCAGCGCCTATATCACCCTTAGAAATTATGCGCTGGCCCGGCATTCTTCAGGAGCAAACTGTAGACGCCGAAGCCCTGCACCAGGCCGCCACCGAAACCTATAGAGCCACAGTCGAGCAACTTCTCGAAGGACGCAAGCGCGAGGGCGACAAGCTCGCCGAAATGATTGAGCAGCGACTGGTGGGCATCGAACAGCAGTTGGTTATTGTGCGAGACCATCTGCCCTCGATCCTCAGTGATCAACGCAAGCGTCTTGAGCAAAAGCTCAGTGACCTGAAAGAACAGTTTGACGCAGATCGCCTGGAACAAGAGATGGTGATTATTGCCAACCGCACCGATGTTGACGAAGAGTTGGATCGTCTGGAAGCTCATATTAGCGAGATCCGCCGCGTACTAACCGGCAAGGACTCAATCGGTCGACGACTGGATTTCCTTATGCAGGAACTCAATCGCGAGGCCAACACTCTCGGCTCTAAGTCCATCGCCGGCGTCACCACTCAGGCATCAGTAGAGTTAAAAGTACTCATAGAACAGATGCGTGAACAGATCCAAAATATTGAATAGTCACTCCGCAGGCCAATCCACAGGGCACTCCACGCGGGAATCCGCAGGCCAAGCGACAGGCACTACCGGCCTAGCGGGAAACTATTGCGCTGCTGCTGTGGTTTTTTGGCTGGCAGTTAGCAGTGTCCAGAGCTGGGCTTTCGGTGCCGATGGCCATCGCATTATTGTCCATATTGCAGAAAATCATCTAACCCCAAAGACCACCGCCACGCTGGCTCAGATTAGTGGCGGCAAAGCCCTACCGGAACTGGCACTCTGGCCAGATCAGATTCGCGGCGCGCAAAAATGGTCACATTCCAAGCCCTGGCACTATATCAATATCAAAGACCAAGAACGCTTTAGGGATCTGCGACGCAGCGCCAGAGGCGATGTGCTCAGTGCCCTAAATCAATCCTATGGACAACTCAAAGATCCCGGCACAGACAATCAACAACGGCGCGAAGCCCTAGGGTTTTTCCTGCACCTGGTTGGCGATATCCACCAGCCACTGCATGTGGGTCGCTACAGCGACCTAGGCGGCAACCGCATATCGATAAAGTGGCTGGGTAAAAATAAACGCCGCAACCTTCACTGGGTATGGGATACCGCCCTGATTAAGGATGAGAAATTAGATGTTGATCAGTACAGCGCTCTGATCGATGTGAGCACCGCGCAACAGCGACGCAACTGGCAGAGTGATAGCTTTTTAGACTGGGCCAAAGAGTCAAAAATATTGCGCGCACAGGTTTATGAGTTTGGCCAGCCAACACAAAAAGGGCCAATCACCATCGATCAAAACTATATAGATCGCACCAAGCCCCTGCTTAAAAAGCGCCTGCTGATGGCTGGCATTCGCCTCGCTGGCTGCTTAAATCGCATTTTCGACCCTAAGCATTCCAAGCAGGCAGGGGCAGATAAAAACACCTGTGAAACGAGGGAGAATCTGGAATAATTTTCACGCTACTGTAAACTCCACCAAAACCTCAAGTTCTCTCAGGCAACGGAACCGAAAAACATATGGCAACAGGTATCCTCTTTATTATCTCCGCCCCTTCCGGTGCCGGTAAAACCAGTTTGGTGGCTGAGCTGCTCAATAATGTCAGCAATATCAAAGCCTCTATCTCCCACACCACCAGAGATCGTCGTCCAGGCGAAGTGGATGCGGTCAATTATCACTTCACCTCGCGAGGACAGTTTCTCGAGATGATCGAGCAAGACGCCTTTTTGGAACATGCCGAAGTCTTTGGTAACTTTTATGGCACGTCCCAGCAGTGGGTCGCCGACACCTTAGCCAGCGGCGAAGATGTGATTCTTGAGATCGACTGGCAGGGAGCCGCCCAAGTGCGCAAACTGTTCCCCGAAAGCACCAGTATTTTTATCCTGCCGCCGTCAAAACAGGCATTGCGAGAACGTCTGCACAAGCGCGCTCAGGATGATGCCGAAGTGATCGAAAAGCGCGTGGCCGCGGCCACTGAAGAGATGAGCCACTATGTTGAAGCGGACTTTATGGTGGTCAATGATAACTTTGATACGGCGCTGCAACAGATGATATCCATTGTCAGCGCACAACATTGTCGGCTGCCGGTTTCTGGTCAGGAAGATTTAGTCTCAGACCTTTTATCCTAGGGACGCCTCGGCGAATTATCTTAGAACCGCCCCAGCGAATTACCTTTGAGCCGCCTCGGCGAATTGTCCTAGCACCGCTCAAGGGAAAGTTATTCTCCCGAGTTTATTGTCGTAGCCCTGCGCTTTAGGTAAACTGGGCGACTCGGCAGCATTGGGCTGCGCTAAAGTTTAAAATTATTTACCCCGGCGGAATAAAAATGGCTCGCATTACTGTAGAAGATTGTTTGGATCATGTTGATAATCGTTTTGAATTGGTCATGGTTGGCTCCAAACGTGCACGTCAAATTGCCACTGGCGGACGTCCTGCCCTGGTTCCTGAAGAGAATGATAAGCCTACGGTTATTGCCCTGCGCGAAATCGAAGCCGGTTTGGTAACAGCTGCGATTCTTACCGAGAAGCCTCAAGACTATGAGATTGTCGATGCATCTGAAGAGCTCGACGCTGACGCGGCAGTAATGGCTGAAATCGAAGCGGCTCTGGCTCCTGAGAGCGCGGCGACTACTGAAGCAGTTTCTCCTGAAGCGGCTGCTGAACTAACTGCCGCG
>Ga0115549_1001624_pt1 | contig 13386 bp, 9 predicted proteins | sample COGITO_mtgs_1004_2_FD_87176 | JGI IMG/M metagenome (GOLD analysis project Ga0115549, IMG submission 87176) | Pelagic marine microbial communities from North Sea - COGITO_mtgs_100430 | ecosystem: Environmental > Aquatic > Marine > Epipelagic | place: Germany:Helgoland, sampling site Kabeltonne...
GAGATGACCCGTTTGAGGTCGTAGTCTTTGACTGCTTTGAGCATACCAATTTTAGCTGCGAGTGTTCGTGCATCCGTTTCGTTATCAGGGTCCGTAGAGACAATATCGTAGTTACGTATCCATTTCCTAACCATTGGCTCATCAACACCAACGATGACCACTTGGTAGTCAGTCAGGAGTTCCTGTTCGATGGCTTGGCCAAATGTCAGCTTGTGGATGACAGGGCCAAAGACAGCCTCATTATCCATTCCTACAACGGCCAACTCATTAACCTTTGCAGCATCTTTGATGGTCTTACCAAAGTATCTTGGTGTAGCTGTTGTGAAGAGCCGTTTAAATGCCCTGATCTTCTCACCATCAAGGATCGTAGCAAACCCTGCATCGGCTTTCCCTGCGCATCTGTGAGCTTCATCAGCAACCGCCAAATCAAACGTAGGCACGGCATCATCAAGCTGAGCCTGAGCAATCAGGTCTGACGACTGGTAAGTACAGAAGACAACCTTTGGTTTTGGTTGCTTAAGGAACTTAGCAATCTCTTCCACCTCAGAAGTAACAGGGAACGGAGCATCAGCAGGGTCCATATCCTCTGTCTTCTTGCCCACTGACTTATCTGAACAAACATTGAGGATGTCGAAGTCATTGTTACCCGCCCAAGCCCACTCTCGCATAGTTTGTGACAAGAGGCTCAAAGATGGCAGTAGGACCAGTGTCGTCTGTGCCTCAAGTGCTTCCTTGATCCACAGAGTGGTAAAGGTCTTACCCGTGCCACAGGCCATGATGATTTGACCACGGTCGGAGGTTCTTAAACCAGTTGTGGCATCCTCAATGGCTTTAATCTGATGGGGGTCTGGCTTTGGTTTAGCTTTAACTTTGGCCTGATAGAGATCAGAAAATGATGCTGGGTACTCAAGAGGGGCGTCACGGAAATCATTGAGTGCAAAAACAGTGACCTGCTTGTCTTGCCCTTTGAGGGTCTTCTCAGCCTTAGCCTCCATCTTATTTGTGGTTTGCATCCAAAGGCGACGATCAACTTCTTTACGACCAGTATCAGCTAAGAAGGAGTTCATATCACCTTTGGTGGTAGTTCTATGCTCACCATAGCACTTGGCTTGTACGGCCCAGATCAGACCTTCGTTGTCTCTAAATACGAGGTCAGTTCCCAAGTCCTGACGTTGCCACTTGTTTGGGTAGTCATCCCACAGCCAGACCTTATCGACAGTCTTAGACCACTCAGGGTCGTTTTCTAAGAACCACTTGCAGAAGACCTCAAAAGGCTTGCCTTTGCCAGTTTCGCCAAAGTCTTGCACAAGGGATTCTATAAAGTGATCAAAACTTGCCATAAAGTATGCAATCCAAGAAATTTTAAACGGGTTATTTAATTTTGACACTGTTCACTGAGCAATTCAACTTACGCAATCGATGAATACGCGACTTATAGCGGCATCCGTCCACGAGCTTCGGCTTCCAGACTTGCAGGTGATGAACGCACAACATAGAATAATTTTGCAACCAGATGGATAGGTTAGGCTCATGGTCGCATTGCTCTGATCACTCTGAGAGGCTCTGTAAGCCCCACACAGAGCCATTAGGCGACGTTGCAGTCAATCAAACCTCTTATCCAATTCTGGAACCAACGGGAGCAGAATGCCACTAATTGCATATGGGGTGATTTTATCAAAGTTGACCAGATGGGCGAAGCGAAGTTTCGCTACCTTAAGGACTAGGACTCAAAATCTAAAAGAGATATCATTTTAGTACCTTAAATGGACACCAGATATGAACGCCGTTGAAATTGAAGAACAGGTATCCGCCCTAGCTGAGCAAGCCTTTGATCGAGAAGAGTTTCCATTCTCGTTTCTCGAGGCATTTGGCAACAAGGCAACGACGATAAAGCAGTTACGAACAGGGTCGTCGAACAAATCAGATTTGGGGGGCATTCTTCAAAGAAATAACATTCACTTAAAGGTATGCGCTGTAGGGGATGTCTCGAACACGCTCGCCACGCTCAAAGCTAGTCCTGCTACTGCTAAAGCTAAAGCCAAGTTTGTTCTGGCAACTGATGGCAATGATCTAGAAGCAGAGGATATCTTATCGGGTGAGACCATTGCTTGCGCTTACAAGGATTTTCCTGATCACTTTGGCTTTTTCTTACCTCTAAGTGGCATCAGCACGGTCAAACAAATTCGTGAAAGTTCCTTTGATATTAAGGCAACGGGTCGTCTCAATCGACTTTACGTGGAACTTCTTAAAGATAATCCTGAATGGGGAACTGCTGAACGTCGCCACGACATGAACCATTTTATGGCTCGTTTGATATTCTGCTTCTTTGCAGAAGACACAGACATCTTTAATGGGACAGATCAGTTCACAGGCACGATCGAACGCATGAGCGAAAAGGATAGCTCAAACACGCATCAAATAATTGAAGAAATCTTCAGGGCGATGAATTCAAAGCCAGAAGATCGCACTGATGCGGGCATAACACGTTGGGCTAATGTGTTTCCTTACGTGAATGGTGGGTTGTTTTCAGGCAATACTGAGGTTCCAAAATTCAGCCGCATTGCTCGATCTTACTTTATCCACATCGGTAATTTGGAATGGACTAAAATTAACCCTGATATTTTTGGATCAATGATCCAAGCAGTTGCCGATGATGAAGAACGTGGCGCACTGGGTATGCACTACACATCAATACCAAACATCTTGAAGGTGCTTAATCCGCTATTCCTCGATGACTTACGCGAGACGTTGTCGGAAGCAGGAAATAACCCACGCAAGCTTTTGAACCTGCGTAATCGTATTGCAAAGATCCGGGTTTTCGATCCAGCCTGTGGTTCGGGAAACTTTCTTGTAATTGCCTATAAGGAAATGCGAGCCATTGAGGCTGAGATAAATCAACGCCGTGATGAAATTGATCAGCGTACGGATATTCCAATCACTAATTTCCGTGGGATCGAACTTCGTGATTTTCCTGCCGAAATTGCGCGGCTGGCATTGATTATAGCTGAATATCAATGCGACTTGGCCTACAGGGGGCAGAAAGAAGCATTGGCAGAGTTTTTGCCGCTTGATGCCCAAAACTGGATCACCTGTGGCAATGCCCTGCGGCTCGATTGGTTGAGTGTGTGTCCACCGACTGGGATGGGCGTGAAACATCAGGCTGATGATTTGTTCATTTCCCCATTGGATCAAGCGCAGATCGATTTCGACAATGAAGGCGGTGAGACGTATATCTGCGGAAACCCACCCTATCTGGGCTCCACCTGGCAGAGCAAAGAGCAGAAAGAAGACCTTGGCCGTATCTTTGATGGGCGCACCACAAGCTGGAAGTCACTTGATTATGTCGCGGGCTGGTTCATGAAGGCGGCTGATTACGGGCTACACACTCCAACTATATCGGCCTTTGTATCCACCAACTCGATCTGCCAAGGACAGCAGGTGCCAATCTTGTGGCCGCTGATTTCCAAGACGGGACATGAGATTTCCTTTGCCCATACAAATTTCAAATGGGCGAACCTTGCCACCCATAACGCAGGCGTCACCGTGGCGATTGTGGGTATATCCAACCATTCTGGTGCGGTCCGAAAGCTGTACTCGCTGAACGGCGAAGGCGACACGGTTCTAAAAGAGGGCGGCAATATCAACGCCTATTTGGTGATGGCACCAAATATCATAGTTTGTAAATTAACTAATCCTGTCGACGAGAGGTCCCCACTTCTTTGGGGCAATAAACCAGCCGATGGTGGGCATTTACTTATGAATTTCGGAGAAAAAACGGCGCTGATTGACTCATATCCGAATGCTGAAAAGTTCATTAGACCATTTCCGGGCGCTTCAGAGGTAATCCAAGGTGTTCAGCGGTATTCCTTGTGGATTGCAGATAACGAAGTTGAAGAGGCAAGAAAGATTCCTCCGATCGATAGAAAATTGACTGCTGTTTCCGAGATGAGGAGCAAAAGCCCTAAAAAACCGACACTCGAAGCGGCCAATACGCCGCACAAATATGTGGAACTTCGTCAAAATGGAAAAGAGGAGATTATTGTTGTTCCCGGAATAAGTTCAGAGAACAGAGATTACCTGCCTTGCGATGTTCTTGAGCAAGGAACCATTCTGAGCAATAAGAACTACGCTTTTTTTAATGCCCCCCTCTGGAACATGGCGCTGATCGCCTCGCGCCTGCACTGGGTTTGGATTGGCACAGTGTGCGTGCGAATGAGAACTGACTTCAGCTATTCAAATACACTAGGTTGGAATACATTCCCAGTTCCGACACTCACTGAGAAGAATAAAGAAGACTTGAACCGCTGCGCCGAAGACATTCTTTTGGCCCGTGAAGCGCATTTTCCCGCCACTATAGCCGATCTCTACAAGCCTGACGCAATGCCTGACAACCTCCGAATCGCACATGAGCGTAACGATGAAACGCTAGAACGTGTCTACATAGGCCGCCGCTTCCGCAACGACACCGAGCGTTTGGAAAAATTATTTGAACTCTACACCAAAATGACCACCAAGGATTTGAAAAGCACTAATTCGAGAATGAAGGAATAAGCCGATGAGTAATTTAAAAAACATCCCTTCTGTTTCCGTCAACTATGCTCAAAATGGTGCATCAACCAAATCGAATGAACTTGGTATGCGAGCGATGCAAGAGCGTGCCTATGAGAAGCGCGGTGAGCAGTATCTGTTGATCAAATCACCTCCGGCATCAGGTAAAAGTCGCGCTCTGATGTTTATAGCGTTGGATAAGTTAGCCAACCAAGGACTCAAACAAGCGATTGTAGTTGTTCCTGAGAAATCCATCGGTGCAAGCTTTAATGATGAGCCGCTGAGTAAGTTTGGCTTTTCGGCAGATTGGAAGGTCGAACCCAAGTGGAACCTTTGCAATTCACCTGGAACTGATGGCGGTAAGGTGAAATCTGTTGGCGCGTTCCTCACCAGTGATGACAAGGTTCTTGTGTGTACCCATGCGACCTTCCGCTTTGCAGTAGAAAAGCTTGGCGTAGAAGCGTTTGATGACCGCCTGCTAGGGGTAGATGAATTCCACCACGTTTCAGCAAGCGAAGACAACATACTAGGAAAACAACTCAATGAGTTCATAAGCCGTGATCGCGTGCATGTCGTTGCCATGACTGGTAGCTATTTTCGCGGTGATGCAGCACCAATTCTTTTGCCTGAAAATGAATCCAAGTTTGATACTGTAACATATACCTACTATGAGCAGCTAAACGGGTATCAGTATCTTAAAACACTAGATATTGGTTATTTTTTCTATTCGGGTTCCTACGCCGAAGACATTTTAAAGGTACTTGATCCCAACGAGAAAACCATCCTGCACATTCCAAATGTTAACTCTCGAGAAAGCACGAAAGACAAGCATCGAGAGGTTGAACATATTATTGATGCGCTGGGCGAATGGCAAAACATGGACCCTATAACAGGGTTTCATATTGTTAAGACGCCAGAGGGAAAAATTCTAAAGATTGCTGATTTAGTTGATGATGAAACTTCGAAACGGGATAAGGTTTCAGCGGCACTAAGAGATGCTGCGCACAAGAATAACCGTGATCATGTTGATATAATTATTGCATTGGGAATGGCAAAAGAGGGCTTTGACTGGATTTGGTGTGAGCATGCTCTGACAGTCGGCTATCGGGCAAGCTTAACCGAGATAGTACAAATCATTGGTCGCGCAACTCGTGATGCCAAAGGTAAATCGCATGCACGGTTTACAAACTTAATTGCTGAGCCAGATGCTGCTGAAGCCGCGGTTACTGAGGCAGTAAACGACACCTTGAAGGCTATTGCGGCTAGCTTGTTGATGGAACAAGTTTTAGCACCTCGCTTTAACTTTTCGCCTAAGAACTCAAACAGTGGTCCCGTTGAAGGCTTTGACTACGGTGAAGGCGGATACGATCCAGAGAAAACTAATATTGGCTTCAACGAAGACAGTGGTCAGTTCCAAATCGAAATTAAAGGACTTGCAGAACCGAAGAGTAAGGAAGCCAAACGCATCTGTGATGAGGACCTGAATGAGGTGATAACGGCCTTTGTGCAGGATAAGCAAACATTAGAGCGTGGATTGTTCGATGGCGATCATGCAGGTGGGGAAACTTTACCTGAAGAATTGACCCAAGTACGAATGGGCAAGATTGTAGGGGATAAGTTCCCTGAGTTGGATGTTGAAGACCAAGAAGCTGTACGCCAACATGCAGTGGCCGCAATGAACTTGACTCAGCAAGCAAAAACAGTTGCTTTGAACATAGATAGCGATGAAGCGGTTACAGGTAATACTGCCCTGATCGACGGTGTTCGTAAATTTGCAATAGATGTGCGCGAATTAGATATTGATCTGATCGATCGTATTAATCCTTTTAGCGAAGCGTACTCAATCCTTGCTAAATCAATGACTGAAGACAGTCTCAAGCAAGTTGCAGCCGTAATTTCAGCAAAAAAAGTGAACCTAACACCTGAAGAGGCTCGCAGCTTAACGCAACGTGCAGTTAAGTTTAAAAAAGAGCGTGGCCGTATGCCCTCGATAACGTCTGCAGACGCGTGGGAAAAGAAGATGGCAGAGGGTGTCGCGTTTCTTATCCGAATGAAGCAGGAAGCAGCCAATGGCTAAAGAATTTACAAACGCCGACGACGCACTGCTAGCTGAACTCGGAATTGATGTTGAGGTAAAAAAGACCCCAACACGTTCGCCACAAGAAGAACGAATAATCGCGGGTTTTGAAGAGGTTCAACGCTTTGTAGATGAACACGGCCGCATTCCAGAGCACGGTGAAACAAAAGATATATTTGAGCGTCTGTATGCAGTGCGTTTGGACCGTATTCGTGAACAACAAGAAGCTCATGATCTAGTTGCGGAACTCGATCACCAAGGACTGTTGGAGGGTGCGACGCAAGATACAACACCACTAAGTGAAGACGTGGATGATGATGCACTGTTAGCCGAACTTGGGATTGACGTAGACGCACTGCCAATTACTGAATTGAAGCATGTTCGATCTACTGCTGAAAAAAAAGCCGCTGAAGACATAGCGAACCGTGAGAGATGCGAAGACTTTGAAATATTTAAACCGCTATTCGGACAAGTTCAGAAGGAATTGACTACTGGATTGAGGGAAACACGTCCTTTTGAAATGAAGGCAGAGATCGAACAGGGACGTTTCTTTATTGTAAGCGGGCAGATAGCCTACGTAGCTGAAAAAGGCGAAACCACACTTACTGACCAAGGGCGTACAGATGCACGTTTGCGGGTAATTTTTGACAACGGTACGCAGAGCAAGATGTTAATGCGTTCGTTGCAGCGAGCATTAAACAAAGATGATGCTGGTCGACGCATAACTGAACCAACTGCTGGTCCGTTATTCTCTGATCAAAATGCTGATGGCGACGAAGCAAGCGGCATTATTTACGTTTTACGCAGTAAGTCTGATCATCCGCTTGTAACTGAAAACCGAGAACTGGTTCATAAGATCGGAGTTACTAACACTGATGTTGGAAAAAGAATTGCTGGTGCGCATCTTCAACCAACATTCTTGATGGCTAATGTTGAAGTCGTGGCAACTTACGAGCTTTATAACATCAATCGTACGAAACTTGAAAATCTACTCCACCGTATTTTTGAACCAGCCCGCTTGGACATTGAAATCATGGATCGCTTTGGACGCCCTGTTGTCCCACGTGAGTGGTTCTTAGTCCCACTTTTTGTAATCAAAGACGCTGTAGAAAAGATTAAGGACGGCACGATTACAGATTATTTTTATGACAAAATGGAAGCATCTCTCAAATCAAGGGACAGCTAGCCTCAGTTAGTACGTTCGTGAAATGTAAGAAATCATAGTTTCCATTCGAAATGGTCATCACAAGGAACAAGCCCCATTCTTCTCATATAACCTTCGCACCTGACTATTTTTCTCGCTGGCTTTTTAGGTTCTTTTTGAGTGTTTTTGGGCTTTTCAAACCCGTCAAAAAGTCCGTCTTTCGTATAGTCCGATCTAATGTTGCGGCCGATGACTTGGTTACACGCTCGATCCATTGCTCGCAGTAACTCATGTTTCTCTTTGTCAGCGACAATAAAGCTATCATGTACGCAAAGAACGGGGATGGATTTATCAGTTAACTGCTCAATGACACTCTCAGCTATGCGGCTGTCTAAGTACATTAACTCCACTCCCTTACCTGTGCATAGGAAAGGCTCTAACTTGGGGTGCTTCTCAATGAATGCATCAAGCAATTGGGACAGTTCATCATTCGTCATCTTTCTCAACGGGTCGCCTTTCGCTTTGTCGCTGCGAAATGCTGAAAACGCTAAAGTTCGAGACTTGGCGTTAATAGCCATTAAAATTAGCTGCTTCACTGCCTTGCGTTGATCGAAGTCGTTTTTGTGGGGAAATATCGTTTTATCCAGAGTGTAGGGATCATCATTGGCATTGGGGGCATCGTCAGTACCAATGAAACGTGATGCGCTGAATTTTTGAAATAAGTCTGACTTCTGTTGAGGTTCACTACCCTTAACAACAACAAGATCAGGCTCTGACTTTTCAGCCACCTGTGCCTGTAACAAAGCGATGTGCATTGCATTGAAATCAATCTCTACCACTGGGTTGTCATTGATCATTATATCTGGCCGAAGTTCTTTGCTTATCTGCTGCCACCAGCCTCCATAGAAGCGACCACCTGACTCCCAACTTGCGTTGTTGAATACGCGCCTAACAAAGTGGTTTCGACCTGTAATATAAGTGCGAATAAACTTCTCTTCCTTACCTGTCTTTTTCTCAACTCTTTCGAAGTAAGGCTCCTCTAACGAAAAAATGTCCAAACGACTTTTGTTTAATAATTTATTGTATTTGTTAAGAACTCCACGCATCCGAATGGTCTCAGGAGTATCGTCATACTCTAAATTCGGCATTTTTCGTTTTTTCCTGGACTTGCGGGTCTCTTTTTTGTCGGACTCTTCGGGCGCATCACGAAGAATTATAGTTTCCTCCATGTAACCAAAAGTTACTTCTGAAATAGGGAATTTAAGATCACGAAAAAGTAGCTGTAATTGTCGAGTGGCACGTATCCTAGTCAAAGTACCCTGCCGTCCCAATTTAACCTCGATAATACCAACAGCTTCTAACTCTTTAATGATCGCAACCATCCGAAAAGAAAGATGAAGCGCGTTGTACCTACTGTTGGGTTTCCATGCAGACTTAGCCATGAAAATACCCAAGTACATGTTTGGATTACTCATCCAACTGACATAAAGATCAAGCAACAACGTTTTGAAGTGAACCTTCTTTATAGCCTTGGGTACGGGTCCTTGACGAACGATCCCGTCTTCACCAGGAAAATATTTAACCCATAATTTGTTAATGAGTTGATTAAATTCAGGATAATCAGACCAAACATGAACATCAAAAGGTCGAGAATTGTTAAGATCATTAGATGTAGAAAGATAATTCTTCATAGTTCATCAACACTCCTCAAGACCATACCAACATGAACTATTTATACACTTAGCATAAAGAACCATTATGAAATTCATCTTACATGATATGTGACAGTAGAGAACATCTAACTTATTGGTAATAATACATATAACTTATGATTATCATCATATTGAAGCTTATACAGCCTCTTATCTATTCCATTACTAGAACCTATTAATTGGTCAAATATGAGATCAACTCATCATCTCCAGATTGGCACTCCGCACAGGATCAAATCAGCCTCTCAAGCCAATTTTCATTGTGCCAATATAATGAGAACACTTAGCTTAATGCATCGAATGCAATTACTGACCAGATAGTTGTACGTAGAGCGTTAGCTCAAATAACATGCCGAACCATGCAGCATACAATTCTGATGCTCATAGTTTTATTCCAAATTTAACGTCCAGTAACACCTGAGTACACTTAAAGATGGCTGGTGCATGTTACCACATAGTAGTAACATTATGGCTGTATTTGATTTACTTGTTACTGGAATTATTGTAAACTAGACTCAAATGTTACCAAAGAGGTATATGATGTCTTTAATCGGGTACAAGCGCGTTAGTTCTGAAGCTCAGTCAACAGATCGTCAGGATTTGGGTAAGCTTGATAAGGTTTTTGAGGAAAAGCTATCAGGTAAAAGTGCATCAGATCGACCAGCACTATTGGCTATGATTGATTATGCTCGTGATGGTGACACGGTTAAGGTTCACTCTATTGATCGACTAGCAAGAGACCTGCGTGATCTACAGTCCATCATTAGCCAGCTTAACGACAAAGGAGTTACAATCTCGTTTTTAAGTGAAAGCCTAACGTTTGGTGCAGGTGCTGATGATGCATTCGCTAAACTTCAACTACAAATGATGGGGGCTTTTGCTGAGTTTGAGCGCAACATCATTCGCAAGCGTCAGGCGGAAGGCATAGCCAAAGCTAAAGCCCGTGGCGTTTATAAAGATCGAAAGCGTTCAACAGTTATTGATCGTGATGAGGTGCGCAAGCTCAAGACTGAAGGGCTGTCTACTTACAAGATAGCTGACAAGATGGGCATCTCACGGATGTCAGTCCATCGTATCCTTAACAACGCTGCTTGATAGGTGAAAGGGTGTGCCTCCAGAAGGCTGTAGCGCCTCACTGAGGGGCCGCAAGCTTTGGGCCACACGAGTTCATTGAGGCTACTGTGAACCTGTAAAGTGTGCCTGAGGGGCAGTGGAGCCTATGTAAAGCCGAAGAACTTTTCGGTTGGTCCGTCATTGATCTTAAAATCCAAGTTAAATGTTATCCTTCTGGTCGGCTAGCCTTTAGCTGATCGAGACTTTACAGCCCGACTTTTGGCCTTATCGTAAGTTCAGCACTAGTTTTCAGGGGACCAGAGCGAGCATAACACGTATTCAATTCGCACTAGCAACACTATCGAACGATGTGCGCTGCCTCTGGTTGACCAAGGCCATGCTGATAATTTTTTCATGGTTAGCTTTATTTAAAAGAAGGGCAAAGCTATCCTTCAAGACTATTCTAAAAAGCAGAATTGCTTCAACCTCTGATCAGCAAGCCTCACATTACTCACGAATATGAAGGAATAAAAATATCATGGAACTGTTTTTGAGTATAAATGGTCATGCAAATAGAGAGTCTCTTCCATTACGATATGGATTGCAGATAACTGAAAAACATCAACAATTCTGTATATTACATGATGCCATTCACGATAACGAAGGCACTAAGTCTCAACGCCAAAATGAAATAGAAAAAGGCAGAAAGCATTTTGGTGGCAAGCTTGAAATTATGGGCGTTGATCCAAATAAAAATCATGAACCTTTTAGTACTAAATGTGTAATCGAAGAGACAAATGATAAATTTAAATTACCACCAATTGTAACGTTACTAAGAGACGGCAGTAGAAGTGACTTAGCAACGACCATGCACATTGGGAATATGGTAAAGCGTGGAAAGATTGATGTCGAAGACATCATAAAATACCTGCATCCGGAATATATTGATGGAAATATTAGAGATTCAAACGATGTAGAGGAAATATATCAAACAAAGATTTTACCTTTGCGGCAGGGATCGGAAATTGAAACAGAAGGAACGGGACTAAGTATTTCATATGATATTCCAAAAATCATAGAAACAATAGCAAGTATTCCAGATGATGAAGGTATTAATTTACCACCTAGATTTAAAAAGTTGGAGTTAAGCAGCAGCGTTAAATATAAATATTCTATGGCAGATGCATTTGTTGAAGATGTATGGATGGATAATGAAAAAATTTATTTGAAAGTAATCGGGTCTAATGAAGAAAGTACAAATCTTCACTCATTTAAACAACGTTCACACTTAGCTATCCATCACAAAAAAACATATGAATACCTAAAATCTCGCATTGGTCAGAGGGCTATCTTTGCTGTCTGTATGAGTGAACCCTGTAAAGGGTTTTTGGCTGAAAGCGTTACTTCAATTGCATTACAGGTTATGAGGCAATAATTCGTTAAGGAGGAACTCATGTGTTAAATTCAGAGATATTCGGAAAACCGAGCACCGAAACTTCAGAAGACCTTTTAAGTATGTCTCCCGAGGAGCGAAGCGCCGATTATGATAAGGCAGTGGCTAAAGGTGATGTTGAGCGCCTCCAGGAGCATGAAGATTTAATCAAGTCTGTAATGGGTGGGCTTGGTCTTGATTAGTCAAATTTTTTAATTTCTGTGTAATTTCAGGCTGTACTTGCAGAAGTTGACTCAAAATAAATGCCGTAAGCCACCTCAGACTTACAATCAGCACAAGCGACCTTAGTCGTATCGTATGTCACGGTCCGTCCGCTACACACCAGGCAAATGGCCTGAACATCATCGTTGAACATGATGAGTTATTTTCCTTGGGTACATGTGGTTCATTGAGTTAAACACCTTGGCAACCAAACTCAGCGCATTTAAATGATTACTCATTTTCAGCTTCTGCTGATGGCTTTCTTTTCCTGCGAAAGCGTCTCTTACTCTTCTCAAAAATCGTATCTGTCTTTGAACTATTTTCAAGTGAAACAATTTCTTGCTGTCGTTGGTTGGCTAGTTGGCTTAACTCGTCCAGTATTTTTGCCTTTGCTTGAATTGTATCATGTTGTTCTTTTCGAGATTTATCCAAAATAGTCTCGTAAGAAGCCTTTAAGTTCTCCAACTTTTCCTTGAAAGAAACCTCCGCTTTCAGTAGCTTTTCCTGCTCACGCTTTATTTTTCTCTGTAGATAATTATTGGAGATAATTCCTAGTGTGACAAACAAAAAGAATACGCTGTACGAAACACTTTCGAGAAGCTCTGAAGTATGGTGATTTGCCACGTATTTTATAAAGTGGAAAATAACAGCAACAACAGACATACCAAATAGGCCAGCAGATATACCAAGTATGATTTGTGAGCTTTCCAATATCTTGGCAAACATCTTTGAAAAAAAATTAAGTCTGGACTTTAACGTATCAGTCAATTCACTCACCAGTGGATCACTCTTTAGTTGATCTGACTTATCAATAACATTCTGAATACCTGAGCTTAACTTCTCATCAATTTGGGATTTCATAGGATTTGCCTCACCTGCGGGGAGAAGCAGTTTGCGCTTGTGAATTTGCAAATCCTTATACAATGGCCTTATTTTCAAAAAAACAAATGTCAGCACAAGGAGGAGCACTATACATATGATGCTCAGTATACTTACTAACATTTAAGAATCTCCGCTGAATTTCTCTCTAGTTTTTCTGATGTCTTCACTGACTGTTTTTTGCACTGTCTTTGCAAAACCCGAGTACTCATCAGTCATTCCATTTACAATGCCAGTAGGGCTTAAATTGGTGTGCATTAGCAGACCCAAAAAAGATGTTGTGATGAAAATAAACCCTGTAATGCCCATCTCAGTTGAA
>Ga0115549_1001627_pt1 | contig 13385 bp, 7 predicted proteins | sample COGITO_mtgs_1004_2_FD_87176 | JGI IMG/M metagenome (GOLD analysis project Ga0115549, IMG submission 87176) | Pelagic marine microbial communities from North Sea - COGITO_mtgs_100430 | ecosystem: Environmental > Aquatic > Marine > Epipelagic | place: Germany:Helgoland, sampling site Kabeltonne...
CTTCTGCGGCACCCGGTTGAGGATATCATCAAGCATGCGGCTCACCCGTGTCAGCCCTTTCAGCGCATCGGGCGTTACACCCGTCTCAAAGCGGCTTGCATAAGGCTCTTTCAGCAGCAGGATCGGGATCAGCGCCGTCAGGTTGGCGTTGCCGCAGCGCTCGCCCAGCCCATTCAGCGTGCCCTGTATCTGCCGCGCACCGGCATCAACGGCCGCCAGTGACCCGGCGACGGCGTTTTCGGTATCATTATGGGTGTGAATACCCAGCCGATCTCCGGGGATGCCCGATGCTATGACGGCACGCGTGATGCGGTGAATATCTGCGGGCAACGTGCCCCCATTGGTGTCGCACAACGCGACCCACCGCGCACCCGCATCAAAGGCAGCATGCACCGCCTCAAGCGCATAATCAGGATTTGACGTGTAGCCGTCAAAAAAATGCTCAGCGTCGAAAATCGCCTCGCGCCCCTGCGCGGTGATATGGGCAAAGCTTTGTGCGATATTGCGGGTGTTATCCTCAAGCGATATCCCAAGAGCCTTGCGCACATGAAAGTCATGGGTTTTGCCCACCAAGCAAACCGAAGCCGTATTCGCATTGAGCACGGCGGCCAGAACATCGTCATTTTCTGCACTGATCCCCGCCCGCTTGGTCATGCCAAAAGCGGTAAAGGTCGCACGCGTTTTAGGTGGGTTTTCGAAAAACGCGCTGTCGGTGGGGTTGGCGCCCGGCCAGCCACCTTCGATGTGATCGATGCCAAGCGTGTCAAGTGCGTTGGCAATCTGGTGCTTTTCGTCAGCCGAAAACTGGACGCCCTGAGTTTGCTGCCCATCCCGAAGGGTCGTATCAAAAAGGTACAGGCGTTCTTTCATGACAAAGGCCCCAAAGTCATACAGGGCGCACACGCCTCTGCGATTCGACAGAAGTGCGCGCCCAAAGCTGTCGCTGTGGGCGCGTCACGGTCAGCCCATCGGCTGTGGCTCTTGACTATCCGTTTTTCGACTAGGGTCATTCCAGATTCTCAAGTTTCGCTGGATCAAAGCCCACTCCGGGCAGGAGTTCCACCCCCTCTTTGCTCATGCGTACCTCAACACCTGCGTCAATCAGGGCAGCCTTCAACCGATCCACGGGGCCAAAATCCTTGCTTTGCATTGCTGTAGAACGCGCCTCGGTCAATGCGGCCTCATGAGCGCGCAGATCAATTTCTGGCGCCTCCGCCCAGTGTCCCATGTCATCACCCAGCAACCCAATCATCGCGCCCGTCGCCCGCAAGGCAGCGCTTTTGCCCTCGGCTGCAAGACTGTGCATGCGCATAATCACCTCTGAAACATTCAGATCATCTGACAATGCAGCGGTGGCATGTTCCTGCGCCAAATCCAAATCGACACCGGCAGTTATTGAACGCCATTTGCGTAAAGTCGCTTCTGCTTCAGCTCGTTTCTTTTCGGTCCAATCCATCGGCTTGCGATAATGCGTCGACAACATGACAAAGCGGATGACCTCGCCGGGCACACCCTGATCCAGCAAATCCCGGACCGTGAAAAAGTTGCCCAGAGATTTGGACATCTTCTTGCCTTCAACCTGCAGCATCTCATTGTGCATCCACACGTTGGCAAAGCCATGGCCTGTGCATTTTGACTGCGCAATTTCGTTTTCGTGGTGCGGAAAGGTCAGATCGTTACCTCCGCCATGAATATCAAAGCTGTCACCCAACAGATCCGCCGCCATGGCTGAACATTCAATATGCCAGCCCGGACGGCCACGGCCCCACGGGCTGTCCCAGCCGGGCGTTTCATCATCCGAAGGCTTCCACATTACAAAATCCATCGGATCTTCTTTGTAGGGGGCAACCTCGATGCGCGCACCGGCGATCATATCGTCAACCGACCGGCCAGACAGCGCGCCATAGTCTTCGTATTTGCGCACCCGAAACAACACATGCCCTTCATTTTCATAAGCGTAACCATCTGCAATCAGACCGGAAATCATCGCAATCATCTGGCCGACATAGGCTGTTGCACGCGGCATCGCACGCTCATGATCACGGCCCCTGATCGAGGGTTGCAGCGCGCCGATCGCGGCCATGTCATCCAGAAACCATTGCGTGGTTTCGGCGGTGATCTGTGTGATGGAACGCCCGGACTCAGCGGCACGCGCGTTTATTTTGTCATCCACATCCGTGAAATTGCGCACATAGGTGACGCGCTCTGCGCCATATTCGTGACGCAGCAGCCGATAGAGCACGTCAAACACCAGCACCGGGCGCGCATTGCCCAGGTGCGCGCGGTCATAAACGGTGGGTCCGCAGACATACATGCGCACATTGTCCGGGTCGATTGGGTCCAGCACCTCTTTGCGGCGGGTGGCGGTGTTATAGAGTGTGATATTCATGTCAATGCTCGCGCGAAGGGTTGGCGCGGGCCTAGCAATTCTGAACTGTCAAGGAAACAAAGAACCGGCCCGCTAAGAAAATCAGCAGAGAATGCAGCAACAAATGCAAATGATCTGGTTCATGCGCCACTCGTACCGTCCAATACAGGGCGCGGTCAAGACACGAATACCGCGGCGCGTGTTGACAATGCAAATGCACTCTGACCCTTTGACCCAAATCGAAGGTCAGGAGGAAACATGGCGCTGTCACATCGAATCACAACCCTGACCGACGACGATTCAGGTGGATGGGACGTGTTCTTAAGGGCACGTGAAATGATCGCGCAGGGCGTTCCGGTCATTGAATTGACGATAGGCGAACATGACATCCGCACAGCTGCCCCGATCCTTCAGCACATGCATGCCAGTGCACTTGGTGGGCACACAGGCTACGCCATGGTGCCGGGCACCGACACCCTGCGCGACAGTGTTGCAAGGCGCACGACCGAACGCACCGGTGTCAAAACGATCCGCGACAATGTCTTGATTACACCCGGGGGGCAATCTGCCCTGTTTGCCAGCCATGCAGCCGTATGCGACCCAGGCGACAAAGCGCTGTACATTGATCCCTATTACGCCACCTATCCCGGCACCTTGCGGGGCGTCAGCGCGATCCCCCATGCAATCCAGACGCGGGCAGATGATGGCTTTCAACCCCGCGCGAGCGATATCGATGCCGTCGCAAAGGGCGCCGCAAGTTTGCTGATCAATTCGCCTAACAACCCCACGGGCATCGTTTATTCCCGAGCCACTCTCGAAGGCATTGCAAAGGTGTGCCAGCGCCATGACCTCTGGCTGATCTCCGACGAGGTATATGACAGTCAAGTCTGGCAAGGCGCACATCTGAGCCCGCGCAGCCTGCCCGGAATGGTCGAGCGCACGTTGGTCGTTGGATCCATGTCGAAAAGTCACGCCATGACCGGCTCGCGCTGCGGCTGGGTTATAGGCCCTGCCGAGGCTATCGACCATATGATCAATCTGGCCACCCATACCACATATGGCGTTCCCGGATTTGTGCAGGATGCCAGCGCCTATGCATTAGATCAGGGCCCCGATATAGAAGCCGAGGTTGCGGCCCCCTTCCTTCGCAGACGCAACTTGGCCCAAGACATGCTGGCAGGTCAAACTGCGGTTAGCCTAGTCCCAGCGCAGGGTGCAATGTACCTGATGCTCGACATACGCAGCACCGGCCTAAGCGGAGACGCGTTCGCCAATACCCTTTTAGACAAACATCACATCGCAGTGATGCCCGGCGAAAGCTTTGGAAGTGCCGCAGCAGGCCATATCCGCGTGGCAATGACCATCGAAGACACTGCTTTCAAGACTGCCCTGCAGACCTTGTGCCACTTTGCACAAACCCTCACAGCCTGACACGCCAGATTACGCCCCATCCAAAACTATTGAAAAGCCCAGAGGCTGCAAACGACCTCATGTCGTAATTGGGACAGAAACAAGGATTCTTCTCAACCAACTTGGGTGCAAAGGCAATACGGCGACGACAGCAAGGAGGCTCTCGTGCAGGCATGCCATTGCAAAATCGTGTTGGTGTCACGCACCATCGGAGCAGAACGGGGACGCGCGGCGCGCGGGCGACCGGCATAGGCCAAGACGCCCTACACAATGCCTTTTTACATTATCCCGGAAAATACCATGAACGATCAAACTCCTTCACGCTCTGGCGGACGTGCCGCCCGTCGTGCTGCGCGCGCGGCACCACTTGCCAACCATCTTCGCCCGGTGCGCGCTGGCCTCTCTGGCGGCACGCTCAGCCCTTTGAGCCAACAAAATGTCGAGCGTATCCATACTGCTGCACTCGACGCACTGGAAACCATCGGCCTTATAGATGCCCCTGAAAGCGGCATTGCGTATCTGACCGGCGCAGGTGCCATTCTGGGCGATGATGGGCGCGTCCGCTTTCCTCGTGCTCTGGTCGAAGACACGATCGCGCGCGCAAACCGCAGCCTGACGCTGCACGGGCGCGATCCGGAACACGATCTAGAATTGTCAGGCACCCGCGTGCATTATGGCACAGCAGGGGCCGCCGTACACCTCGTCGAACCTGATGGCCGGAACTATCGCGAAAGCGGCGTTCAGGATCTGCATGATGCAGCGCGCATTTGCGACGTCCTAGACAACCTGCATTTTGTGCAACGACCGATGGTCTGCCGCGACATCCCAGACAATCTGGAGATGGACTATAACTCGATCTACGCCTGTGTGTCCGGAACCACAAAACATGTCGGCACGAGTTTCCATGACCCAGCCCACGTCGCCCCAGCGATAGAGATGCTGCACATGATCGCGGGCGGTGAGGACAAATGGCGCGAACGCCCTTTTGTGAGCAACTCCAACTGCTTTGTGGTCCCCCCAATGAAGTTCGCCACCGAATCTTGCCTCGTGATGGAGGAATGCATCCGACACGGCATGCCGGTGCTGTTGTTATCGGCGGGCATGTCGGGGGCAACAGCGCCTTCAACTATCGCAGGTGCCATCGTGCAGGCCGTGGCCGAATGCTTGGCTGGGCTGGTCTATGTCAACGCGGTGCAACCCGGAGCGGCAGCAATATTCGGCACTTGGCCTTTTGGCCTTGACCTACGCACAGGCGCAATGACCGGCGGGTCGGGGGAACAGGCCCTTCTGACGGCTGGCTGCGCTCAGATGCACAGGTTCTACGACTTGCCCGGCGGGGCAGCCGCTGGCATCGCCGACAGTAAACTCCCTGACATGCAGGCGGGATGGGAGCAGATGTGCTCAAATGTGATGGCAGGTCTATCAGGGCTTAACATGGTCTATGAAGCCGCAGGAATGCACGCATCATTGCTTGGATTTTGCCACGAGTCCCTCATCATGGGAGACGACATCATTGGCCAAGCCTTGCGCTGCGTGCGCGGCATCGAAGTTAATGATGAAACACTGGCACTGGATCAAATAGCCGATGTCTGCATGAACGGCCCCGGCCACTACCTTGGCACCGAACAAACCCTAAGTCGCATGCAAACCGATTGCGTTTATCCCAGGCTTGGCGATCGTACGTCGCCCAAGGAATGGGCCGAACTGGACAAACCCGACCTTGTGGCCAAAGCAACCGCCCGCAAGATTGAAATCCTGAGCCAACGGCCCCGCGCAAGTCTGAACCCCACCCTCGACGCTGCAGTGCGGGCAAAGTTCAATATCCACCTGCCATCCTTCTGAAATTCTGCACAACGTCCCACCTACCTTAGACGATATATCAAGGGTCGGTGGGCGGGCGCCTTTTGCGTCTGGCGCAAAACAGACCGGCACCGGCCGAACAATCAAGTAAAGCTTTGGCATCATCAACAGAAAAAACGGGGAGCAAAAGCCCCCCGTTGAGTCTCGCCGTTCAGGCTCAATATGTTAACCGCTCGGTACTTTTCTGCCTGCGGCCTGAACGTCGTCGGGGGCGAGCGCACCCGCCCCGTGTTAAGGTGGGAGGCGCATTTACCACCCCACCCTGTCTCTTGACTTGAGCTAGTACCGCACCTCTAGTGCCGCCCAAGTCCTTCGGTCGCATCGTCTCCTTAACTACACCCAGACGTTCCGCCACAGGTGTTGCACTTCATGCATGTTCCATTGCGCACAAGCGTGTAGTTGCCACACTCTCCACATGCTTCGCCTTCATAGCCCTGCATTTTTGCTTTGGTCCGTGCATCCAATCCAACCGTCCCAGAGGCAGCCGCCATCGTCGTGGTATTAACAGCAACAGCTCCGGCCACGGCCACTTCAGGCACCAGCGTTTCAAGTGCTGCAGCCGAGTCTTTTACCATCTCAGCTGTATCGGATATGCCACCTTGTAGCACGACAAGATCCTGCGGAAGACGTTTGCGCAAATAACCTGTCGAACTGATCTGCTTGAGCACTTCCAAAGATTTCGAGGCAGCCGTCTCACTCAGCTCGGCGACATTGGAAACACCTTCCTCAATCCCTGCGCCAATATCGTCAAAGCTAGCACCCTCTGGCTTCACATGTGCCAGGTCGGTGCGGTCCAGATAGCTGACAGCGAGTTCGCGGAATACATAGTCAAGGATCGACGTCGCATTCTTGATACTGTCGTTGCCCTGCACCATACCCGCTGGTTCGAACTTGGTGAAGGTAAAGGCATCCACAAACTCCTCAAGCGGCACGCCGTATTGAAGACCAACACTTACAGCGATGGCAAAGTTGTTCATCATCGCCCGGAAACCTGCACCTTCCTTGTGCATGTCGATGAATATCTCACCCAGATTTCCGTCTTCGTATTCACCCGTGCGCAGATAAACCTTGTGCCCGCCCACGATCGCCTTTTGCGTGTAACCCTTGCGGCGCTGTGGCATCTTTTCACGGTGTGATTTGATGATTTCCTTGACGATGACCTTCTCAACAATCTTTTCAGCGAGCACCACGGCTTTCTCTTGTGCCGACCCGCTTTCCAGAACCTCTTGGGCGTCATCATCATCTTCGACCAGCGAAGCAGCCAAGGGCTGCGACAGCTTGGATCCATCGCGATAAAGCGCGTTGGCCTTTACCCCAAGCGACCAGCTGAGTTCATACGCCTTCTGACAGTCCTCAATCGTTGCATCGTTGGGCATGTTGATCGTCTTGGAAATTGCCCCAGAGATAAAGGACTGGGCCGCCGCCATCATGGTAATGTGACTGTCAACGCTCAAAAACCGCTTACCAGTCTTGCCGCACGGGTTAGCACAGTCAAAAATGTGGTAGTGCTCGGTCTTGAGATGCGGTGCACCTTCCAATGTCATGGTGCCGCAAACGTGGTTGTTGGCAGCTTCGATGTCTGCTCGCGAAAACCCAAGCGAGCGCAGCAAGTCAAAGGTCGGATCATTCAGCTTTTCGGCTGGAATGCCCAGTACCTGCGTGCAGAATTCCTCGCCCAGCGTCCACTGGTTGAACACAAAGCGAATGTCAAAAGCACTTTCCAGCGCCGCATCCACTTTGGCCAACTCAGCCGCTCCAAACCCATGGCCCGCCAGTGTGGTATGGTTGATTGCTGGCCCGTTGCCAATCGACCCATGACCAACAGCATAGCTGATGATTTCCTCGATCTGGGCAGAACCATAGCCAAGGTTTTCTAGCGCAGCTGGCACAGAACGGTTGATAATTTTGAAGTAACCACCACCAGCCAGCTTCTTGAACTTCACCAAAGCAAAGTCCGGCTCGATCCCTGTCGTATCACAATCCATAACCAGGCCGATGGTGCCAGTTGGGGCGATCACCGTGGATTGTGCATTGCGGTAACCATTCTTTTCACCCAACTTAAGAGCTTCGTCCCATGCGGACATGGCCACATCAATCAGCCGCGCATCCGGACAGTTCGCATGATCCAGTGGGACGGGTTTGACCGCCAGCTTTTCATAACCGTCTTTGGCGCCATGCGCCGCCATGCGGTGATTGCGCATGACACGCAGCATGTGTTCAGCGTTCTTTTTGTATCCGGGAAATGGGCCCAACTCGCCTGCCATTTCGGCAGACGTGGCATAGGATACACCCGTCATGATCGCCGTCAGGGCACCACACAGCGCGCGGCCCTCGTCACTGTCATAACCGTACCCCATATTCATCAGCAGACCGCCAATGTTTGCATAGCCCAGTCCCAACGTCCGGAAGTCATACGACCGTTGCGCAATTTCTTTTGAAGGGAACTGCGCCATCATCACGGACACTTCGAGTGTAACAGTCCACAAGCGAGCAGCATTTATGTATTCTTCAACTTGGAACACACCATCCTTGAGGAAAGTCAGGAGGTTCATCGACGCCAAGTTACAGGCCGTATCGTCCAGGAACATGTACTCTGAACACGGGTTGGACCCTCGGATTGCGCCGTCTTCGGGGCAAGTGTGCCAGTCGTTCACGGTGTCGTGGTATTGAATGCCGGGATCGGCACATGCCCAAGCCGCATGGCCCACCTGCTCCCACAAATCCCGCGCCTTAACTGTTTTGGTCACTTCACCGTTTGTGCGATTGATCAATTCCCAATCCGCATCTTTTTCAACTGCCGTTAGAAAGGCATTGGTCACACGAATAGAGTTGTTTGAGTTTTGCCCAGACACAGAATTGTACGCTTCGCTGTCCCAATCGGTGTCGTATGTCGGAAACTCGATGCTGGTGTGGCCCTGGCGCGCATAGTCTAGCACACGCTTGACGTAGGTTTCTGGAATGGCGACTTTTTTGGCTGCTTTCACCGCTTTTTTCAAAGCGTCATTCTTTTTGGCATCATAGGCGTCTTCGACGGCACCATCCCAAGACTTGATAGCCTCAAACAAACCGTTAAGCTTTTCTTCGTGCATCTTGGAACCCGCCACGATGCTCGCCACTTTTTGCTCTTCGATGACCTTCCAGTTGATGAAGTCCTCGATGTCGGGGTGATCCGCATCTACGATGACCATCTTGGCCGCGCGGCGCGTTGTGCCGCCAGACTTGATGGCCCCCGCGGCGCGGTCGCCGATTTTCAGAAATCCCATCAGGCCTGACGATTTACCACCGCCGGATAGATTTTCGCCTGCGCCACGCAAGCTTGAAAAGTTCGTACCGGTGCCAGATCCATATTTAAACAAACGCGCTTCGCGCACCCAAAGATCCATGATGCCACCGTCGTTCACCAGATCATCACTGACAGACTGAATGAAGCAAGCATGCGGCTGCGGGTGTTCATATGAGGATTTAGACTTGGTCAGTTTCCCGGTCTTGTAGTCAACATAGTGATGGCCCTGCGCGGGACCGTCGATGCCGTACGCCCAGTGCAGCCCGGTATTAAACCACTGAGGCGAGTTTGGCGCAGCCCGCTGGGTCGCTAGCATGTGCCGCATCTCATCGTAGTAGGCACGCGCGTCTTCTTCCGTGGTAAAATAACCACCTTTCCAGCCCCAGTACGCCCACGCACCCGCCAGACGATCGAAAACTTGTTTTGACGACGTTTCACCACCCATCTCGGCGCCAGCGGCGGCCTTAGAACGCCACAGGAACTCGGGAACGTCTTCTTCTTCAACCTTTTGGAGTTTGGAAGGAACACCCGCCTTGCGGAAGTATTTTTGCGCAATCACGTCGCTCGCAACCTGGCTCCAGGAGGCGGGCACTTCGACGTCATCGAGGTGAAACACAATCGTTCCATCAGGATTGCGAATCTCGGACACGGTTGTCACGAAATCTAGATCGGAATAGGCATCTTGCCCGGCTTTGGTAAACTGACGTTCAATTTTCATTGTGCTGCCTCGTGTTTCAGCATGTGGTTTTGTCAGGCAGTCCCAACGTTGTGGGCGCCCGGTGGTGGTGTCGACACAAAGGAAAGCTGTGACTCAACCGCTCCGGTAACACCCGGCACGGCCTAGATTGGCCATCTTTATAGCGTTGCTTTCATCTTTCTACCTAGAGCGCCAAAATAGTGCGATTAACTACATATTGTGCTGCCGCTCGTTTCCAGTACAAGGTGACGTATGCGATGCCCTCTCGTCAATGAAATTTTAAAGTTTTTGTGACAACTTTTGTCTTGACCCACTCGAGAAACTTAAATGGGTAAGGCCAGTTGTGATTCACGACTAAATCGCGCCACCTGAGGGCGTAAAACTATCCCCCGGTGACCTGCTGATTTTTCCATATAACTTCGTAGCTTACAGTAAATTATGAAAGTTTTAACTGAACTTACCCACAGACTTTTCTCGCAAATGTGGAAAACCTTGGCTGAGCTGCTAAAGATGTGGTGTCATTGCTACACGCTCCGCTTGATCCGAATTTCGCGAGCGATCTTTGTGCTCGGCTTAACCGCGACTGGCGCCTGCGCTCCAAAATTTATAGCGTGCGTGATCACATCCGAACAAGATTTGCCCGTACGCAGAGCAATCTATACAGAATCCCCTGTCGCATTTGATGCCGCATACAAGTCGTAATGTTAAACGCCCGGTGATGTCGTCAAACGGATTTCGACTAACGTTGTGCGATGCCGAACCCCACCACAGCCGAACATAGCCTAGTTTTTGTTGCTTCAATACGATGGTCAATTGAAAGTGCTGTCGCTGATCGTGCAAAAAAACCTGCAAAAACGACGCATTTTATGTCGTCAATCTGTCCTAATTAGCCGAAGTCATTCAGAAATCTGGCAAACTACGTTACGTCTACCTTAATCAGGATGCTCTAGATGACTTAGTGGATAGATTGCTTATGATTACTGGCGGCATCGTTGCCACCATTTCCGCTACTCATCAACAATGCGATAATATGGTCGGAGCGAGAGGATTCGAACCTCCGACCCCCTGTACCCAAAACAGGTGCGCTACCAGGCTGCGCCACGCTCCGACCGTGGCACTCTCTTAGACCGGCTTTTGGCAATTGAAAAGGGCCTGAAAGCGTTCCGATGGACAAGAATCGCGAGTTAGATGCAGCACGGGGTGCTCGAACACGGTAACAAGAGTGTAAAACATGACAAAAACCTTAATCCTTCAGCACGGCCAGGCCGCGACGACTGGGTCAAAGGTGGGATGGCGTAACTGGCTGCCGACCGAAATTCCCAGCATCTGGGACAAGCCGCCATTGATTTCCAGAACATGTGTCAGACCATCTCCGCCAAAGATTGCCGTGTCGTTCATCGGTTCTGCGCGGTGGTGAATGTGTTTTATTACTCCTGCTGGATCAACAAAAATCATGTCCAGCGCAATCAGCGTATTACGCATCCAGAAAGAAATTGATTGCGGAGTGGGGTAAACAAACAACATCCCAGCCGACGCAGACATTTCTGCGCGATGCATAAGCCCAAGGGCGCGTTCCTGCGGATTGTCTGCGACTTCGACGCTAAATCGCACCTGACCAAATTCACCGCGAACCCAGACGGTATTATTGCTGCATAACACCTGTGCCTGTGCAGACATTCCAATCGCGCATGTCACCCACACAGCAGCAGCGATCGCCCAGCGGCGCGTGCAAGTGTCAGTCATCGCGGCTGACTAGTGCAATTTCCCAAGCCACAACTTCCGCAGCCATTTGGCCTCGATTGCCGCTTATGACGCGCAGCGCCAGCGCTTCTCCGGGTTGCAAGTCTGACAGACCCGAACGGCGCAAAACTTCAACATGCAAGAAAACATCCTCGGGCTTTCCAAACACATTGGCAAACCCGAACCCCTTACCCTTATCGAACCATTTGACCCGCGCCGGCACGAGAGCAGTACCCGCAATTACGTCATCATCTAGATCGGCAATGTCAGCGAGAGAATCCGTGACGTCATGTATTGGCGGTGCGACTTCAAGGATCTCGACCGCCTGCACGCCGCGATCAGTATTTTGAACACGGACTTCAATTGATGCACCATCTGCAACAGATGACTGGCCAAAGTCTCGCAAGACATTGACATGCAACAAAATGTCGGGGCCACCCGTGTTCGCGACTACGAAACCAAACCCTTTGACAGGGTCAAACCATTTCACAGTCCCGACGACTATATCCGAATCTGTAGTGTATTCAGTCACGAGCTAGCTTTCGTAAAAATATTCAGCGACGCCAGATGTCCACTAAGCGCATACGATTTTCAAGAATAAAATCGCTTTATTTCAAACATTTGCATTTCACGTAACATGAAATTCAGGGATTAAGACGCGAAATTTGCCATTGCGCACTTGGATTTTCACGTATCCAGCGAAACCGATCGTGCAATCGAAATGCACCGTCAGCCCAAAATTCAATCTCGATCGGGGTAATGCGGTATCCGCCCCAAAAAGGGGGGCGCGCCGGGTTAGCGCCCTGCTGTGCTGTGACTTTGGCGACTTTGGCCATCAAAGTTGCGCGGCTTTCCAAAGGCTTACTTTGATCCGATGCCCATGCCCCAAGCCGGGACTTTAACGATCGCGACGCGTAATATGCATCCGACTTCGGACCACTCTCTTTCTCGACGATGCCGCGCACCCGGATCTGCCGCCGCAAAGACTTCCAATGCATCACAAACGCAGCCTTTTGTGCGTGATCTAGCTCCGCAGCTTTGGCACTGCTATAGTTCGTGTAAAATACAAAAGCGTCATCTTCGACATCCTTGAGTAGAACCATCCGCGCATTTGGCATGCCTTGGGCGTCTACTGTACTAAGCGCAATGGCACTGGGGTCATTGATCTCGGTCTCTTCCGCTTTTTTCAGCCAGTCGCGGACAATCTCGAATGGGTTTTCGCCTGCGAATTCACCGTGCCGGTCTGCCATTTGTGTCTCCCACTTTAGACGCTCGAAAGTAGCACCAATTCGGTATGCTTCAACCACCTCGCGCTCCCTTGATGCGCTTTGTTCAATAGCCTACAGCTAAGACGTGGAACAAAAAACCAGATGAGGCAGCGCAATGGCAAACGAACTGATGGCGGGCAAGCGAGGTCTGATAATGGGCCTTGCAAACGACAAATCCATTGCGTGGGGTATCGCCAAAACGCTGCACGATGCAGGCGCAGAGTTGGCCTTTTCTTATCAGGGTGAAGCGCTCAGAAAACGGGTTGGTCCGCTTGCAGCCCAGTTGGGCAGCGATATTGTACTGCCATGTGATGTGGGCGACGAAGCCTCTCTTGATGCGCTGTTCAGCAGCCTAAAAGGATTTTGGGATGGGCTTGATTTTGTGGTCCATGCCATCGGCTTTTCAGACAAAAGCGAACTACGTGGTCGCTATGTCGATACCAGTCGCAACAATTTTAACCTGACCATGGACATTTCTGTCTATTCATTCACCGCCGTCATGCAGCGTGCGGAAAAGATGATGAACAGTGGCGGCAGTGCACTGACGCTCACCTATTACGGCGCAGAACAGGTGATGCCGCATTACAACGTGATGGGCGTGGCCAAGGCTGCGCTTGAAGCTTCGGTTAAATATCTAGCCGAGGATCTTGGTAAGGACGGCATTCGTGTCAACGCGATAAGTGCCGGACCGATCAAGACGCTAGCCGCCAGCGGTATTGGCGATTTCCGCTACATAATGAAGTGGAACGAGTATAACTC
>Ga0115549_1001648_pt1 | contig 13301 bp, 6 predicted proteins | sample COGITO_mtgs_1004_2_FD_87176 | JGI IMG/M metagenome (GOLD analysis project Ga0115549, IMG submission 87176) | Pelagic marine microbial communities from North Sea - COGITO_mtgs_100430 | ecosystem: Environmental > Aquatic > Marine > Epipelagic | place: Germany:Helgoland, sampling site Kabeltonne...
TGATGCGGCTTACGCCTACACTAACAAAGGTAACCTTGTTGGTGTCATTAGTGATGGGTCAGCGATTCTTGGGCTAGGTAATCTTGGTGGCCTCGCCAGCAAGCCAGTTATGGAAGGCAAAGGTGTATTATTTAAGCGTTTTGCTGGCATAGATGTGTTCGACATCGAAGTAGCAACCCAGATTCCAGCAGAATTTGTACAAACGGTTGCGAATATTTCGCCGACTTTCGGTGGTATTAATCTTGAGGATATCAAGGCGCCTGAATGTTTTGAAATTGAGCGTATGCTAAAAGAGCGCTGTGATATCCCGGTCTTCCATGATGATCAACACGGGACCGCAATTATTATTGCAGCAGGACTGCTCAACGCATTAGACTTACAAGGTAAGCAGCTCAAAGATGTCTCGATCGTCTGTGTAGGCGCTGGAGCTGCAGGAATCGCTTCCATTCATTTGTTGTTGAAACTCGGCGCTCAGCATAAAAATATTTATGTGCTTGATCGTAATGGGGTAATCCACAGTAAACGAGACGATCTCAATCAATACAAAGCAAGTTTTGCAAACGATACTGAGAAGCGAACTTTGGCTGATGCCCTTGATGGTGCAGACGTTTTCATTGGCGTATCCAGCGCCAATTTGCTTGGCAAAGATCTTTTAAAGCGAATGGCGCCAAAGCCTGTGATCTTTGCCCTGGCAAACCCTGATCCGGAGATTAGGCCAGAATTTGCCAAACAGGTTCGGGATGATTTGATTATCGCGACTGGTCGAAGTGATTATCCAAATCAGGTTAACAACGTATTATGCTTTCCGTTTATCTTTCGGGGCGCTTTAGATGTGCGGGCGTCTTGTATTAACCACGATATGATGATTGCAGCCGTCGAAGCCATTCGACTTATTGCTAAGCAGAGTGTACCACAATCGGTGCAAGATGCTTATGATGGCACAGTACCAGGATTTGGGCCCGACTATATTATTCCTAAGCCAATGGATCATCGATTGCTAGGCGCTGTTTCAGCGGCAGTTGCAAAAGCAGCTGTAGATTCGAAAGTCGCTCGATTGCCATATCCAAGTCATTATCCACTTGAGAATGTCGATTGTGTGTTTGGGGTGGCGCCAACTTTAGAGTGAGCGCTTACAGGGCTTGTTAAATGTTGAAGATTACAAGCATTTTGAAATGCTTGGTGTATTGGAACACTAGACAGCAAGCAACAAAAACTCAAAAACTAATACAAAGCAGAATTTGCATTGCTCATTAATAATGTTGCAAGTATAAGTTGCTTACTCTCCCTAGGGCGCGTGGACATTTAAACCCTACCTCAGTTTTCGCTTCAAAACGTGTCAGCCGAGGCGCTGAGCGACGTCTGGCTTGACCCAAATGAGCGAAATGCAACAAAGGATGTTGAGTCTTGAAGTAAAACCCGTAGGGCTGGGCTCAATGTTTCCTCAAATGCGTCAATCTACTCTTGTAGGGAAGCTGTTGAAATGCACGCGCCCTAGAGCTAAAGCGACAGGGGAGTATTAGGGCGGCCCACTTCCAGATAGCTTGAGAAAATATTTCAAGAGAGCCTATGGAAGCAGCAGCGCCTTATTCTGGTAGGCTAAGATGCAGTATTGAGTGCTTTTATATGCTGGGCAAGGCGACTCTTATGGCGAGCGGCTTTGTTTTTGTGCAAGACACCTTTTTGAGCCATACGATCAATAATCGGAACCAGCGCTGTATAAGCGGTAGTTGCTTGCTCAGCGTCTTGACTTGCAACTGCTGTATAGACGCGCTTAATATAAGTCCTCACCATGGCGCGCTGGCTCGAGCGTAACACGCGACGTTTTTCATTTTGCAAAACTCTTTTACGGGCTTGTTTAGTATTTGCCATTCGGATAAGTCCTTTGTTTAGCCCAGTTTTGAGCTTGATTGTGAATTTGCTTGTTCGATATTGATTGATTGATTGCATCGGCATGAACAAACTTCGGTTTCCAAGCGCTCGTAAAGTCACTCTACGGCCTTAGCGGAACTCAATTAATCCCGGATTACACTTCCAAAAGCGTTGGCGCAGTATGTTAGACTGTGCCAGCCTGTGTCAAGCGCAGCCGTACTCACATTTGCCATGCAAGTCTTAGCAGACTATAAGAAAGGGTGATAAAGCGCGGTACACTGTCGGTATTGGTGAGCGGTTGCGCCATCTTCAAAACGTCTGCGAATATGAGGAAGGAAAACGCCACCATGCGTTTAAAGCATATAAAGATTGCGGGCTTTAAGTCATTTGTTGACGTCACAACTATTCCTTTGCCACAAAATATGACCTGCATTGTCGGTCCAAACGGCTGTGGCAAATCGAACACGATTGACGCGGTGCGTTGGGTTATGGGTGAGAGTTCGGCAAAGCATTTGCGGGGCGAATCTATGACTGACGTTATTTTTGCTGGCTCGAGTGGACGCAAGCCGGTTTCCCAAGCGAGCGTTGAACTCCTATTTGACAATAGCGATCGTCAAATTCTAGGTGAATACGCTCAGTATGACGAAATTGCAGTGAAGCGGGTGGTGACCCGAGATGGTCAGTCTAATTACTATCTTAATAATGTGAAGTGTCGCCGACGTGATGTAACCCATTTATTTCTGGGGACAGGGTTAGGTCCGCGTAGTTATGCGATTATCGAACAGGGTATGATTAGTCATCTTATCGAAGCAAAACCAGATGAGCTGCGAGTCTATCTTGAAGAAGCCGCTGGAATCTCAAAATACAAAGAAAGGCGTCGAGAAACCGAGCTCCGGATGAAGCGCACCCGAGAGAATTTGGAGCGTTTGCATGATCTTCGAGATGAGCTTGAACGCCAGCTCAAACGCCTTGCCAAGCAAGCTGAGGATGCCAAAGCGTTTAAGGCTTTACAAGCAGAAAAACGTCGCAAACAGGCCGAACTCGCTTGGATCAAACGCCGATCGCTGGCAAATGTGAGCGATCAACTCACGCAAACAATTCGTGCTGAAGAAGTGAAGCTTGAAGCACTCTACGCCCAGCGTCGTGAAGTGCAGACCAAGCTAGAAGTGTTGTCACAACAGCTTATCGCTTCGGAGCAGAATTTCCATTCTAAACAAAAAGCGTTTTATACCGTTGGGAATGAGCTCTCAAAGCTTGAAGAAGCGCAACGCTATCGGCAGCAACGCCAAGGGCAGCTTGATGCCGAGCGTCTAGAAGCCCAGGCGAACATGGCGCAAGTGCAAGGTCACCAGCAAGCGGATCAAGAACGCTTGACAAGTCTTAAGACCCAGTTGGCAGAGCACGAACCAGAGCTTGAGATACTCGATGAGCGAGTCGAACAGGCAGCTGATCGTTTTGAGCAAGCTCAACTCGATTACGAGCAATGGCAGCAGCAGTGGCAGCAGCATATTCAAGCAAGTAGCGAGTCTCGAGAAACCGCCCAGGTCGCCCAAGTGACGATCAATGCCCAAGAAAACACTCTCACTCGGTTGCGAGATCGGCAAGATCAAATTCGATTGCAATTGACGGACCTCAATATGAGTGAGGTACGGCAACGACTCGACGAAGCTCGGCGCCACTTTGAGCGGTTATCAAGTCAAGGGGGTGAAGTTGAGCAACAGTTAGCGCAGAGTAAGCTTGCACTTACGGCCCTGATTGAGCAACGTAGTATCTTGCAGCGTCAAATTTCAGATCAGCATGCCAAACATGATCAAGCAAAAGGTGAATATACCTCGCTTGCTAAAGTACAAGAAGCCTCATTGCGACCAAATGATCAGGCTCAGCAGCGCTGGCTTGATCAGCACGAATTGCAAGATCAGCCACTACTTGCTCAGCGGCTCAAAGTACCGAGTCAATGGCAAAGCGCGGTTGAATCACTTTTTGGTAGTTTGCTTGTTGCCCGTTGTGAGATACCCGATCCTTGGAAGCTTCACGATCAGCCAAGTCCTGTGCAGACGTTTCTACTTGGCGCTATTCGTAAGCCATCCACGACAACTTGCGCTGACCAGATGAGTACTCGGGCAACGCTAAAACATGCTAGTACAGGTGTTGAACTCCAAAGCCTTATCGATATTTTAGAGATTGAGCCAACAATTGCATTACCAGGCTGGATTTTCGACGTGTACTTAGCACAAGATTCACAGCAAGCAGAGCAGTTTGCAACGAGTTTACAACCGATGCAATCGATTCTTACACAGCAAGGCGTCTGGCTCGGTCCAGGCTGGGCTATGGTCGGTAAGGGGCAAGCAGCAAGCGGCTTGCTGGTCAGAAAGCAGGACCTTGCAATTTTAAGCGAGCACATTGAGACATTACAGGCTACTTTGACATGCTCAGAAGCAACCTGTACAGCGTTGGATACCCAAGTCGGACAAGCTCAAGCAAATCTTGAGCAACAACAGCATAGCCTGCAAGAGCATCGAGCATTGATGAGTCAAAGTCAGCAACAGATTGCTGGCCTTGGCGCAAAAGATGAACAATTTCAGCTTCAGCATCAAAGACTCGAAGAAGAGCAGCGCTTAATCGAGCAGCAGCTCAAGCAAGAGCTCACCTCGCTAAATGAGCAACGTAATCGCCTTGAGATAGCTGTTGAGCGCATGGCGGAATTTGAAGATGCTCGCACTCAACTAGAAGCTCAGCAAGATCAGCTCACCGTTGGTTTAGGATTGGCTCGAGAAGCGCTGCAGCAGGATCAGAACAATGCGAGGACCCTAGAGCAATCAATTCAAATTGCACTTGCAAGTGTCCAAAGTATCGAGCAGCAGTTGGCCAGGCTTAATGAACAAGCTGAGCAAAATCAGCGTAAAGAACAGCAGCTCGCCCAGGAGCTGTCACAGTTGCACTTGGCGACAGATGAATCTCAGCACTTATCAGAGCTTGTGGCAAGCCGAGCCGAGCTTGAACAAACCCAAGCCGAGGCTAAAGATTTACTCGAAAGTCAGCGCAGTCTTCAACGACACTGTGAACAACAACTCCAAAGCGCACAAAGTGCTATTGAACGTTTACGCTCTGAGCTGGAACAATTGCGGATCAAAGCGCAAGCCCGAGCAAGTGATTTAAGTCATATTGACGCCGAGCTTGCGCAATATGAGCTTTCCAATCAAGCACTTGCCGAGGCATTACCAGCTGATGCGCGGCCACGCGATTGGCAGCAAGCCATTGATACTTTGGAGCAGCAGGTCCAAAAGCTTGGAGCGATTAATCTAGCAGCAGTTGAAGAATTTGAGGCTCAATCTGAGCGTAAACAATATCTTGATGATCAGCATCTTGATCTCGAGACAGCATTGTTCACGTTGGAAGCAGCGATTGAACAGATTGATCAAGAAACCCGTGAGCGGTTTTTTGCGACTTTTGAACGAGTTAATACCGGCATGAGTGAGTTGTTTCCGCGTTTATTCGGTGGCGGGCATGCCCATTTGCAGCTTGTCGGTGATGATGTGTTATCGGCAGGGGTTGCGATTATGGCTCGGCCACCAGGTAAGAAAAATAGTAGTATTCATATGTTATCGGGTGGAGAGAAAGCCTTAACTGCGATATCATTGGTATTCGCAATTTTTCAGCTTAATCCAGCGCCATTCTGTATGCTTGACGAAGTCGACGCACCCCTTGACGATGCCAATGTAGGCCGATATGCCAATATGGTGAAACACATGTCAGAACAGGTGCAATTCATCTATATTAGTCATAACAAGATCGCGATGGAGCAAGCTGATCAGCTCATGGGTGTCACTATGCAAGAGCCTGGAGTTTCACGGTTAGTTTCTGTCGATGTCGGTGAAGCGAGTGCGCTTGCTGCGCTTTAAAACTGAACCGTCCCGATTGCGGGCATTAACACGAGTAAATCGGCGACGCAAAACGGTCGAGATGCAGCCAGAAGGGGATTATACGTGGATTTCGGAATGCGAGAGATACTCATTGGGTTGGGTTGCATTATCATGGCGGTGTTGTTTGTAGACGCCTATCGTCGGGTGAGAGACAGTCGTCGCTCACAGTTTGGCGCAAGGCTTGCGCGTTCAACTGCAGAGATGAACAATACAAGCTTAGAAGGATTTGATGACGACGAGCAGGCGCTTACGCCAGTCAGATCCAATGAAGCCCAATCAGGTCGCATTGGTCAAGGCCGAGCCGAACCCCATGAAGATCAGGGCTCGACCAAACAGTTTAAGGTGCGTATTTCGGCGCAAAAAAGTGCAGTGAGGAAGCAAGCGATCGATAAGCATGGGCAAAGTGCCCCGCAGGCCAGTGAAATGCCGATCATCAAGCGAGCTCAACATTATGAGTCAGGTGTGTTAAATGAAAGCCGCAAACGCAAAGGGTTGAAAGAGGATTTGGTGACCGCTCCGCGCCAGCGTAAAAACGTGGCCATCAATACCTTGCTGCAACCTGCACTTGCCCAGGGACCTGAGGCTGGTGATGTGTACTCAGCTCGACGTAATACAGCAGCATCACAACTTGCCCGTGCAAAGCACAACACGCAAGTGCAGGCAGCAACTGAAAAGCAGACTAGAGCTGACACTAAAGCGCCCGAGAAGGTTTCAGAACGTGGGTCAGGCAGTTTAGAGCCTAAGCGTGCTGCGCAAGCTCCGGCAAAACGTAAAACAGGGGTAGCAGATTCTACAGGCGCTAAAGCACCGGCACTACCAGAGGTAATAGTGTTGCATGTTGCGGCGCGAGCGGATCAAGAATATTTCGATGGCGAGCAACTCGTGCAGAACTTGTTGGCGCAAAACATGCGTCATGGTGATAAAAAGATTTTTCATCGCTTCGAACGACCAGAAGAGCATCGTGGGCATTTATTTAGTATGGCAAACATGGTCAAGCCCGGAACTTTCGAGCTCGACCATATGAATTCGTTTGCTACGCCTGGCGTCACCTTCTTTTTAGAATTGCCTTGTGAAGGATCCGCGCGCTACGCATTTGATTTGATGCTCATTACAGCGCGCAAGCTCGCTCGAAGTTTTCACGCAGAGCTTCGCGATCAGAATCAAAATGTACTTACTGAGCAAGCAGTTGATCATCTTTTGCAGCGAGTTGTGGATTTTGAGCGTAAGCATCGTATGCGAGCTCGAACTGAGCAGATTCGTGAACGGAACGGTATTTTATAGGCGAAGCAAAGCAAGTGGCGCAGCTCCTCGAACAAACGCACGCAATCCTGTGTGAGCAACTCAACGCTGCCGATCATGCTTACTATGTTTTGGCACAGCCAATCAGGACTTCTCAAGCCTATGACCAACGTATGGCTGAGTTACTTGAACTTGAGCAGCACAATCCTAGCCTCGTTACGCCGCAATCACCGAGTCAGCGTGTTGCTGGCAGTGTGGCGAGCGGGTTCGAGTCAATAACGCACCTCGAACCTATGCTGTCATTAAGTAATATCTTCTCATGTGCTGATTTGCAACGATTTCATCAGCAGCTCTTAGATGAGCTTGATCAAGATCAGCTTCAATTCACTCTGGAACCTAAAATAGACGGGTTAGCAGTCAGTCTTATCTATCGATATGGACAATTTGAGCAAGGCGCGACTCGCGGCGATGGCCGCACTGGTGAAGACATCGGTCACAATCTGCGTACCATAAAAAGTGTCCCACTAACGCTGCGAAACAGTGAGCACGTATTTGGATTTGTTCCAGAGCTGTTGGAGCTCAGGGGTGAGGTATTCATGCCTAAATCTGGGTTCGTCGCTTTAAATGAGCAATTGCAGCAGCACGATCAAAAGTGCTTTGCCAATCCTCGGAATGCAGCGGCAGGCAGTTTACGCCAGCTCGACCCTCGTTTGACCGCAAACCGTCCTTTGGCATGGTTTTGCTATGGCATCGGTGCTTGTGATGAGCGCTCAATGCAATGGTTGGCGCGCAATGCTGCGCGTCACAGCCAGCGGTTAAATGTGGCAGCGCGTTTAGGGGTGCCAGTGGTACCGCTTGCAGCCCAAGCGAGTACCCTTGATCAGATTCAAAGTCAGTATGAACAAATGCTGCGTGAGCGAGCCGAGCTCGATTACGACATTGATGGCATGGTACTGAAACTCGACGATATGAACCAACAGCGGTTTCTTGGTGATGCCAGTCGTACACCTCGGTGGGCAAGTGCGTATAAATTTCCGCCAGAGCAAGGGCAAACTCAAGTCGAAACTGTGCGGTTCCAAGTTGGTCGAACCGGCGTGCTAACTCCAGTTGCCAGTTTAAAACCCATTAATATTGGCGGCGTGTTAGTGAGTCATGTCAGTTTGCATAACATTGATGAAATCGAGCGGCTTGGGCTTGCAATCCATGATTGGGTCGTAGTGCATCGAGCTGGTGATGTTATTCCCAAAGTGGTGCGGGTGCTCGATGAACAACGGAATTCAAACCGCGAAAGCGTGAAAATTCCCACAGCCTGTCCAGTGTGTGGCGGAGCAGTGATGCGACTTGAGGTCGCAATCAAATGCGCTGCTGGGCTCAGTTGCCCAGCGCAACTCAAAGAATCCCTGCGTCATTTTGCCTCTAGATCTGCAATGGATATCGATGGCTTTGGTGAGCGCCTAGCAGAACAGCTCGTTGCTTTGAATCTCGTCAGACAATTGGCTGATGTCTTTGATTTGAATCAAGCGCAGTTGCAAAATCTCGAAGGCTATGCCGAGCGTAGTGCAAGTAAATTATTGCACGCAATTGAATCGGCAAAGACTACAAGTTTTGGCCGTTTTCTTTACGGTCTTGGTATTAGTGGAATTGGTGAACAGCTTGCACTCGTGCTTGCAGAGCATTTTAAATCAGTTGAGAATTTGTTTGCCGCCAATCATGAGCAATTTGAAGCGATCGAAGGTATTGGGCCGGTAATAGCGAAAGCACTCGTGCAATTTTGTGCGGATCAAACCAATCGAGTCCAGGTGCAACGTATGCTCGCTGCTGGTGTGCATTGGCCGGCTTTTGATACATTAGAATCAACAGCTGATCAGAGCGCTACCCAGCAATTTTCAAAACAAGTTTTCGTTATTACGGGAACGTTCGAGCACTTTTCTCGAGATCAACTTAAGCAGATTTTGCAGCGTCACGGGGCTAAAGTGACCAGTAGTATCTCTAAAAAGACTGACTATATACTGGTGGGTCAAGCGCCGGGTAGTAAGCTTATTAAAGCTCAAGCCCTCGGTGTGAAGGTGCTTTCAGAACAACAGTTCTATGCCCAGGTCGAGCCATTAATGTTCACACCTACAACGTAATAAACCTGTCGATTAACGTAATGACCGCCGAGCCGTCGAGGCAGCTTGTTCATCGAACATTCGATCCAAGCCGCGATCCTTTTTATTGGGATCGACTTTTGCTTGTGCTTGAGCCTGCATAGCTTGTTGTTGGCTGCTACTAAGTTGCTGGGTTACGGTTTGCACTTTCTGGCGAAGTTGTTCAATTTCTTTTACAAACTTTCGGTGATTCGAGCGCGAGTACTGGGCTAAGGCTTGGTTTAGGTGATGGAGAGCGACTTTATGCTTGCTTTGAGAAAGCGCTTGTTCAGCGATTTGCTGATGGGTATTGACGCCTATTCGAACGTACAGTGAACTGAGCTCTTTAATTTGTTCAGCGACCAGCGTACGACGAGATCGACGAGATCGCCCAATAAACTGTAAGACTTTTACGAGATGCTGGAGCCGCTGCTGAGTTTCTCGTAGGGCTTGTGCTTTTACAGTTGGGTTTTTTGAAGGTGCCTTGGCATGTTTGAGCTGATTGATCTCGTCATTGGTGACTACGATTTGACGTTGCACCCAATTATCCTGGCTATCGAGTTTCTCAATACTGTTAAGGCCTAATAAAATCTCATCGAGTAACAACGATCGAACTGGAATAGGCATCAGCTTGGGATCAAAGCTCGTAAGCAAATTCTGATAGGTTTTAATTCGCTGCAATATTTTGTCTTTAAGCTTTGCTTTGCGCTTACTATTGTTTTCGAGCATGACAATGACAGTTGCCAATACCGCAAGTGTCACCAAACCGCCAGCAATACTCACAATCGTAAATGTTGATACCATAAGATTTTCTCTGCCGGTCCGCTAGGGCGCGTGGACATTTAAACACGCCACTCTGCTGGAGTTCATTTTTTCTCAAAAAGAAGAGCTGATCAAAGCCCCGTGCATCTCATCAGCAAAGTCATCATGTTCGAAAGCGTGAAATACCATGGGTTTCATCAGCTTTTTAGCAAAATTACTCTTTTGATAAAGTGTCGTCATAACAAGATCAAATTTGAATCGACTTGCATCACTGATAACAGCAAGCCTCTATGCGATCCTAAAACTTGGATATGATCAAACGATGACCGTCTTGTAACAAGTATAGATGCTAAAAAGCGGCCCTGTGCCACATATTATTAATAAGCTATCAACAAGTCGCCAAGACATGGATAAAATAGTCCTTTTAGGGCTGAAACAGCGAATTAGGGCTGAAACAGCTAAAAGGTCATTAAGGGTGCCCCAGCGGTGTCAACGTTACAATAAAAACGGAAGCTACAAAAGCTACTTTGATTGGTTGATTATTAGGGTATATCAATTTACTGGCGTCTATCAACTAGCTGAGTTGGCAGCTGCAGCGACTTTGATGGTACTTTGGCATGAATAAGGCGGGCATCAGCGGTTATATGTGCTTGCTCGCCAAGATGATGTCGATAGATGACTTGATAGGTGACAATATTTTTAACGTATTCGCGCGTTTCTTTGAAGGGAATAGTATCAATCCAGATGTCGCCAGCTATGGCTTGCAAGTCTGGTTGCCACTCAAGTACTCGATGGGGTCCAGCGTTGTAAGCTGCGGTTGCCATCACTATGTTTTGGTCAAATTGGTGATAAAGCTCTCGTAAGTAAGCGCTACCTAGTAAAATATTAAAATCAGGCGTGAGCAATTGCTGAGTCCGAGGTTGGCCAAGACCAAGATTCTTTGAGACATGTCGAGCTGTCGCTGGCATCAGTTGCATCAATCCCATCGCACCAACATGTGATTGGGCATCCGCTCGAAAAGCGCTTTCTTGACGAATGACAGCAAATACCCAATCTGGCGCTATACCGTTGCTGGTTGCTTGGTAATCAACCGCTTTCGCGTGGTGACGAGGGAAGCGTAACTCGATGTTGTCATATTCAGCTGAACGCGCCGCTGTAAAAATTGCTTGGTAATCCCAGCCCCAAAGCTTGGCAAGATGTGCCGCTGCGCCGCGTTCAGAGTCATTAAGCGTTTTAAGACTTTTAACCCACTCACGATAGGCCGCTGATTTTTGCTTGAGAACGTAAAGTTCACGAGCGCGCTGTAATGCAGGCGTTTGTGCAACCGCTGTCAACTGCTCAGGGGTCTCAACCAAGCTCGCATGGTTGAGAGAGACAGGCTTGTCAAGCTGTTGACTTGCGATAAATCCATAGTAATTACGCTCCTTAGCAAGCTCTTGTAAAATTGCTTGAGAATGTTGCCAAGCGGCCATAGGCTGATAATTGTCTCGCAGTGCTAGATATTCAGCGCCTAGGTCAGTGCTCAGCGCAGCCCGCATTAAACGATGAATATATAGAACACTATTTGGATTGACACTTGGCCATTTCATTAACAGTAAGCGCCGGCTTTGCGCAAGAGCCAAAGCGTTAGTTGCCCGTGCTTGCCAATAGTGATAGCGACTGGCTTCGTGAGCTGAGGATGGCTCTTGGCTTGCCCATAGCAGAACTGCTGGCCAATTATTAGCCCGAATAGCAACTTCAAGCCGCTTGTCCTGGACCTTTTGATCCTGATTGAGCTGGTCGACTTGCAACAATAGTTCATAGCTGCGTGGATTGAATGTAAAGCTAATGTAGCGCGCAATATAACTTACGAAGCGATCACGCTCGGCTTGAGTGAAATGGAAGCCTTGATCGAGAATATCGTAAAATGCTAAGGTTTTTTCTTTGTCGGTGCGAACTAAGCGAGTCAGAGTATGCAGAACAATGACTCGATGCCTTGCTATGTCTTGAAATTCAGATGTAGTCTGAGCTAAGGACTCTGGATTGAGATAAAGCTTATGCCAAAGTGCGGCGTCACTACGAAGCGTTGCATCTTGCAACTGTCTTGCAAGATACTGGGCTAGCTTTAGATGATTACTTTCCATAGCCAGTTCTAAGCGCTGCCAGATAAGGACATCGGTTATCACGCCGGCGCTCTGCATTGTTTTGAACACTGGATCACAGGCACGATGTTGGGATCGACCAACTTTGTAGAGGGTTTTACCAGTTTCAAAGGCTTGCTCTGTTTTGCCAAGATTAAGCAAAGCCTGAGCGTAATAACACGTGAGTTCAGCGCGAGTTGCGTCGCTGGCCTCGTCATATACGAGCGCAAAGCGAGACCACTGATGATCCTTTGCAAGGTTTACCAGCCAGAATTGGCGTAGTTGCTCACTTATAGGCGAGTCTTGATGGGTACTTATAAATGCAAGTATTTGCTCTACTGGCGTTTTATCGATTTGACGGCGGTACTTCAAGTAGGTGAGATAACTCGCTAAAGGATACTCACTGGCGATGAGTTCGCGCTCAAGATGTTCAAATTGACTCATGTCGTTGCGTCGCAAGGCTGACACCGCTTTTGAATAATCTGCTCGCGCCTCGCGCCAGGTCACATCGCCGGCCAAAGGTTCGGCCACGCTCACGGAAGCGAACAATCCAGTAAGCCAAAAAATGACAATCGTTAATATCGTAGGAACAGGCATTCAAACTCCAAAATATTCGACATAAACGCTTTACGCTATACCTTGTCAGACCTATCAAAAAGGTAATCCGGCCCCAAAAAGGCGACTAGACTATTAGAGCGCTCACATAGGCTTGAGCGCGGCGCTCCTAGTGACTCTCTCTGTCTGCGTTCTACAATGGCCGAGCTTCTCTTGCCTGCGACTAGTTAATCTCTTGTCTGCAACGCTTTCTGATAAAACTTAGTATATTTTACGGTGTTACCCAAGATTGCTTTTCTGAAAATCTTTGGGCAACTAAAAGCGTGCGAGTTGAGTCAAGGGGAATAGTGAGATGTTAATATTATAAGCGAGATAGGCCAGCTTCGTTGTATCGCCTTGTGATTTTTCGATACATGGCCCGGAAATAGGCCTGTACAGCGCTTATTTTTATTGTTCAATAAGAAACCATATTGAGCCAAAATGCCTGAAAGTGTAACTTCATAGTGGAGAAACGCTGCTACTTTTGGAGAAAAATGGTAGACTAATCGCTAAAGGCTGATCATTTTTGATGATCGGTAGTCGCCAGCAGCTGTAACATTTGTAAGATTTCAGTGAGCCTACACATCTTCAAAACAATATTTTGCTTACAAGCATGAAATAGACAAAAAGTATCTTCAACTTTTGAATAGTTTGCTTGTCTGATTACTGAA
>Ga0115549_1001671_pt1 | contig 13194 bp, 10 predicted proteins | sample COGITO_mtgs_1004_2_FD_87176 | JGI IMG/M metagenome (GOLD analysis project Ga0115549, IMG submission 87176) | Pelagic marine microbial communities from North Sea - COGITO_mtgs_100430 | ecosystem: Environmental > Aquatic > Marine > Epipelagic | place: Germany:Helgoland, sampling site Kabeltonne...
GCGCGCCTTGAACAGTTCCATTCTATTAGTGTGGATATTATCTATGGCCTGCCCCTACAGACAGTGGATTCCATAAAAGCCACCATCCAGCAGGTGATCGATCTGGGCCCAGACCGGCTGTCGCTATTTAACTATGCCCATATGCCCAATCTATTTAAGACCCAGCGCCAGATCCCCTCAGAGACACTGCCCAGCGCCGAAGAGAAACTGGCCATGTTGCAGCAGTCCATTGAGCTGTTGGTGGCTGGGGGATATCGCTATATAGGTATGGATCACTTTGCCAAACCCCATGACAGCTTGGTCAAGGCGCAGCTGGAGGGATCGCTACAGCGTAACTTTCAGGGCTATTCAACTCATGGAAAGCCAACTCATGGAAAGTCAACTCATGACAAATCTCTTAATGAAAAGCCCCCTAATACAAACCCAAGTCATGGCGACTGGGACTTATTCGCATTTGGCGTCTCTGCCATCAGCGCCATCGACGGCGTGCTAGTGCAGAACCACAAGAAGATTGAGGACTATAACCAAGTAATAGATCAGGGCCATTTAGCCACCCAGCGCGGCCTTATTTTAAGCCCTGAAGACCGGCTGCGGGGCACCATTATTATGCAGCTGATCTGCCACTTTAAGCTGGATATAGAATCTATTGAAGCACAGTTTCAGATTTGTTTTGCCGCTCACTTTGCCGAGGAACTGCTGGCACTAAAACCGATGATTGCCGACCGACTGGTTAGTTTAAACCCGAGAGAGATTGTGGTTTCGGACAGTGGACGACTGTTAATCCGAGCGGTCTGTATGGTTTTTGACGCCTATTTAAACCGTCCAGCTGAGGCGCCAGTCAGCCATAACAGCAGTGAAAACATTCGTTTCTCACAGATAATGTAAGCCGATGATCAAACTAAACCCCTGCCAACATATTCTGCTGCCAACGGTAAAAGGGTTGGCCAAGAGCTGCCCTTTTCCGCTGCAAAAAAAAATCGCCCAGCTTTTTCTGGTGCCTGTTTTTGAGGAAGCTCGCCTTGATGGTGATCTCGATTTTCTCAGAGATCGGCGCATTGGCCTGGCCATCAGCGACATCGATTATCAGGCAACCCTGCGCCTGGAAAATGGCCACTTGGCTCTAGCCAAGTCGACCGCCTCTGAGGCGCCAACTGATGCCATTATTCGCGGCAATCTATCGGCCTTTATTCAGTTAGCCAACCGCAGTGAAGATCCAGATAGTCTGTTTTTTCAGCGGCGTCTCTGTATTGAAGGTGACACGGACTTGGCCCTAGAAGTGAAAAACCTAATTGACGCAGTGGATTTAGATGAGCTGCCAAAATGGCTAAAGCAAACCCTGTCACTCACCCAGCTGGTGGATAAACAGTTTGCTTAATCAGCTATCAAAATAATTTTAGAAGAGAATTTTAGAAGAGACTGAAAATGGAATTAGTATGCCCTGCCGGCAGTCTGCCGGCCCTTAAAGCCGCCGTCGACAATGGCGCCGATGCGGTCTATATCGGCTTCAAGGATGACACCAATGCACGGCATTTTTCCGGGCTTAACTTCAATGACCGCAAAGCGCAAAAAGCCTTGGATTACGCCCGAGACCGCGGGGTTAAAATCTTTGTGGCAATCAATACCTACGCCCAGCCCAAAGGTTGGCCGCGCTGGCAGCGGGCTGTGGATCTGGCTGCGGAGCTATCGGTGGACGCAGTAATCATCGCCGATCTGGGTCTGCTTAACTATGCCGCCCAGCGCTATCCGCAGCTGCCGCTGCATCTGTCAGTGCAGGGTTCCTGTACCAGTGCCGAAGGACTTAAATTTTATCACCGTGAGTTGGGTATTCGCCGCGCGGTATTGCCTCGGGTGCTGTCTCTGGATCAGGTAAAAATGGTCGCTGAGCAGAGCCCCGTAGACCTAGAGGTATTTGGCTTTGGCAGCCTCTGCATTATGGCCGAGGGCCGCTGTCATCTGTCCAGCTATGTCACCGATCAATCGCCGAATAATAGCGGCGTCTGCTCTCCCGCCAAGGATGTGCGCTGGACTCAGACCGAAGAGCACTTGGAGTCGCGACTCAACAATGTGGTGATTGATCGCTATCAGGCTGAGGAAACAGCGGGCTACCCAACCCTCTGCAAAGGTCGCTTTGCCGTGGAAGAGACTATTTTCCATGCTCTGGAAGAGCCGGTGAGTTTGAATACTCTAGACCTGATTCCGGATTTATATGCTGCTGGCATCAAGGCGATAAAACTTGAGGGGCGACAGCGCAGTCCGGCCTATGTGGCGCAAGTGGTTTCAGTGTGGCGCAGTGCTCTGGACAGTTTTGCCAATAACCCAGAAAAGTTTTCTTCCAAGGCTGAATGGATGCAGCGACTGGCTAAGGTTTCAGAGGGGTCACAAACTACTCTCGGTGCCTATCATCGCCCATGGCAATAAACTGTTTATAAAAGGCTGTTCTATATAAAAGCAGCTCTAAATAAGGTCTATTTTATGAAAATCTCAGTGGGTCCAATTTATTATTACTGGCCAAAGCAAAAGGTTTTAGACTTTTATCAGCAGATAATCCAAACCCCAGTGGATGTAATTTATCTCGGTGAAACGGTCTGCGCCAAACGGCGGGAACTGCGGAGCGGCGATTGGCTCGAACTTGCACAGGAACTCTGTGACTCTGGCAAACAGATTGTTCTCTCCACTCTGACATTGATTGAATCCCGCGCCGATATCGCCACCCTAAAAAAACTCTGTGCCCAGAGCCCCTGCTTGGTTGAGGCCAATGATATGTCGGCCGTGCAGATTCTCACGGACAATAATCTGCCCTTTGTGGCTGGCCCGGCAATCAATATCTACAATGCCCAAACATTGCAGCTGCTGTATAAAAAAGGTATGCAGCGCTGGGTGATGCCAGTCGAAATTAACCGCGAAAACCTTGCCGAGATTATGCAAGGGGCGGTAGAAATGGGCTTTGGCAATAATATCGAAACCGAGGTGTTTAGCTATGGCAAATTGCCCCTCGCCTACTCCGCTCGCTGCTTTACCGCCAGGACCAAAAACCTTGCCAAAGATGGCTGCAAGCTAAGCTGTATTCTCTACCCTGATGGCTTGGCCCTTTATAGCCAGAGTGTCTATAACAAGAGCGACTATAACAAGAGTGGTTGTAGCCAAGGGCCACAGCTGTTTACCCTTAATGGCATCCAAACCCAGTCCGGCCAATGCTACAACCTCCTCGACCAGTGGCCACTGATGCATAAGATTGGCGTCGATATTATGCGCATTAGTCCGGAGACAGAAGGCACTGTAAATGTGATCAATCAGCTATCTAATTATTTTTCAGGAGAGCCCATCGACAGCCCACTGACATTAATCGCGGAAGAACAGTGCAATGGTTATTGGTATGGGATGCCGGGCATGGATGCTGTGACGGGATGACTGAAGGAGCTTGATAGAATAGAATGGCCGATCCCTCAACCCACTAAAGTTTACTAAACAAATAAATTAATAACACAAAACTGAAAAACCAAAATCCCGACAGCAGCTTCCACAGGGTAAGACTACTGGCATTCTTTTCAATCACCGGATCAGTCTCCAGAAACAGCGGATTGGGCTGGCTCAGATCGTCCAATAGCTCGTCGATTGTCTGGTAGCGCTCCTGTAAATTAAAGGCCACGCCCTTCTCCAGCGCCCCATCAAACCACAGCGGTATCTGAGCATTGTGCTGAGCCGCACTGATATAGCGCAGGCGATCATAATCAAAAACATCCCGGCACTCTTCTATGCCCTCGCCGTAGGGCAGATGACCAGTAAAGATTTCATAGACAATGGTCGCCAGTGCATAGACATCCCCCTGAATACCCGGATTGCGCCCGAGCAAATAGAGTGGATCGGAATAACTTGCGGTGCCCAGTGCGCCTTCATGTATCAGTGGCCGCTGCAATTCCGCAAGACCGGCTACATAGACCGAGCCAAAGTCGACAATCAGCATATGGGGGCTGCCAGCGGCAATACTGCTGCGGGTCAGCATAATATTCGCCGGCTTTAAGTCCTGGTGAATCGCTTCATTATCGTGAAAGGCCCGCAAGCCTTCGGCAATCTGCCTGACCATGGCAATACTGGTTTTCGGGGTAGCCGGTTGGTGCTCAGCAATCCACTGGTCCAGGCCGATACCCTCTATATGTTCCATCAGATAATAGAGTGCGCTGCGCCGTCGCTGCTGTTGAATAACTCTGACCACATGGGGTGAATGGATACGCCGCCCGATCCACTCCTCCTGAATAAAACGGTCTATGGCGCTGAGATCTTCTTCAATATTCCGCGACGGTGTTTTCATTACGCAGCGGCTTCCACTGGCTTGATCCTCGACCAGATAGAGCTGACTGCGGCTCGAGGCGAAGAGCTCTTTAACCACCAGATAACCATCCAACTTCATGCCGGGAGCAAGATCCGGAGGAAATGGCAGCCTTGTCAACTCAGCGCTGTACTCCTCAAGGTTGCTCTCGGGCAGCTGATTGACCAATGCCACCACAGCACTGAGGTTGTCATCATTACCTGCCGCCATTGCCGCCTTATAGATGCCCTGACTAATGTCCTCTGCTTTAGTGCCCTCAGAGAGCAATTGCTTGAGCGCTGGGGTGGCAATAAAGTCATGCACGCCATCGCTGGTGAGCAGCAGGCGATCACCGGGCAGCAGGTCGCGGTGGCCGTAATCCAGATTTAGCAGGCTGTCCATGCCAATGGCCCGGGATAGGCAGGTGCGATTTTCATCGATAGTGGCCACATGATCGGTGGTCAGCTGCAGCATTTCACCGTCTCGCAGCAGGTAGATACGGCTGTCGCCAACATGAAAAAAATGCAGAGTGCGGCTTTTGATCACCAGGGCGCTAAAGGTGCTGAGATAGCCTTTGGTGGTAGTGACAAATTCATGGCTCTTGCGAAATAGCCGCAGGTTAATCGTCGACAGCACTTTCTCGCCACTGCCAGCTACGGACCAGGTATCCGGTGTCTGGTAATACTCCTCGAGAAAGCGTTCCACCGCTATGCAACTAGCCTCGCGCCCAGCCTCAGCGGTGGAGACACCATCCGCAAGGGCCAGAGCTATGCCCTTATTCTCTAGGGCATAGCTTTCCTGTGGCTGTTCAAAGCCAACGGCATCCTCATTGATTGGCTTAACACCGGCTTCACAGAAGCTAGCGATATCCAACTGCGCTTGGGTCATTATCACCTCCTAAAAGAAGATCAATTTTAGCCAACATCAATCATATGCACAGTGCCATCTGGCAGCACTTCTGATATCTGCCCCCTGGGCTCTTCTAATAGCATAGCTATAGCAAAGACGATTAGCGCCGAGGCGCCAATCACCAAGAAGAAAGTACTGTAATCGACAAAGCTCAGTATGGTCAGATAGGTCACCGCACCCACATTGCCATAGGCGCCGGTCATACCAGCGATCTGCCCGGTCATGCGGCGCTTGATCAGCGGCACGATAGCAAACACAGCCCCCTCTCCCGCCTGGACAAAGAATGAACAGATCATGGTTGAGATCACCGCCGCCGGAATCCACCAGCTGCTATCGATCTGGGATAGCAAGACATAGCCCAGCCCCAACCCGCCAATCAGTACCAACAGCGATCTGCGGCGGCCAAAATAATCCGAAAACCAGCCGCCGGTAGGACGCGCCACCAGATTCATAAAGGCAAAGCCCGAGGCCAGCAGACCGGCTTTAACCGGATCCAAACCTTCAAAGGTCTCAAGAAAAAACAGCGGCAACATGGACACCACCGCCAACTCCGAACCAAAGGTGACAAAGTAAGCCCAGTTGAGAATCGCCACCTGCTTAAATTGGTATTTGTCCTGCTCCGGCACCCCCAGGGCAAGACGCTCCTGATTGACCTGCCAGATTTTGTAGGTCTGATAGGTAAACAGCACCACCAATACCAGCCAGATAGAGTACATCGCATTGCTGCCAATCAGCGCCACCCCCGTGGGGGAGAGTTTCCACGACAGCACCCCCAGGGCTATATACATGGGAATATTCATCAGTAGATAGAGGTACAGATCCCGACGACTGGTGACCTCGAGGCCGCCGGACTTTCTCGACTTAAAATAGGTGGATCCCTTGGGTGTATTACGTGCCACGCGATAGTAAAAAATACCGTAGAGACCCGCGACGACACCAGTGGTGGCTATGGCGTAACGCCAGCCATCCTCACCGCCATAGAGCAGCGCCAGTGTCGGCAGTAACATGGCGGAAGCCGCAGAACCAAAGTTACCCCAGCCACCATAAATACCCTCGGCAATACCCACTGACTTGTGGGGGAACCACTCACCGACCATGCGAATGCCAATCACAAAGCCGGCACCGACAAAGCCCATCAAAAAACGCAGCAGTGCCAGCTGTTGGTAGTTCTGAGCGAAAGCAAAGGCCAGACAGATAAAGCCCGAGGTCACCAGCAGTGCGCTATAGACTTTGCGCGGACCAATCTTGTCCACCAGAATGCCAATCAAAATACGCGCCGGGATGGTCAGGGCGACATTTAAAATCATCAGCGCTTTTACCTGTTGAGAACTTAAATCAAATGCTTCCTTCATAAACGCCAGTAGCGGCGCATGGTTAAACCACACCATAAAGGTGAGAAAAAAGGCAAACCAGGTGATATGTAAGGTTTTAATTTTAGGGTCACTGACTGCCAATAAATTTATTCGATTGCTGTTTATTTGATCGCTGTTTATTTGATTACTATTTATTCGATCGCTATTTATTCCATCTCTAATAGCCATAGGGCCTCCACAAGCCTGATAAGACAACCCCGCTAGTCTCCAGCGATTACCCTCAAAGGCCTTTGATATGTATCAAAGGCTATCTGCTCCAGCTGCCCCCTAAACCCCAGAAAAGTCGTCTCTCTACCCCTATGGCGCTGCTATAACAGCACCACAGCAGCTGCCACTCTGGGCTTGATATCCCCTTATGGGTAGCGACAATCCAACAGTGAAGTTATGGGAGGTAAGGGCTCAGCTTCGGGGACGATTTGGCGCTCTATACTCAGGGAAGGAATCGGAGTCTTAGCCAGATGGAAGAATAGAATGAACAGCAATCAATCAATCCCCGGCGCCAGCCGAGCTCTGTGCATGGCAACCTTTGCCTTTGCGGCGAATTTTGCGGTGTGGATTCTCTATGCGGTGATTGGCTTGGAACTGCAAACCAGCTTGCAACTCAGTGCCACGCAGCTTGGCTTCTTTTTTGCGTCACCGATGCTTACCGGTGCACTGGCCAGAGTGCCCGCGGGGATTTTGGCAGATCGTTATAATCCCAAGCATCTCTTTAGCCTACAGATGTTAATGGTTGTTCCTGCCCTGCTTATCCTGCCCCAAGTGAATAGCCTTGATCAGTACTTATGGCTGGGTCTCTGGCTGGGACTCAGTGGCGCATCCTTTACCATTGGTATCCGCTATATCTGCGCCTGGTACAGCCGCGATACTCAGGGCACCGCTATGGGGATTTTTGGTGCTGGCAATGCCGGAGCAGCGATTACTCTGGCCCTGGCACCGCTGGTTATTCAACACTGGGGCTGGGCGAGCCTGGGACCAAGTTATGCCGTAGGGTTATTAGTGGTTGCAGTTCTTTTTGCATGGTTAGCGCCCTCTGCGCCTAATACCAGTAAAGCCCAAACGCCTCTGTCGATTAGCACTTATCTCAAAGAGATCGGCCAGCTTAAAGTCTGGCGCTTTGGCCTCTATTACTATTTTGTCTTTGGCAGCTTTCTCGCGCTGATCATGTGGCTGCCCCAGTACTACGTCAACGCTTACAACCTGAGCAATCAACAGGCCATGGCCTTCAGTCTATTTTTTGTCGCGACCTCGAGCATGGTGCGCGCCCTTGGGGGCTGGTTTGCCGATCGCTATGGGGGCCGTGCAGTGAACTGGACGGTATTTTGGATCTGTCTGGTCTGTCTGTTCTTTCTCAGTTACCCCCCCACCACAATGACCATTCACGGTGTCAGCAGCGATGTCCATCTGGACATTGAAATTAACCTCTGGCTATTTAGCGCACTGATTTTCATCATTGGCATTGCCCAGGGCTTTGGCCGTGCCAGTGTCTACAAGACCATCTATGACCACTACCCTGACCAGATGGGCAGTATCGGTGGTTTTGTCGCCGCTATAGGTGCTCTTGGTGGCTGCACCCTACCCATCGCCTTTGGGCTGGTGGTGGATATGATGGGCATCTATAGCGCCTGCTTTATGCTGCTCTACGCCGTGCTGGCGGTCTGTATGACCACCATGTTCTTTGCCAATAAAGCCGATCGTTTGCGCCAGCGCATCAACTATGCCCAGAGCCATAATTTTCTCGATCAAGATTAGTTCAAGACGCCCCCCCCATCACAATCCAAATCCAAATCCAAATCCAAATCCAAATCCAACCAGCCCGCCAACCAGCAGCTACCTCTAAAAAAGTAACCCTGATTCAGTGGGGGTAAGCGCGATTTTACCTTGATCAAGATCAAACCATTGCATCAGAAAGCGCCCTATTCTCTGCTTGTCGATAAGCGCCTAGCAAACGCTTTAACTCACTTTATATTTTTCATGGAAGGACATTATCATGGGCAGATTCAAGCACCTTGCTCCCGCCACTCTAACCACTGCGATTATGCTGGCATCTGGATTTGCGGTGGCCGCCGAGAGCAGCGGCGATGGGCAGGCTAATAACCACAAGGCGGACAGTTACAAGGCTGACAATTACAAAGCTAAGAATTACAAAGCTAAGAATTACAAAGCTGACAATTACAAAGCTAAGCAACACCAGAGCATCCCCGCAGCCATCAAAGCAGGCAGCGCCAAGCTCAGCTATAGGCTGCGCCATGAAGATGTCGACATAGACAATGCCAGTGAAGACCAGGCCCGGGCTCTAACCCTAAGAACCCGCCTCAACTACACCACTGGACGCTATCAAGGCTTTGGCGCCACCGTCGAAGTCGACAATGTTACCGAGATCAGTGGCGACGACTACCCCACCAGCCCAGCACTGAAAAACTCTGGTGACTTTCCCGGCAAAGCGATAATTGCCGACCCCGAAGGCACAGAACTCAACCAGGCCTACATCAGCTACAAATACGGCACAACCGAAGGCAAGTATGGCCGTCAGCGTATCAACCTGGACAACCAGCGCTTTATCGGCGGCGTCGGCTTCCGTCAAAATGAGCAGACCTATGACGCAGTCTCCATTGCTCACAGCTGCGAAGAGTTGAACACTAGCGTCTACTACGCCCATATCAATAATGTAAACCGCATCTTTGGTGAGGACGACCCGGCACTAAGCGACACTGACAGCAGCACCGATATACTCAATATCAACTACAGCGGCTTAGCGGCTGGTGACATTATCTTTTACAGCTACCTGTTGGATCAGACCCTCAGCAACACCCAGCTCGAGACCTACGGCCTGCGCTTTGCTGGCAAGAGTTACGGGCTCGGCTACCAAGCTGAATATGCCACTCAGGAACGGGAGCTTGCCAGTGGCAGTGAAGCGGACGCGGATTATGTTCTGCTAGAAGGCAGTATTGATATGGCAGGCGCCACCTTTGCACTGGGATTAGAGAACCTGCAAAGCGACGAGGGCGACTTTGGTTTCTCCACTCCACTGGCCACCGGACATAAATTTCAGGGCTGGGCGGACCAATTCCTGATCACGCCAGATGAAGGCATTCAGGATATTTATCTATCAGTGGGCGCCAAATTCGACGGTATCAAGCTACTGGCTATCTACCATGATTTTAAGTCTGACGAGGACAACGTTAACGGCGATGACGATCTGGGGAGTGAAGTCGGTTTTCTCGCGCTGAAGGATTTTGGTGATTACAAAGTCAGTGTTAAATATGCCAACTATGACGCTGGAAATGATTCGTTTAACAAGAGTGATACTGAGAAGCTTTGGTTGACGGTTAGTGGGGCTTTTTGATTAGTTTTGTGGTTGGTAAGCTAACGCCACGCACAACGGTGAGCGTAGCGAGTCCGGCAGCCGAAGGCTGCGAATTGATGCGATTTGTTAGGCATGGTGGACTGCTCCGACTTCCCCGAACCTAACGACGAATTGAGAGCCCCACCGCGGTGGGGTAATATCGGAGTTCCAAATATCAGTTGCTCTCAATACGGCTGTTCTCAATACGACAGCCAAACTCGCCGCCCGCATCCAATAACCACTGAGCCACATAGTCAGCAAAACTGCGTCTAATCACCAGGTCATAAGAGCCATCGGACCTGTTGCTAACAGCCGCTGAAGCCTTGGCAAAGGTAATTTGCACTACTCGTGCCTAAAGCTATGGAGCCACGCAGAGCCCAAAAATGCCTGCAACAAAAACGATAAATCTTATCGCCATGTACAACACTGATCTTCCCAAGTGTGTTCAAAGGACACAATTCAGAGCACCTGGGACGTAGTAATAATGTCAGAGCCGCAACCGCAGCTCAGATCCAGTTTTCCAATCGGAGCCCTGGCACCCTCTCAAACTCACGGCTGTTATTGGTCACTAAAATTAAGCCTCTCGACCTAGCATGCCCTGCAATCATTTGGTCGTAGGGTCCAATTGGTGTGCCAGCCTTGGCTAATTCTGCTCGCAGCTGCCCAGAGTGCGTGGCAGCAGTTTGATCGTAGTCCAGCACCTCCAAGCGAGCCGCCAAACCGTCAATGTCGAGTAGATTACGTTCTGGACGAGACGACTTTTCAGCCCCGTATATCAACTCCATGAGCGTTACTGAAGAGATACACATTTGACTGTAATGAGTCTCGAATGCGGCTTTAACCGCCGAAGGTTTATTTTTTATCGTATAAATAACTATATTGGTGTCGAGCATGTACTTCAGCATCAGAACGCCTCTCGCTCTTGATCTTCAGGCTGGTCACGAGTTTCCATAAAATCCTCCGTGACCCCCTCGCCGTTAAACCAACTATCCCAGGCCTCACCAGCCGGAGCGATTAAACGGGATCGACCAAGCACGACGATATCAACCTGTTTCACCGAGGTTGGCAGCGATACCGCTTTCGGCAGTCTGACTGCCTGACTTTGATTACTTTTGAAGACACCTGCTCTTTCCATTTCAACACCTCATCAATACTAGGAAACCAAGTAAGTATCGACCGAGAAACGGGATATGTCAACCGTATATCCCTTGTGCCTTGATGTATAGCTAGCGAACCTCAGCCTTTCTCGATACGACAACCAAACTCGCCACCCGCATCCAATAACCACTGAGCCACATAGTCAGCAAAACTGCGTCTAATCACCAGGTCATAAGAACCATCGGACCTGTTACTAACTGCCGCCGAGGCTTTGGCAAAGGTGGTTTGCACCACTCGGCCTGAAGTCGCTTTGGCGGCATCCCAATCTTCAAAATCATAAATACTAGACTTTTTAAGCACAGTCTCCGCAGCCACACCGCGCAAATTGATACAGGTCTGACCACCACTCACATCGACAATCGAGATATGGCCTTTCAGGGACTTGCGCAATGTTGCTTCTATGGCGGCCGCGTCGCCGCCAACGTCTACCACTAGCCATTCACTGGGACCGAGCCAATAGATACTGGTATTGCCATCGCGCTGGAAGGTACCGGGTACTAGTGGCAACGACAGATTCAAGGCTGCGGCCACAGCAGAGCAGAAACTGCTGTCATCGGCATCACCACGCAAATTCAAATGGGCACTAAGAGGCGCTTCTTTGATCACCAAACCACAGTCTATTTGACCATTAAACAGGCTATCAGGGGCGCTGCTTTTATTAAAGGCGCCGCTGAAATAATGTAGCGCTGATTCAAGTTTTATGGAATTAGACATGATGACGCTCTCCCTTGGGATCATAAAACACCGAACTGACAATTTCTGCGGCGATAGTGCGGCCATCGGCCAAGGGACAATGGACTATCTGCCCGAGTCGGCTATGGCCACCTTTGACCACAGCAAGGGCAATGGAATGCCCCAGACTGGAACTGTAATAGCTGGAGGTCACATGGCCCTGCATGGACATGGGGATGGTTTGTTTGGCATCAAAGACAACCTGAGCCCCTTCCGGTAAAACATCCTTTGCTTGCAGGGTTTTTAAGCCCACTAGCTGCTTGCGGTTTTCCCGCAACATATCGCTGCGCTGGAGGGATCGCTTGCCGATAAAGCTAAAGGTTTTTTTCTTGCCCACTACCCAATCCATATTCATATCTGCCGGGGTCATTGAGCCATCGGTATCTTGGCCGACAATAATAAAGCCCTTCTCGGCACGCAGCACATGCATGGTTTCTGTGCCGTATGGGGTGATATTAAACTCTTCACCAGCAGCTATTAAGGCCTCCCAAATATGCCGACCATAATGGGCTGGCACATTGACTTCATAGGACAGTTCACCGGTAAAGCTGATGCGGAAGATTCGCGCCACAATGCCAGCCACTGTGCCATCGCGCCAATCCATAAACGAAAAAGCCTCATTGGACAGGTCGATATCGCTACAGACTTTGGCCATAACCTTGCGTGCGTTGGGGCCGGTAACCGTAGCCGTGGTCCAGTGATCGGTCACCGAGGTAAAGTACACTTTCAGCTCTGGCCATTCGGTTTGCTGCCACAGCTCAAGCCAGGCCAAGACCCCAGCGGCACCACCGGTGGTGGTAAACATTAGGTAGTGGTTTTCACCCAGACAGGCACAGACACCGTCGTCGAAGATCATACCGTCTTCTTTCAGCATTACTCCGTAGCGACATTTTCCCGGTGCTAATTTGAGGTAGGAATTGGTGTACATGCGGGTAATAAATTCTGCCGCATCCGGACCCTGAATATCAATTTTACCCAGAGTCGTGGCATCCAAAATACCGACACTATTGCGCACTGCCAGCCCTTCGCGGTTAACCGCATCTTGCATTGATTCGCCAGATTGCGGGAAGTACCAGGGGCGCTTCCACTGGCCGACATTTTCAAACTCTGCACCCTGGTCAAGGTGCCAGCGATGCATAGCGGTATAGCGTTCGGGGTCAAAGAGATTATTCACGTCGCGCCCGGCGATGGCACCAAAGGTGGTGGGCGTATAAGACGGGCGGAAGATCGTGGTGCCGGTCTCGGCAATGCTTTGATCCAGGGCGTTGGCCAAAATGGCCATGCCATTAATATTGCCTAACTTGCCCTGATCGGTACCAAAGCCCAGTGCGGTGTAACGCTTCACATGCTCAACCGATTCAAAGCCTTCGCGCACC
>Ga0115549_1001678_pt1 | contig 13169 bp, 11 predicted proteins | sample COGITO_mtgs_1004_2_FD_87176 | JGI IMG/M metagenome (GOLD analysis project Ga0115549, IMG submission 87176) | Pelagic marine microbial communities from North Sea - COGITO_mtgs_100430 | ecosystem: Environmental > Aquatic > Marine > Epipelagic | place: Germany:Helgoland, sampling site Kabeltonne...
ATCATATGCGCCGGGAGATTACCGCCATTTTGCAGGTTGCCACCCAAGATGACGAAGTACTGGTTCGCCTGGAAAGTCCGGGTGGTCTGGTACACAGCTATGGCTTGGCGTCCTCGCAGTTGCGCCGAATTCGCAATCAGGGCATCAAATTGACCATTGCTGTGGACCAGGTGGCCGCCAGTGGGGGTTACATGATGGCCTGTATCGCGGATCGCATTGTGGCTGCCCCCTTTGCTATTATTGGCTCGATTGGCGTAGTCGCCCAGATCCCCAACTTCCATCGTTTGCTGAAGAAAAACGATATTGATGTGGAGCTGATGACTGCCGGCGAGTACAAACGCACCATGACCATGCTGGGCGAGAATACCGAAAAAGGTCGCGCCAAATTCCAGGAAGAGCTGGAGGATACCCATCAGCTGTTCAAGGGTTTTGTCAGAGATAACCGTCGTGGGCTAGATCTGGACAAGGTTGCCACTGGCGAGCACTGGTTTGGCAGCCAGGCGAAGGAGCTGGGACTGGTCGATGAAATCATGACCAGCGACGAACTGTTACAACTGCGCAAGGACAGCCAAACGCTCTACCAAGTACAGTGGGAAGCTAAACGCAAGCTGGGCGAGAAACTGGGCTTCTCCCTGGAAGCAACAGTCCACCGCGCGCTGGAAAAGTTCTGGCACCGTGGTAGCCAGCGCCAGATTCATTAATCTTTTTACCGAACACAAACACCGCACAGGAGTGATTCCATGAGCTTTCAGGCATTACAAACCCGTGAAACGGATACTGGCTATAGCAACGCGCTGGTTGAGCGCGAGTTGAATGAACTGGGCGAAGGCGGTGTATTGGTACGAGTGCAGTGGTCGTCTCTGAATTACAAGGACGCTCTGTCGGCCACCGGTAACAAGGGCGTTACCCGTAAATTTCCCCATACGCCGGGTATTGATGCCGTTGGCGTGGTTGAAGAAGCCAGTGATGGGCCTTTCAGTGTGGGTGATGCGGTGATTTGCACGGGCTATGACCTGGGAATGAATACGGATGGTGGTTATGCGGAGTATATTCGCGTACCTGCAGAGTGGCTGGTGCCACTACCTGAAGGCTTGGCGCCGCGGGACGCCATGTTATTGGGTACCGCTGGCCTGACCGCGGCTCTGAGCGTTGAGTCGCTGCTGGATACCGGTGTTAATCCTGATCAGGGTCCGGTAGTAGTGACCGGTGCGACCGGCGGCGTGGGCAGCATCAGTGTAGCGATACTGGCCAAGCTCGGATTTGAGGTTGTGGCCGTTAGTGGTAAAGCGGATGCCAGCGAATGGTTAACCGCGCTTGGCGCAGCTCGCATTATCGAGCGTAATGCCTTTTTGGAAAGTGCAGCCAAACCCATGGCCAAGGAGCAATGGTCCGGCGCGGTGGACTGTGTTGGCGGTGAGATGCTCGCGGCAGCCTTAAAAGGCCTCAAGTACGGAGGCAGCGCCACGTGCTGCGGGTTGGCTGGTTCCCCAAAACTGGAAATGACAGTTTTCCCGTTCATTTTGCGCGGGGTAAATTTGCTGGGGGTAGACAGCGTAGAGCTGCCCTGTGAAATTAAACAGCAAATGTGGCAGTTGCTGGCTGATGAGTGGATGCCCAGGGATCTTGGATTGCTTGAAGCTGCGGAAACGGAGCTTTCCGGCGTGACCGATTGGGTGGATCGCATCCTGGCCGGTGGCGTTCGCGGCCGAGTGGTGGTGAAGCTACCGGGGCAATAACCACGGTCTTTTGACGGCGGAGAGCACGTAAAAAAGCGCGGTCTATCCGCGCTTTTTTTTGTGCCGTTCTGCCTGGACACGGGAGCTGACCTGAACAGGTTATACGTTTGCCTCTTGCTCCAACTAACGCTTTTTCTCATCATTCAAGGCGATGTCCGTTTGGCATCCCGAAGCGCTGTTGTTTCTCGGCAGCCATGCAATTTATCTGGCACAACAGGTGTTACACAGGCATCTGTTGTGAACCTTTTGTTTGTGCGTTTTGGCCAGCTCACGCATGCTGTGAACGGTGGCTGCATGTTATGTGGTTTCGAGTGCAAAGGATGCTTATGAACGAGTCCCACTGGTTGAAAATAGCCCTGACACTGGATGGACAGGGCGGGGCGAGCCCCTTCGATGCTCACGTGCCACTGACCGAAACGACGCCATATTGGGTTCATCTGGACTATACGCAGCCTGAAAGCCAGCACTGGCTGGAGCAGCAGAGCATCCCGCCGATGGTGATTTCAGCACTTACGACCATGGAAACACGACCTCGTGCCACTGAGGTGGCGGGCGGGTTGTTGGTTTACTTGCGAGGCGTCAATCTTCATCCCGGAGCGCGGCCTGAGGACATGATTGCCTTGCGCTTGTGGGTTGGCCCCAAGGGAATGATCAGTACCCAAAAACGGACGCTGCTGTCTCTGGTAACGGCGCAGGAAGAGTTTGACGGCGGTGCCGGTGCTGTCGACATTCCTGGCCTGGTCGCACGACTTGTCGATCAGTTGATTTGGCGAATGGAAGACGTGATTGAAAACCTGGAGTCCGAGGTGGAAGACTGCGCGTTATCCATTGAGGAGTCACCAACGATTAGTCTGACGCCACGCCTTAGTCAGCTTCGTCGTCGATCCATCACATTGCGTCGTTTTTTCGCACCGCAGCGAGAAGCGTTAATAAAACTGCAGAACGAGTCAATGTTCGCCGGCGGCGATGCGTTGTTGCTTCGCGAAGCTGGCGATCGGCTGCAGCGTTTACTGGAAGACCTGGATGCGGCCCGTGAGCATGCCACTTTGTTGCAGGAAGAGGTTTTTTCGGTGCAGAACGAAGCGATCAACGACCGAATGTATCTGTTGGCGATGATTACCGCCTTGTTCTTGCCGTTAGGCTTTCTTACCGGCTTGTTCGGTATCAATGTGGGGGGGGTGCCAGGTGTAGATAATCCCGCTGGCTTCTGGTGGTTTATGGCGGGGATCGGCGTGGTTAGCTTTGGGGTGTTGGTGTGGATGCTAAAACGCCGCTGGCTCTAGCGTCACAGCGGCGTTTTGTAGGGCGCTAAAGCGTTCTGATTAACTTCGACGGTATAGGGGCCGGGGCTCATTCACGTCACCCTGGTAGGTCACGCTGAAATCCTTCAGGCTCTCAAGCGCTTCTTCGATGCTGCGGTCTTCGCGCACTTCAAAGGCATTGAATCCACAGCGGGTCATGTAGAAAAGCTGGTCACGCAACACGTCGCCGGTGGCGCGTACTTCACCCTTGAAGTGGTAGCGGGTGCGCAACTCACGGGCATAGGAATAACCGCGGCCGTCCTTGAAAGCCGGAAAATGGATGGCAACCAAGGGCAGGGTACCCAGGTCGTCTTCCAGATCTTTCGGTTCTTCACCCGGTGCCAGCCACACGGCCACATCGCCACGGCTTAGCAGAGCGTCACGGTGGGCCTGCCAGTAGGCAAGCGGCACAATGATCTTGCCGCCGGGTAGCTCAGCATCCAGAGCGTCACCTTCAAGGCGCTGCCACTGGTTATCCACGATAGCGCGATCAATGATTACCTTACCCATAGATGCGCTCCTTGAACGGGTCCATGCCAATGCGCTCGTAGGTGTCGATAAACGGCTCGTTTTCGAGGCGTTTTTCCACATAGAGCTTGATGATTTTTTCTACCACGTCGGTGATTTCGTCGGACTCAAAAGAGGGCCCCATTTTTTCACCCACTCGGGACAGCTTGTCGCCACGCCCGCCCAGAGTGACTTGGTAGAACTCCTTGCCTTTCTTGTCCACACCAAGGATGCCGATGTGGCCAATGTGGTGGTGACCACAGGCGTTCATGCAACCTGAAATATTCAGGTCCAGTGGGCCCAGGTCATGCACGTAATCCACATCATCAAAGCGACGCTGGATAGATTCGGCAATAGGAATCGATTTAGCGTTGGCCAGGGCGCAGAGATCGCCACCGGGGCAAGCCACGATATCTGTCAGCAGACCCAAATTCGGAGTGGCAAAGCCGAGTCCATCCAGCGCTTTCCAGAGATCATAGAGGTCATTTGCTGCAACATCAGACAGCACCATGTTCTGCTGATGGCTGTTGCGCAGTTCGCCAAAGCTGTACTGATCAGCTAGGTCCGCCACCGCTTCCAGCTGCTCATCGCTGATATCGCCAGGTACACGGCCGGTACGTTTCAGTGTGAGGGTAACCGCGCGGTAGCCGTGCTGCTTGTGAGCACGGGTATTGGTGTGGTACCAGCGGCTGAAAGCCTTGTTCTCGGCCAGCTTGCTCTCCAGATCAGCGGTGTTCTGGTTCTGGTAGTCGGGGGCAGTGAAGCAGCCCTTGATCCGTGCCACTTCTTCGCTGGTCAGGGTCATCTCGCCGCCTTTCAGCTCGGCAAATTCCTGCTCGACCAATTCGCGGTATTTTTCCGCCCCCAGCGCTTTCACCAGAATCTTGATGCGCGCCTTATATTTGTTGTCCCGGTTACCGTACTTGTTGTACACCCGAAGGATGGACTCGAGGTAAGCAAGCAAATCTTGCCACGGCACAAATTCACCGATCACGGCACCGGTCATTGGGGTGCGGCCCAGGCCGCCACCAGCCCAAACCTGGAAGCCGGTTTCGCCACTGGCGTTGTGAACAATTTGCACACCGATATCGTGGACACCGATCAGTGCCGGGTCCGCGTCAGGGACGGCGTTAACAGCAATCTTGAATTTACGCGGCAGGTAAGCGAATTCCGGATTGAAGGTGGACCATTGGCGGATAATTTCACACCAAGGGCGTGGATCTTCAATTTCTTTCGGATTGACGCCAGCCAATTCGTCGGTGGTGATATTACGGATGCAGTTACCGCTGGTTTGGATAGCGTGCATCTGTACGTCGGCCAATTCCGCCAGAATATCCGGCACTTCTTCTACGCAAGGCCAGTTCAGTTGAATGTTCTGGCGAGTGCTGACATGGCAGAAGCCTTTGTCATAGGTCCGCACGATATGCGCAAGCCGGCGCAGTTGGCGACTTGCCAGCAGACCGTAAGGAACGGAAATACGCAGCATTGGCGCATAACGCTGGATATAGAGGCCGTTTTGCAGGCGAAGGGCCAGAAACTCATCTTCGCTGAGCTCATTGGCGAGAAAACGGCGGGTCTGGTCGCGATACTGCGCCACCCGCTCTTCCAGCAACCGTTGATCGTATTCCTGATAGACGTACATGGGACTGTATCACCGTCCTTAAATGCTTAAAATTCAATAGGTAAGCGCTGCTCCCGACGGGGGCAGTGCGGCACTCTAGCAAAGCGCCCTTATAGTGAAAAGAAATATCTTGGCATATCTCTATTACTTGGCGCTATTTAGCGGCGGCATCCAGCACCAGGTTCACGGTCACCGCCATGCCGATCACCAGAGCCACCACCAGCACCACATACACACCAATAAAGCTGCCAGCATCGCCTTTGGTGAAATCCCGTTCCCGGTTTTTGCTGCTTTGGACGCCAAATAGACCGGCCAGGATGCTGTGAATGGTCTGCCACAGCGTAGGTTTGCCGCTATCCTGATTCTGATCGTCGGTCTGGTTTTGTTCGGCTTGTTGATCTGACATGGATGATCCTGTGTTTTGCTGAAAGGCTAAACGTTGGATGTCCGTGCGCCATTACCTTCACGGGAGGGGCACGAAGCCTTACATTGTACCCTCGACAGCTGCACAGCGACAGCGCCCACAGGCTCACTCTTGAATTGTAGATAGGGTGACGCCATTGCAACTGGTGAGTACCTGACTAAAATAGTCGGGAAAGAAGGCTTGCGCGTGTCGCCGCTTTACTCATTGCGCGCTCTATTGCGTATGAGTTCATTTATCTCAATCAGGAATCATGATGGCAGAGCAGTTGATCGACATTACCGAAACCGCCCGGGATTACTTGCGTGATTTACTAAGTAAGCAGGATCAGGCAGAAATTGGTGTGCGTATCTTTGTCGAGCGCCCGGGGACCCCTCACGCAGAGTGTTGCATGGCCTATTGTCCGGAGGGCGAGCAGGAAGAAAGCGATGTTCGCTACGACTATGAAGGGTTTCATGCCTGGATTGAGGGGAAAAGCGTGCGTTATCTCGAAGATGCAGTGATCGACTACAAGAAAGATAGCATGGGCGGGCAACTCACCTTCCGGGCGCCCAAATCCCGGGTGCCAGATATCAGCGAAGACGCCACTATTGAAGAGAAGATCAACTATGTGCTGTATGCCGAGATCAACCCGAATTTGGCAGCCCACGGCGGTAGTGTGCAGTTGCTGGAGCTGACCGACGATAATGTGGCCGTATTGGAGTTCGGCGGTGGCTGCCAAGGCTGTTCGGTGGTGGATGTGACCCTGCGTGACGGCGTGGAGAAAACCCTCCAGGAGCGGATTCCGGAACTCGCCGGCGTTCGCGACAAGACCGACCATACCGTGACGGATAACGCATATTACAGCTAACAGGTAAGCTTCTAGCTACAAAAAAACCGCGCCCGAAAGGGTGCGGTTTTTTTGTTTCAAGCCGTGGCTCAGCGTGAGGCTCGGCATTTCTAGCAAGAGGAGTTTACTTAGTGCCGTGGCTTGCTGTTCTTTACCCGCATTGCGGGTTTCGGCCAGCCGCTTTCGCCTGATTATACAGTGGCATAACTTCAGGGATACGTGCTTCAAGGCCATTGATACGGGTGCTGTTCGAGGGGTGAGTTGACATGAATTCCGGTGGCTCTTCGCCGTTAGCGGCACTCATATTTTGCCACAGGGACACGCTCTCGCGTGGATCAAACCCTGCCTGTGCCATGAGCTGTAGCCCGATAATATCGGCTTCGGCTTCATGTTTGCGGCTGAAGGGGAGGGTTAGTCCGTATTGAGCACCCACGCCCAGGGCCGCGAGTACGCCTTGTTTGGCTGCGCTGTCTGCTCCGGCCAGAGCCCCCAGCACTTGCATGCCGCCTTGGGTAGCGTATTGCAGCGACATTCTTTCATTGGAGTGCTGCGCTTGGACGTGGCCAATTTCATGGCCAATCACCGTGGCAAGCTGACTTTGGTTGTTGGCTACTTTCAATAGCCCCGTGTTGACCCCGATTTTTCCACCGGGTAGAGCAAAGGCGTTGGCGGAGTCATCTTGGAAGAGATTGATTTCCCACTGCTGAGAATCATCCAAGGTGCTGGTAATTGCGGTGGCGACACAACGTACATAAGCCGTTTGTTGTTCGCTGCTACTTAATGGGTTTTCGTCCTTCATCTGTGCGTAGGCGGTCACGCCCATTTCATCTATCTGATTGGCAGGCAATAACAGGAACTGTTGCCGACCAAGCGGAGAGGTGGCACAGGCGGCAAGGCTTGCGGCCAGTACGCCAAAAGTGAAAAAGTTACGCAACGTCATGGTCTATTTTACTCCCATTCCCGAAGAAAGCGTCGGGACACAAACATTAGCCAGGCAGCCCAGCCGGCACTGGAAATAAACATGATAAAGCCAAACACCGAAATTCCCCAAGGGGCAGGTGGGACTCGACCACTAAGCATGATAGCACCGGCCAACAATCCTCCTGTTATAAGCAAGGTTTGTACCTGCCGATATTGACCTCGTTCAATTCGGGTGATCAGCCGCTCGAGATGCCTTGGATCAATGCCGGTTTCACCCGGGGGCGTTTGACCAGGTACGGGGGGTGGGGCGTAAACCTTATCCACCACGTCTAACGCTCGCAGGCTAAGGTTCTTGGCCAGCCGTACCGGGGAATAGCGGGTGCGAATCATACGCTTAAGAAGCGGCTCGGCTTCGCTAATCAGGTCGAAGTTCGGATTTAATAACCGGCCGAAACCTTCCAAGGTGATAATCGCTTTGATAAGCAAAGCGATATCGCTGGGTAGAACCAGATTATGATTACGTACCAAGGCGGTAATGTCGTTAAGCAGGGCGGAGATATCCAGCTGAGAGAGGGAGACCCCGTGATACTGGCTGATCACGTCTTCCACATCGGAAACCAGCTGATCAAATTTGATGGGCTGGCCCTCTGCCCAACCCGTCAGCACTCCGGCGCATTGCTCCGCTTCACGCATGACCATTGCCCGCGTGATCTGTAGGATTTGCTCACGTCGACTGTCGCTGAGTTTGCCGACCATGCCAAAATCGAGCATGGCAATACGGTTCCCAGACATAATGATAAAGTTGCCTGGGTGCGGATCCGCATGAAAAAAGCCGTCTTCCAGCGCCATTTTCCATGCGGCCAAGGCGCCTCGACGCGCGATTAATGCCCGGTCCAATCCTGCCGACTCAAGCCGTTCCACGGATTTGGCAGGAATCCCCTCAATTTGTTGCTGAACCTGAACCGTCGACGATGACATTTCCCAATATACTTTGGGAATGCGGAGCCATTTAAACTCTTTCAGATTTTTACGAATACGCTCTGCATTGCGTCCTTCAATGGTGAAGTCCAACTCGCGAATTAATGAACGTTTGAATTCGCGCACCAGTTCCACAGGGCGATAGCGACGTAATTCTATGGAGTTATCGGCGGCCAGTTTGGCCAGTTGATCGAGGAGGCGAAGATCCGAGTCGATCTTGTCACCGATGCCGGGCTTCTGGACCTTCAAAATTACTTTTTGGCCTCGCCGGGTCAGGGCGCTGTGTACCTGGCCGATAGACGCGACCCCGATCGGGTCTGGATTGATGTGTGAGAATAGGGTGTCGATGGGTTTTCCCAGCGCGGATTCTATGTGAGGGGCCAACGTGCTGAAGGGAATGGGTTGTGCCTGATCCTGCAATTTTTCGAACTCGGTGATCCAGTCCATGGGAAACATATCCACACGGGTTGCCAGAACTTGGCCGAGTTTAACGAAGGTGGGGCCCATTTCCTCCATGGCATGGCGTAACCGCTGTGCGGTGCCCATGCGAAGCATGTCCGGCTTCATGCTGCTGCGAACCAGTTTCCCCGCATGCTCCACCGGGGTGGAAAGGCCAAGCCGGCGAATCACATCGGCGAAACCGTATTTGAGCAGAATCGCGGCCAGTTCATTCATGCGCAGAATATTTTTGCCAGTGTGCACAATGTTCACAACATATGTCCCTGTAGGCTGGTGCTGTACCGTTCGTTTTGGCCTTGTTGTCGCAAGGCTGCAACAGGTTACTGATAGTACGGTGGCCTTTCTGCAGGCCCCAAGGTGTTCCACCCTCGCTAACAGCATTCATGATTTTCTGGCAAGATGCCATGGCAGTCACAGCAAGGTAAAGCGTAAACATGTCTGAACATTATCTACGTGATGATCTGGTTGAAGTCCGTGAAAGTCCGGTACACGGGCGGGGCCTTTTTGCGAGCCAGAATATTCCCCGCAATACTGAATTGGGACAATGCAAAGTGAAACGGGCTAAGGGTAGCGGGCCCTACGTTTTGTGGCTGGATGACGATGGTGAAGAACGCTATCGGGTTCTGTGCGACTTACGATTCATCAACCACAGTAAACGCGCCAATGTGGTTTATTACGATGATTTCAGTGTGGTAGCCCTGAAAACCATTAAAGCTGGAGAGGAACTGTTTCACGATTATGGCGAAGAGTGGTGTTAGCTGACTTTATCCTGTTAGAAAGGGCAGGGGGACGTGAACTCTTGCCACAATCCAGTAAGTGGGTGGTTGAAGGCCAGCCATTCTGCATGGAGCAATAAGCGAGGGCTCAGTGCTTCGATTTCCGCAGGAGCGTACATGTCGCAACCGATGATCGGGTGCCCCAGTTCACGGCAATGAATCCGCAATTGGTGGCTACGCCCGGTGACCGGGCTCAGCGCTAGCCGAGTGCGATTTCCAGGGATGTCTCGCTCCAGAACGCGATAATGGGTCAATGCGTTTTTGCCTGTCTCGTGACAGACCTTCTGCAAGGGGCGCTTGGGCCAGTCTGCGATCAAGGGAAGGTCGATACTGCCGGCGTTCTCCTCAACCAGCCCATGCACAATCGCCTGATAACGTTTTTTTACTGTTCGAAGCTGAAATAGCCGGCTCAACTTACTTTGTGCAAAGGCGGTGAGCCCGAACACCATGATCCCAGAGGTATCCAAGTCCAGTCGATGAACCAGCCGGATATCCGGGTAACGCTGCTGCAGACGGCGAATAGCACAGTCTTTATTCTCTGGTGCACGCCCTGGCACGCTTAACAGGTAGGCGGGTTTGTTGATGAGCAGGAGGTGCTCATCGCGGTATATCGTCCCCACCCGCTCATGGCAGAAGGGGACGATATAGTAGGGTGAGCTCTCAGGCCCAGAGGATGCGGAAGACATCGCTGTATTGTTCGGCAAAATGTACGCTGAGACCGTGTTTGAGGTAATCAGGGAGTTCGTCGAAATCGCGACGACAGGCCTCTGGAAGAATGATCTCCTTGATGCCTACCCGCCGAGCGGCGATTACTTTTTCGCGAATCCCTCCCACCGCTAGCACCTGGCCGGTGAGAGTAAGCTCGCCGGTCATGGCAACCTTACGGGGGACTCGTTTTTTCATTAGCAGTGAGAGTAGTGCCGTAGCCATGGTGATGCCAGCACTGGGGCCGTCCTTCGGGGTGGCTCCTTCAGGCACATGCAGGTGCACAAAGGCATCATCCAGCTGTTCCTTGCTTAGGGAGAACAGCTCAAGATTACTCGCCACATAGCTGTAAGCAATTTCGGCAGACTCTTTCATTACATCACCCAGCTGCCCGGTGAGTTTGAAGCCCCGTTGCTTACTGTGCACCACGTTGGCTTCAATGGAGAGGGTTGCGCCCCCCATGGATGTCCAAGCCAAGCCGGTGACGACACCCACGCCCCGTTGGGTCTTCTCGGTCTGGAAATACGGTTGGCCAAGGAAGTCCGTCAGGTTTTTACCGGAAATACTGATTTTCTTCTCTCCGGCCAGCAGTTTTACTGCCGCTTTACGGATCATCTTGTTGAGCTGTTTTTCCAGGTTCCTTACCCCGGCTTCGCGGGCATAGCCTTCGACCACAAGGCGCAGGGCGCTGTCACTGATTCGCAGCTGAGCCGGTTTTACCCCAGCACGTTCCAGTGACCGAGGCCATAAGTGCTGCCGGGCGATGGCCACTTTCTCTTCGGTGATGTAACCGGAGAGACGAATGACCTCCATGCGATCGAGCAGAGGGCTGGGGATGCTGTCCAGTGTGTTGGCGGTACAGATGAAAAGGGCATGGCTCAGGTCCAGTCGCTCGTCCAGGTAATGGTCGAGAAAATCCTGATTTTGTTCCGGGTCCAGCACTTCCAGCAGCGCTGAGGCCGGATCGCCCTGGAAGGACTGGCCCAGTTTGTCGACTTCGTCGAGCATAATCACCGGATTGCTGGTGCCGGTTTCTTTCAAAGCCTGGACCAGCTTGCCGGGCATGGCGCCGATATAGGTGCGGCGGTGCCCCTTGATCTCGGCTTCGTCACGCATACCGCCCAAGCTGAATCGGTAGAAACGGCGATCCAGTGCATCGGCGATGGATTTACCGATACTGGTTTTGCCCACCCCGGGTGGGCCTACCAAAAGAATGATAGAGCCTTTGACTTCGCCCCGCAGGGCACCCACGGCAAGGAATTCAATGATGCGATCTTTGACATCATTCAAACCAGTGTGATGCTCTGAAAGCACAGCCTGTGCGTGTGCCAGGTCCAGATTATCATCACTGTACTGTCCCCAGGGCACGCTGGTTAGCCAGTCTAGATAATTGCGGGTAACGCCGTATTCCGGTGAGCCGGTTTCCAACACGGAAAGCTTATGCAATTCGTCATCAAAACGCTTTTTTACTGGCTCAGGCGGTGACAAGGCGTCCATGCGTTCGCGAAAAGTATCGGCTTCCGCGGTTTTGTCGTCTTTGCTCAGGCCCAATTCCCGCTGAATAATTTTCAGCTGTTCGCGCAGGAAGAACTCACGCTGATGCTGACTTACCTTTTCGTTCACCTCGTCAGAAATTTCGCTTTGCAGCCGGGCAACCTCCAGTTCCTTTTTAACTAGAGTGAGCACTTTTTCCATGCGCGGCTTCAGTGGCACAGTTTCTAGAATGGTCTGTAACTCTACGCCGTTGGCACTGGTTAGTGCGGCAGCGAAATCTGTAAGTGGTGATGGTTCGCTGGGGGAGAAATTCTGCAAATAGTGCCGCAGACCTTCATTGTATAGAGGGTTCAGTGGCAGTAGTTCTTTAATGGTGTTGATGATTGCCATGCCATAGGCTCGGATGGTTTCATCGGCATCCGCCCGTGGCTCCGGGTAGCTGACTTCCGCCATGAAGGGGCGTTTACGATTCAGCCAGGTATTGACCCGAAAACGGGCTGTGCCCTGAGCCACTAGCTGGAATTGATCATGCTCTTCATTGAGGGCATGCACTTTGACTAGGCAGCCATACTCGGGAAAATCATCAACGCTAACCGAATCGGGGTTTTTTTCGCCAACGTACACCAGCCCCAACGATTGGTGGGGGGTTTGGCTTACACGCTCTAAAGTTTGTTGCCAGCGTTTTTTATCAAGCATTACAGGCTGCACCAGCCCGGGCATGAAGGGGCGATGCTTGACCGGAATCAAATAGATTCGCTGCGGAGGGGTGTGGTCCGGCACGGAAAGGCTGCCGGACAGCGGTTGCGCAGTGTCGTTATCGTGATGGGCAGTATCGTTGTCAGTCATAATCCTGTCACTTCCATGGTCCGTGAGAAGAACATGGTGGCGAGGCTGGAAAATTCAATTGTCGATGATTAATAGATCTGCGCAAAGGGGTTTTGGTGTTTGGGTGCGGCGCTCAACCACGCGGCTGTTGAGTTTGCCCGCTTCGCACTTCTCTGCCAGCGCATAGAACGGGGAACGACCAGGGTCGGCAATGATAATTTGCTTAACACCGGCCCGCAGGCTGCGGCGAATAAGGTTATACAGTACAGGGGTGAGTTCATCCCAAAAACAGATGTCGGCACCAACGACGATATCCACATTCGCAAGCCTTGCCTTGGTCAATTTCTCAAACCGCGCCTGGAGGGGCGTTACTTGAACTTTGTTGATGGTGGCGTGCAGGTCCAGATAGGGGTACACATCCGGGTCCGCATCCACGGCGGTTACCTGACAGCCGAAACGCTTGGCGCTGAAAATGGATAACGGGCCCCAACCACAGCCGATATCCATCAAATGCTGATCAGCAGTCACCTTGCTTTTGGTAAGGTGATCCATGATCAGGTAGCTGGAATTCCAGATTTTATTACCATGAATGGATG
>Ga0115549_1001680_pt1 | contig 13157 bp, 6 predicted proteins | sample COGITO_mtgs_1004_2_FD_87176 | JGI IMG/M metagenome (GOLD analysis project Ga0115549, IMG submission 87176) | Pelagic marine microbial communities from North Sea - COGITO_mtgs_100430 | ecosystem: Environmental > Aquatic > Marine > Epipelagic | place: Germany:Helgoland, sampling site Kabeltonne...
AAGTTTAACAACTACGTCACCAATATGCAGATCAACGATGCCCAGGAAGACGCCAAGCTTACTGCCCAAATGTCCCGTATGGAGGCGGGGGCAGGCGCAGCGGCAATGCGCGCACAAGGTACAGCAAGCTTAATCTCAGGCTTTGGGCAGGCCGCTCAAATGGGTTATAACAGCAACATATTCACGCCAACTAAAACGACAGCGACAACGTAACGGAGCCGGTACATGAGAATTCCCACATACACAGCCGGATCGCAAATGACCTCCGAAGCTCCTGGTCGTAGCTTTCGAACCAGGGCAAACGCACAGCCTTTTGTGCAACAGGCTCAAGCCCAGAACGCTATAGCTGGTGCGGTGATAGGACAAGCGGCTGAGTTTACGGCAATGCGCTACAAGGCTGCGCGTGAAACGCAGATCAATGAAAAGCTTTTGGCTGGCGAAGAGGCGTTACGCCAAGAGGCTTTAAACCTGTCAAAGATCGAGACCGGCAAGCTTCGCAATGTCTTCAACGAAGGCGGTAAAGAAGAGGAAGGTCTTTGGTCTCAAGCAAGCAAGTCTACGCGCGAGAAGCTTCTTGAAGATGTAAATGACCGAGAGGCACGGCGTGTTCTGACGGATCGCTTCAACCAAATGGAATTGACCCAACGGTTTTCGTTGCGCAATACGATCGACCAAAAGATAGAGAGCGCCAACGCAGCAGCCCGCACAGCCCGTGCGCAGTCAACCATGCAGAACCTGGCCGCTGTAACTTCACCAGCTGAGTTTGACTTGATTGCTTCCAACTTTGGCGTTGATAGTATTCGCATGGGGCAGCTGGGCCTAGGCAATCCAGACGCATTAAAGAAGCAAGAGCTTGCGGTTATTACCGGCGCGGTAACTAGCAACCTAATGCAAGCGATCCAAAACAGCGACACGCCCAGCCGTGACCTTGAGAATATTCGCCTGGCTATTCGGGACAATGATCCAAACCTAGCAGGCAAAAACCAGCTGCAACTTGCTCTTCTCCAAAAGCTTCCTTTGCAAACGCAGGCCCAGATCCTGCAATCTCTTGGCACTGGCGCTGGGTTTATCGACGCGGCTTCTGCGGAAGAGCAAAAGCAGATCCGCGTTAACAAACAGGTTGGCAAGAAAACCGCCGAACAGGTTACAGCTTACACAAAGATACTCCAAGATGGCGGGACTTTGCCGGGCAATGGAGTTGCTGATCTGGAGAGTTTAGTCTCCCAGGTTACACCATTTATGGACAACGTAGAGGCCGTAGAGCTTCAAGAGGGCTTGGAGGATCTCCGGTACATACAGAATCTTTCTTCTTCAATTAAAACTGTCACTAACCTTCAAGATCTTGACGGTATGATAATGAGCCTTGAGACTGGCGACGAGATGGACGGTCCAGGGTTGCAGGCCAGGGAGTTGCTAGGCCTGGATTTCCTGCGGGGCTTCCGCGCCAATATGGACAAACAACTAGCAGACGATCCTATAGGGTTTGCTTCTAAAACAGGCGCTGTAAAAGTTCAGCCGGTAGACCTGACAGCAGAAGCGATACAGAGAACGCAAGAGACAGGCGAGGATCAAACCGGCGTCCAGGGCCGAATTTTGGCAGCAATACAAACTCAAGGCCACTACAATTTGTCCGGTCCTCTAAAGATCCTCCGTCCGTCCGAGGCTGCGGCGTATGCCCCAAGGATGAACAAAGGCACGGCTGTTGAAAGGATGCAGGCAATCAACGACATTACACAGCTGTTTGGAGATTACGCTCCTGCTGTTATGGCCCAGATTGCTCCCAACTCACCAGTCACTGCGCACGTTGCGGGTCTCATGCAGGATGGCTTGCTCAATCAGGCTGAGATTATTTTAAATGGTATCGTTGAAATCGAGGAGAATGGTTCTCCGCTTGTCGGGGCTGACAAAGCCTTAGTCAAAGAAGAGATGTTCAAGGTGTTGGGAACGGCGTATGAAAACTTGCCTGGCGATGTTAATGCCGAGCTTAAAAAGAATATCAGCGATATTGCTGAAGCTTACTACGCCGAATCCCTTTCTCGCCGTGTCAGCAAGGATTTTGATGAAAGTCTATGGTCTGAGGCTGTTTCTGTAGCTTCCGGCTACAATCCTCAGACAGGCGCTGGTGGTGTTCAAGAGGTCTCTGGAAAGCAAACTCTTATACCATACAACCGCACCGCAGATGAAATTAACTATGCTATAGAGAATATAACCTATGAGGCCTTTAACGAGATAGCAACAGATGGCTTCATTGATGAAGAGGTTTTCAAAGAATTCCAGAACCAAGACTATAGCATACAGGTCTTAGGCAAAAGAAACGGCCAAATGGTTTATGGTCTTTTTGACGGTGAGTACGGGGCTGGCGAATATGCCATGCTGACGGACACCTCTGACATTGATATAACATTTACTATGGAAGACCTTGTTAACGCCTCACGCCTATCTCAAAACACTAAGAAATCTGGCGGTTACGGAGCGGGCAAGAGCGATAAGGTTATCATTTCGGATCTGGCGCAAGATTTAAGTAACAGCGATGTTGATTTAAACGACATCGAAAGCGTAAAAGATTTTATTCGGCAGACTGAGGGAACCAATACGTTTATAAGAAGTGGTGCTGCTTTCAATTTTATCCGCAGAGACGCCATTAGGTTGAGGGGCGAACAATGAGTAGTTACCTCAGAAATGAAGTAAACCCAACCTCCTTTGCAACGGCCCCTCGCCGCAGCAAGCCCGAAGGTGGGTTTATCGAAAACGTCAAGAAATCGTTTGACGCTGCTAAGATGCAAAGCGGATCCGCTCCTGAGTTGTATGTTGAGGACACCTGGGAGCCGATCGTTGCTGAGATCGAAAGCATTACTGGCAAGTCATTTAAAAACCCTGGTTCCTATCTAAACCCTAATGTGTTCGCCATTTTGTCTGGCGAGGCTATGCGTGGTTACGGCAAGCGCCGATACGATTACGAAGCGAGACAGGTTGAAAGTTATGTTCGTGCAAACCGTGACGCACTGCCGCCAGAGCTTGTTGTTTCTGTTCTTGATCCAGATCGTGATGATGTTTGGGTCCAGGCAGCGCGTGACAAATACTTTACTGAGCAAAGCGAATTGGCGGAGCTTACATCGAGATCTCCAGGCCTGGGTGCAGCGACTGCAAGGTTTATCGGCGGTACGGCGTTTGCGGCAACCGATCCAATAAACCAGTCTGCTATGGCAATTCCTGGCGGTACTCTGACAAAAGGGAGAGGCCTTCTTGGTCTAGTTTTCTTTGAGGCAGCTGTGAACGCTACCACTGAAGCAATACAGCAGCCCGATGTAGCCGCATGGTACAAGAGCTTAGGCTTGGAATATGGCTGGGAAGAGTTCCGCAACAATGTTGGAACGGCTGCACTTATTGGCGGTGCGTTTCCAGTTGCTATTAAGATCGGTGGGGAGACCATTAAGCTTACTGCGCAGCAAGCTCGTAGAGGCGCACAGGTTCTTAGCGCAGCGTCTGGCGGTAAATCTAAAAATCAAGTAACCGCTGAAGCATTAGAGGATGTCTACACCTCAGCCGCAGAAAGCACTCCCCTGGTTAAAACTCAGGCCGCTGACATAGAGCACAACGCGCGTTTAACAGAGGCAGAGATTGCTTTTACCAACGGCAAGCTTCCCAAGGTATCTGAGATCCCATCATCGCCTGTAGAGTTGCCGGAGAATGTGAACCGGGCGACAAACATTGGCGGTATCGTTGACGAGTTCGACCCTAATGATATTGGCGTCGATGCAAAGACATTCCAGTTCAAAGAAGGTGGCGACGAGTTTGGCGTTACCGATCGGCTCCAGGGTGTAACCCAATGGGATCCTATTAAGGGTGGCATGGTTACTATCTATGAGTATGCGGATGGGCGCTTGTTCATTGCTGACGGACACCAAAGGCTAGGCCTTGCCAAGCGGATCTCTCAGCAAGATCCGTCACAGAATGTTAAAATGATTGGCTATCGTTTGCGCGAGGTTGACGGGATTACGCCCGAAGACGCTATGGTTACAGCGGCTCTGAAGAATATCTCTGAGGGAACCGGCAGCGCGATTGACGCAGCAAAGGTTCTGCGCTCTAGCCCAGACAGGATTGGTGAGTTGCCACCCAGGTCAGCGTTTGTTCGCCAGGCCACAGACCTTGCAAACCTAGTTGGCGATGCTTGGGGCATGGTAAAGAACGAAGTTGTTGCGCCAAACTTTGCGGCTATTGTTGGCCGTTTAATTCCTGGTGATGAAGGATTGCAGAAAGCAGCCCTCGATGTCCTGGCTAAGACAGAGCCAGCCAATGCTTTCCAAGCAGAGTCAATCGTGCGCCAGGTGAGAGAAACTAGCCTGGTATCAGAGACACAGGAAAGCCTGTTTGGCGATGAAGTGCTGACAACAAGTCTGTTTATGGAGCGGGCAAAGGTTTTAGACCGGGCTCAAAAACAGCTGCGCAAAGACAAGTCTTCATTCCAGAACCTTATCAAGAACGCTACGCGGCTTGAGGATGAAGGCAACCTACTAGCAAGAGATGCAAACCAAAGAAGGGCTCAAGAAGATGGCAAAGCGGTCGCGCTCCTCCAAAGTCAAGCGAACAGAAAAGGCGCTCTCTCAGACGCCCTCACAGCAGCAGCAAGAAACGCAAAAGAAACCGGCAACTACAACGCCGCTACAACTAGCTTTATCGAAGATGTCAGACGAGCAATTTCAGCAGGCGAGTTTGACCGCGCAGAAGTTGGCGATGTTGGACGCTCTTTCGATGCTCCAGATGAAATCGCGTCAATACGATCTAGCGCAGAGGAAGGCCAGCTAGACGCCTTCGATGATGCGTTTGGTCAAGGATCGTTAGATCAGGCAAGCCAGCTAGAGGGCGATGTCCTGGGCAGCGTGATTGCCAACGATGCAGCTAAGGCAAAGATCGGCAAGCCTGCCGTTATGCCAGAAGATCGCATTGTTCGCTTGCAAGATATGGACCCTATCGAAAGCAAGGTTCTTGATAGCCAGATTAAAACAGAGCAGAATTTTGTTGATGTCGATGAGATTATGGCGCGCGCAGAACGAAATCATGCTGAATTGACGGATGAGATTTCTAAGGCGGCTAAGTTTGCTGGGGCAACGCAGAAGAAAGCGGCCCTTAAAAAACGTGCTAGGGTCGAAGAAAAGTTGCGTGACAAGTACGCTGGAGATCTTAACAGGATTACAGATGTTGCGCGCGGCGGAATTAGTGCAGACACAAATGATGCAGCAGAGGCATTTGTGTCGGCACTGTCTCAGAGATACAAAGTAATTGACGAAGGTTATGGGTTTACTAGCGAAGGTTACTTTGATCGCAAGCTTTCCGTTATATTCGATGATGGGCAGATTGGCGAAGTGCAGATTTGGCCTCCTGGAATGTTGGAGGCAAAGGTTGGCGGCGGTACAAAGCTTTACAATGTATCGAGAGATCTAAGCCAGCCAGATGCGGCTAGGGCTCAAGCTGTTGAAGATATGAAGAAACTATACGGAGAGGTTGCAGGCAATCTTTCTGAAAGCTGGTCTGCACTTATAAACCGTCAGCTTCCTTCTGGCATAGACCAGCCAAGCCTGGTTGTCAGTGACGCCACCATGTCGCGCGTAACCTCTGGGGAACGTGTGTCAGAAAGTATCTCGCCAGAAGAGATCGGGTTCCAAGACCCGTCAGTTGCAAGCGACACCATTGCGCCTGGTTCAGTTTCGATTGCGGGTATAGACCCATCTACTAGAAAAAATCTCAATGTTGATACCTCCGACACCGATATACTGCTAGAAGAGCTACAAGTCAACTTCAGAGAAGATACCGAAATTCCTATCGGTAGCCGCCTGGACGAAGAGACAAACGAAATCGTGCCGCAATACCAAACATTGCGTGACATGAAGGATGAATTTGACCAGGATGTTAAGATGCTGGATCGTTTAAGAGGGTGCGCAAAATGAGCTTTAGGGAATGTATTGTTAACGCCCAGGCCGAGGGGACCATTACAGAAGCCCAGGCGAAAGAGGCGCGGGATCTTCTCGACGAGCTTGAAGAGCAGTACCAGGGCAAAATGGGTTCCGGCCAGGCGTCTAGCCAGGCAGCGCGTGACACCTTCGATGCACTTGAACGCCAAGCCTTTGAGCGCAAGCGCAAGAAGCTTTTAACCGCTAAAGCCTGGCAGCAAGTCAGTTTTAATATGAGCCAATACAAAGACCGGCTGGGTCGCAGCAATCCTTTCGCCGCTGCTGTAGCTCACCTTGAGCAAGATGGAATGTCTCGTTTCTCTAGCGTTACGCAAAGGGAAGACGCTATCAAAGGCATGGCTTTTGCTGAAATGAGTCAGGTTCTTGGTACGTTTCGGCGCAACCTGGTCGGAGAAGTTCGTCAAAAAGCCCAGCTTAAAAACATGGTTAGAGAGATTTTTGGCGAAAGCACGGGTGATGTCAGCGCAAAAGAGATGGGAGCGGCTGTTACCAAAGTTAACGAAACACTGCGTAAGAAGTTTAATCGCGCCGGTGGTTCTATTGCAAAAAACGAAAAGTTTTATTTGCCTACAAATCATAACAGTTTAGAAATTACAAAGGCTGGATACGAAGATTGGCGCGAAGAAATTTTGTCTACAATTTCACCCAATGACATGACAGACCAGCTGACGGGTCTTGCTTTTACGCCTCAACGCTTAGAGTTGGCTCTAAAAGATGTTTACGAAAGTATCACTACAGAGGGCGCAAACAAAATGTCGCCGGGTGCTGGTGGGCGTGGAAAAAGTCTAGCCAATCAGAGGCAGGACCACCGCTTTTTTGTTTTTAAAGATGCTGATAGTTGGCTCAAATATCAAAGAAGGTTTGGTGACGAAAACGTGTTTGACACTATAGTCTCCCACATTTCCAATATGTCCCGTGATATTGCAATGATGGAAGTGCTTGGACCTAACCCAACGTCAACTATAACATTTATGAAAGACACGCTGACCAAACAGGCCAAGATGGCAAAAGACGAAGCCCTAAAGGACAAGGCCCGATCGACTGGTAAGCGTCTTGATGATATGTATATGGCCGTATCTGGCCGTAACAACTCTCCTATCAACAGCAAGTTTGCATCGACAATGGCAGGAACGCGCCAGATCTTGCAGTCTGCGCAACTTGGTGCGGCAGCGATCTCAGCGGTAACAGATGTCAACTTCCAGCGCCTCGCCCGTCAATTCGCAGGCTTGCCACAAACCGGCATACTTAAAGACTACCTAAAGTATATGAGCCCTCTAGGGGCCAAGGCGAAGGGAGAGCTTGCTATCAGTTCCGGCCTTATTGCTGAAGGGTGGACTAGCCTTGCTGCTGGTCAGATGCGTTTTGTTGGTGATATGTCTGGACCAGAAGTTACGCGCAGAATATCTGACTTTGTTATGAGGGCGTCCCTCCTATCTCCTATGACCTCTGCTGGGCGCTGGGCATTTGGCATGGAGTTCATGGGTACTGTAGCCCGAAACGCTGGCAAAACCTTTGACGAGCTTGACCCTAACTTTCGATCGACAATGGAGCGGTATAATATCCAGGCTACGCAGTGGGACATAATCCGGCGCACAGAAGCTTATGAGCACAAGGGCGCAAAGTTCATACGGCCCACAGACATTGCGGCGCGCACTGATATTGACGAAGCCTTGAGCAGCAACATATCCACCAGGTTGCTTGAGATGATAAACACGGAAACCAACTTTGCGGTTCCGTCTACCTCTGTTCGTGGTTCTACGTTCCTTACCGGCGGCACACAGCCTGGTACGCTTACCGGCGAAATGGCGCGATCGTTTGCAATGTATAAAAACTTCGGTGTTACCCTGGTCAATACGCACTTGATGCGTGGGATGCAGTTGCCTCAGTCTTCCTCGAAAGGCGCTTACTATTCAAACCTGCTAATCTCCACAACGCTTATGGGCGCTCTGGCGCTTCAAATGAAAGAGATCTCTAAGGGCAGAGACCCGCGTGAAATGGTTGGAGACAGCGAAGAGACTGCAAAGTTCTGGTTTGCAGCATTTATGCAGGGCGGTGGCTTAGGTATCTTTGGTGATTTCCTAACTTCTGGCACAAGCCGTTATGGGTCGGGGATGGCCGAAACAGTAGCTGGGCCAGTTGTCGGGGCCGGTGATGATCTTCTGAAGCTAACAGTGGGCAACCTATACCAGGCCGCTACAGGCCAGGATACTAATGCAGCTGGGGAGCTAGTTAAGTTTACACAGCGGTACACTCCTGGGTCTTCTCTTTGGTATGGTCGCTTGGCACTGGAGCGTGGGTTGTGGGACCAGATGCAGTTAATGACTGATCCTAAAGCGAAATCTAAGTTCCTCCGGTTGGAACGCAGAATGAAAACGCAAACAGGTCAGAAGTATTGGTGGGGGCCAGGTGACACAACGCCTAGTCGTTCACCAGAAATATCAAGAGCGTTTGAATAGCTCTCTAGGAAATGAGTGAGATATGTGGTACTTTTCGGCTGAGATAAGGATTTAACATGACAGTATCAAGCAGCACAAACCGAGCAAGCTATAGCGGCAATGGATCGCTTACAACTTTTGCTTATGGCTTTAAGGTTTTTGACCAGGATGACTTGACTGTTATCCTTCGCGCAAGCAACGGCACAGAGACCGTACAAACCATTACAACTGATTACACTGTTACGGGAGTTGGGGACGTTGGTGGCGGGAATGTGGTTTTTGTAACTGCACCGGCTTCTGGCGTTACTGTTGTTATCTTGCGAGAGATGGACTTGGAGCAAGGGCTAGACCTGGTTCCTAACGATCCGTTCCCTGCTCAGTCACTTGAGAACAGCCTGGACAAGCTTACGTTCATGGTGCAGCAGCACAGCGAGCAGCTAGGTCGGGCGATCAAGGCTTCTCGAACAAACGTGCTTTCTGGCTCTGAGTTTGTAATCTCTGCGGCTGATCGTGCAAACAAAGTGTTTTCGTTTGATGGCTCTGGCGATCTGGCTGTTACTCAAGAGCTTGGGACTTTTCAAGGTAATTGGGCTACGGCAACTGTTTACCAAGTCCGGGACATTGTAAAAGACACAAGCACTAACAACATCTTTATTGTAAACACTGAGCATACCTCAAGCGGCGCACAACCACTCACGACCAATGCCAACAGCGCAAAGTATGATTTGATTGTTGATGCAGCGGCAGCGGCCACCAGCGCCACAGCGGCAGCATCAAGCGCCACAGACGCAGAGACAGCGCAGACAGCATCTGAAGCTGCACAGGCAGCAGCGGAAGCAGCCCAGGCTTCGGCAGAAACTGCGGAGACTAATGCGGAAACTGCGGAGACCAATGCCGAAACAGCACAGGCGGCAGCAGAAGCCGCGCAGGCAGCGGCAGAGTTGGTTTACGACAACTTTGATGATCGTTACCTCGGCGCAAAGTCTACGAGCGGCGGCGATCCCACCCTAGACAATGATGGCGATGCTCTGATTGACGGGGCGCTGTTCTTCGACACAACCAACAACGTAATGAAGGTTTATAACCTTGGCACTACAGCCTGGCTGCGCACTACACCGACAACCTCTGACCAGACTAACATTAACACAGTTAGCGGCATCCAAGCGAATGTCACAACTGTTGCTGGCATTTCCAGCGATGTGACTTCTGTTGCTGGTATTAGCGCAGACGTTACAACAGTCGCGGCAGATGGTACAGATATTGGTACGGTTGCTGGTATCTCTGCGAATGTAACTACGGTTGCAGGCATTTCGTCGGACGTTACAACTGTAGCTGGCAACTCTACAAACATTAACACCGTAGCAGGTCAAACAACAAACCTTCAAAACGTCACTGACAATCTTACTGCAATTCAAAACGCTTCATCGAATGCAGTTTCTGCTGCGGCATCTGCAACGGCTGCTTCTGATTCTGCGGCTGCGGCAGCTGCTTCCTTTGATTCTTTTGATGATAAGTATCTTGGCAGCAAGACAGGTTATGCTGATAGCGGTACTGGCCCAACCGTTGATAATGATGGAAACGCATTGGTTGAGGGAGCGTTATTTTTCTCGTCAGATGCGAACGAAATGCGAGTTTACGATGGTGCAAATTGGATTGCAGCTTCTTCGGCTGGCTCTGCCTCATTAATACTGTATGAGTTTACAGCGACATCTGGTCAAACAACATTTAGCGGTGCTGACGATAATGGTGCAACTCTTGGTTATACTATTGGCAATGCTCAGTTTGTTCTCAACGGTGTAATACTTGATCCGTCAGACTTTACTGCAACAAACGGTACAAGTGTTGTTTTAGCTTCTGGGGCTGCGACAGGTGACTTGTTAAACGTCTACGCATTTAAATCATTTACAGTAGCCGACACTGTGTCAGCTAGTGCCGGTGGTACGTTTGCCGGCAATGTTACTTTCAATGGTGCGTTCACCTCACAGGGCATTGATGATAACGCAGACGCAGTGGCACTCACGATTGATAGCTCAGAAAATGTGTTAATCGGCAAGACTGCTACAGGTGGTAATGTTGCTGGTATGCAGATTATTAATGGTAGCTTCTTTAGTCATGTTCGTGATGGTGGCGTTGTTCAAGTACTAAACCGCAAAAGCAGTGATGGTGATATTCTTAGCTTTGAAAAAGACAACTCCACGGTGGGGAGTATTGGGACTGAAGGAGGACGCTTACAGATTGGCAAGGGCGCTAGTGGTTTGTACTTTTATGATAGCGGCCCTAACCTTCTACCTTGGAATGTATCAACAAATACTGTTGGAGACGGAACCGTTGATTTAGGTGCATCTTCGGCCCGCTTCAAAGACCTCTACCTCTCTGGCGGTGTCTTCCTTGGCGGGGTAGGGTCGTCCAATCTGCTGGATGACTATGAGGAGGGGACGTTTAGCACTACAGTAACAGTTGGTGGAGGAAGTGTAACAACATCAAGTGCAGGTGGCATATACACAAAAATTGGAGATGTTGTTCATTTGCAGGGCACGTTAGTTTTTTCTTCCGTTTCTAGTCCAACTGGTTTTATAAATCTAACTTTGCCATTTACCCCCAATTCAACTTACATAAGTCTTGGTGTCATTGTTTTTGAAAACTCTGTCTCAAAAGATGTTCGTGATTTTGCAATGTATATTAGGCCAGACTTAGGTTCTGCAAGAATTTACATTGCTGATGTTAATGTCCTTTCTTCATCCGGAGCCAACGCTCAAGAAATTGACGCATCAACAAGTATTTCTTTTACTTTAACCTATAAACTTTAATTGGCTCAAGTGGATGCTTGGGTCGGACAGGTGGCACTGCCACGATAAACACAGGAGGCCGATATGGCACTAACAGAAGAAACAGTACAAGACAAAATCGAGATCGTGAGTGAACATAAATTCATTCAAGTGCGTACAGCCACGGTCATCAAGCGTGACGGTGTAGAGATCAGCCGCTCATTCAGCCGCCATGTCGTTGCACCAGATGCAGACATCACAGGTGAAAGCGCAGAGGTACAAGCCATCTGTGCAGCCGTACACACACAAGCGGTTAAGGATGCTTATGCAGCCCATCTAGCCTCACAGGAGGTCTAAGCTATGACCCGAGCAAGAGACATTGCAGACAGCACTAAGACGCTATCAGTCGATGGCGGCACGATTAAGCTGGATGGGAATTATCCTACTGGTACGAACAACGTAGCGTTGGGGGATGCTGCGCTGGATAGTGGTTCTTTAAGTGGCGGCGATAACACCGCTGTTGGGGACAGAGCATTAACTGCAAACACTAGCGGCGGAGCAAATGTTGCAACAGGAGCGTTGGCGTTATTTACAAATACAACTGGAAGTAACAACACCGCATCTGGGTACGCATCGTTATTTCTCAACACTACTGGATCATATAACACCGCTTTTGGCCAAGAAGCCTTACGTGCCAACACCACCGCATCTTATAACACAGCGGTTGGGTATCAGGCAGGGTATAGCAATACTACTGGCACACACCAAACATTCTTGGGTTATGAAGCGGGGAGACTTGCAACTGGTGGAGACAATACTGCACTAGGTTTTAGAGCGGGTGGTTCAACGACAACAGGCCAATACAACACGGCTGTAGGCTCAGACGCACTCCTCTCAAACACCACCGCCAGCAGCAACACAGCGGTTGGGTATAAGGCGCTTTATACTAACACAGGCAACAACAACACTGCTTTGGGTTATAAAGCAGATACTGCTGTAACCACTGCAACTAATGTTGTGGCCGTTGGAGACAATGCTTATTTGGCAGGAACAACTGGTGGGCAAACAGTAGCCGTTGGAACAAATGCTCTGTTATCAAACACAACGGGTTCTTACAACGTAGCTGTCGGACAGCAAGCACTAAACTCCAACACCACCGCCAGCAACAACACTGCTGTTGGGTATCAGGCGGCGTATAGTGCTACTACAGCAAGCGACATAACAGCGATTGGTTGGCAAGCAGGTTATTCTGCTACTGGCACAGCTTCAACATATATTGGCTCTTACGCTGGCCAAACAACAACAGGTATAAACAACACGTTTCTTGGACATACATCAGGATACTTAGTTACGTCAGGAACTAGGAACACCATCATCGGTAAATACAACGGCAACCAAGGCGGCTTGGACATCCGCACCTCAAGCAACAACATCGTGCTGTCGGATGGGGATGGTAATCCTAGATTGCATTTTGACGGTGCAACGTGGTATGCGTTTACTTTTAGCTCTGGTGCTGGGACAAATACTGTTAAATTTAACACGACGACGGGTGCGTTTACTTATGATACATCGTCTCTTCGTTACAAAGATAATGTGCGTGATAGCATTTATGGTTTAAGCCATGTAATGCAAATGCGTTCTGCGCAATTTGAATACAAAGACACGGGTCGTTCAGACATTGGCTTGATTGCCGAAGAAGTCAATCCAATTATTCCCGAATTGGTTGGCAAAAATAAAGATGGCGAACCTGACAGCATTTCATACGATAGGTTTGTGTCCGTGTTAGTGAAAGCCATCCAAGAACAACAGGCAACTATCACTGCTCTACAGGCAAGAATAGAAGCCCTAGAAAACGCTTAATCGTAACCAGTCAGAAAAGGAGAAAGACATGACTGATACACCAACCGCAGAAGAGATTGCACAGCACTACACAGCAATGGGTCACTCTGTTGACCTGCTGAACGCTGGCAAGCCAGAGGGCATGGAAGATG
>Ga0115549_1001690_pt1 | contig 13103 bp, 6 predicted proteins | sample COGITO_mtgs_1004_2_FD_87176 | JGI IMG/M metagenome (GOLD analysis project Ga0115549, IMG submission 87176) | Pelagic marine microbial communities from North Sea - COGITO_mtgs_100430 | ecosystem: Environmental > Aquatic > Marine > Epipelagic | place: Germany:Helgoland, sampling site Kabeltonne...
AGTACAGTCTATACGCACCATGTCGTGATTCATTGTCTTAACTCTATTGTCTAAGTTACTGACTATATTATGAATTGAGTCAACATCACCGACAACGGACAGCAATATGTATTTAATAGAAAGGAATACAAAGAAGCCACCAATAAGAGATATAGCTATTGGAAAACCAACCTCGGCTATTAGTGTAAAGGCTTCATTCATCTATATCTAATCCGTTATAGGCTCTCGCTGCTCGTATTGCTACATCTCTAGGAACTACAACATCTCTATAAGATTTAGCAGCTTCTACCCGTTTCATTTTTAACGAACGAAGTTTTGTATCTCCTGTTATCTGTAAACCATAAGCCCTTACAGATTTCTTATTATTAAACCTACGTATTTTTTCATCTATTTCTCTAAGCCCTACTCTATCTCTAGCCTGAATAGCGTAAAACCTTTTGTTTAGCAGACTTCTTTTCATGTCCTCTGCTTTTCTTTCTTGCGTGTAAAGAATATTACTAACTTCGTATGCTTTAGCTACTCTAGTTGGACTAAACCCAACTCCCTGCATTATTGCGTTATATAAATTTACGTTTTCAACAACGGGTCTACCTGCTTTGTCTACCGCGCCTTCTGTTATAAGTCGCACAGATTTCATTCCGTTTCTAATTGCAGCGGGCATTACCATTTGTACGCCATCCAAAACAGGATGTAGTCTTGAATCGTCGCTAAGTCTTTCGACACCTACTCTAACTTGATCGGCATAAGACAGTACGGGGCCACCAACTGCAGCAAAAGCTCCGTAAACAAATCCCATATCTTCCATTTTTCTATCGTCTTTACGGTATAACAACCCGTTAAAGCCAATCCTATTTGACACGTCTATACCTGTAAGATGTGCAAAAGGCCCACGATGAGCTACGTCCCCTAAATGCGATTTCATCCAATGATCAAAATTTAAATAATCTGGATCATCTTCGTCATTTGCTAAATCGTACATCATCTCTCCTACCCATAACATTGGCATACCACGAGCACCCGCAAATACAGCCGATGACATTGCAATAAAAGCTAATTGTCGCAGAGCAAATTTTCTTGCGTTTATCGGTGCTCCAGTATCAGGGTCAATAGGCATAGAGCTGTCAGACTTATGATTTTTAGGTAGATAGTAATTAAGAGAGTTAAGAGCTAACTTGTTTTCTAAATACAGTTGAGAAAATACAAACCGCTTAAACGTACCAATTACTTTACCAAAACCACTCTGAAACCAACGAGGGCCAAGCTCTTGTAATGCAGTACCACTAGCTTCTTCAGTAATTTTTAAAGCGCGTTCTATAGCTAATTCTTGTATTTGTTCTGTTGTTTTATTAAGTTTTCCTTCTGCTTTTAGTTTATTAAATTTTTCTATTGCTAATTCATACGCTGCCAAAATACCTATTTCACGGTTAGCTCGCTCTGAATTTTGAAACGCCCAGTTTGCCGACAGCATAACTCTATCAAGTGTAGAACCTATTTTGCTACCAAAAAACTCAGTTTGTCTTGCTTCTTGTAATTCTTGTGATGTAGTTCGGCGTATTGCATTTCTTTGTAGTGCGGTCGTATATAGTTTATCTAAACCGTTGTTTTTTCTAACATCTTTAGTAAATAAAGTTACATCTGCTAAAGAAGCGCCTACTCCCGGAACAGTTAAGGTTGTATTGTCATCACGCCCTACAGAAGGATTTGTTAAATTACGTATATATCTACCCATCATAGACAGCGTAACCTCAAGTGCTCTAGTAAAACCAAACTCAGCAACTAGTTTAGGAAAGGTTACTAATGGAAGTTGTGTTAAGTTAACTAGCGCAGATGAAATATTACCCGCAAGATACATATTGTATCCTAAAGCAGATAGTTGTCTCGCTAGTACAGGGGGGTTTGGGTTTCTTAAAAAAGCAGAGCGTTTTATTATTTCTTTTCTTAAATTTGCTTCTGCGCCAACCGGAGCTTTACCGGCATTTTCTGTTACAATAGCATCTATTAAATTATTCATCTCTGCTGTTGTTTCTAATGAAGCAACTTCATCTGCCATTTTTATTGATATTTGAGCAAAGTTTTGTATAACGTCTTGGTTATATCCAGCAAGCCCTTTTCTGTTTTTAAAGTGTTGTTTTAACGCATTACTTGGAAAGGCGTTGTAATACATTTCAATTACACTATCAAATGTTTTTTGGTGGTTTTCTAAATTTCTTGCGTCAACATCTTTATCGCCAGTAGGGTTAGGTTTTTCTACTTCTGACAACAATTTTAATATTGATTGGAAGGCTTTTGATTCTCCACTGTTGTCTCTTAATATGTCGTTAGTTATTCTTTCATACACACCTTTTTCTGAATCTACAACTATGTTTTTATCATTTTTAAATTCATTAAGTGTTCTTTTTGCTGCTGAAGCCGTGTCAAACGCTTCTGTATATCTTGCGCCGTTTTCTTTTAGTGTTACATCAACCCAATAATTACCGTTTCTAACCAATGCAACGTAAGGAACAATTCTATTGCTTTCTAATTGCAACCTTAATTTTTGTGTAGCAGAAAGAACTGCTGCTTTTTGTTTACCTTCTAACCCAACTAATTTTGCTGTTAAAAAATCTAACAACATATCGCCATATTTTTGATTTGTATTAATTATTATTTTATACGCTTCTTGTAACTGTTTTGGCATTTTATCAAAACGTCGTGAAAGCTCGTTTATTTTAGCAACCCTATCTGCTGGTAGTTTTCCTATTGAAACTGCTGATTTAGTTTTTCCTTGTTTTGCCGTAGCTGTTTCATATTTTAAATCTGCTTCTAGTATTTCAGCCCTAGACAAACGCAAATCAACTTCTTCAATAGAAGATTCGTTTGTAACTCTATTAAATTCGTTTACAACTTTTTTTGTTTGTTCTTCTGACAACCCTTCAATAGCTTCATCTCTTAATCTGTTAACTTCTACTAAAGCCTCTGATATATCCCTGTTGTATTCATCATTTTTAAACCGTTTTAAAGCTACAAACTCGCCTAATTTTTTTATGTTAGCTGCTAATGTTGGGTTAAAAGTGTTAGCTTTATCTACCATTTGATCAAAACTTAAAGCGCCATAAAAAATATTTGCGCCCGTTGCCGATGTTGAAGAAAGGCTGTCCATTACAATCGCTGCTTTAGGGTTGTACGTGGCTTCGTCGGCTATATTAAAAAGTTTGGTTTGCATGTTAAAAAGTTCGTTAGCGTTAGACGCTTGACTAAATAACAAACGGGATGACAACCTATCCATTTTAGCTTGCGGAGCACGAGTAGCAAGTAACGCACCTCCATAAGCAAGATCAACAATGCCTTGAGCATCTAAATCTTTTGCGTCCATCCACCCGACTTTTCTAAAATAACTTTTTATACCAGCAAGTAATCGTTTAAAAAACACACTTAATTTAGATTGTTGCCTTGCAGCTTTTGAAGGGTTTGTCCCATTTTGAACGGCTGCTTCAACAAAATATGCAAGCATTTCGTCGTTTTTAGTTTCTTGATCTAGTTTTATACCTGTAGTTTCTTCTGCGTTTTTTATGCGCTCAAGTGCAGCTTTTGCGAGACCACTTTCTCTACTACCGTCGTTAAGTTTAGCGAATTCTTTTACCCTGTTAACTAAAAAATTGTAATTAGCTCGACCAACTAAGTTAACTAGACCTATATGCGTACCAACTTCGTGTAAAAATATACCTACTTCGTTACCTACTTGGATATTGTCTGTAAACAAATAAGCCTTATCGCCTATTACAACGCCTTGTGTAGACTCATTTATACCCGGAAGATTAGTAAGTCCTGCTTCTGCTACTGTAGCAGTAACAGATACCCTATCGCTATTTGTAGCATCTATACCGATTTCAGCTAATCTATTTACGGTTTGTTCTACAGTTGTCGGCGTGTTTATAGTGCCATCTGCAACAGAAAAAAGTAAACTAGCAGCATCATTTGCAGATATATTTTCAGGGTTATTTGGATCTCCAAATTCATTAGAAGCGTTAGCTACAAATTCTTCAAGGTCTTTAAATTGTTGATTTTCTGATGCTACTTCTTGTTGCGCTTCGTTTAGCGCTCCTTGATCAAGACCCTCATATGTTTTTTCTTTATATTTTTTACTAGCTTTTCCTGTGGGATTTACTGGCCCTTTGTTTGCTTCTACAAGCAAAACTTGTAATTTTTTTTCTGTTTCTAATGCTGCTGCTGTTGCATTATCTAATGCTTTTTTGTCTTTTGCTGATAATTTTTTGCCTTCTAGCTCAAATATAAATTGTCTATTTCGTAACGCATTTTGTGCATTTACAGCATCTTTATTTTCTTTCTGCAGTTTTTTGATTTGAACATCTTTTTCCGTTAAGTCTTTTATATACTTATCTAATTTTTCTTGTATAGCTTTTTTATCTTTTTCGGTTGTTGCTTCTCTAATTAGTCTTTCAAATACAGCTATACGTGCTGCAGAAGCATCAGTGTACACAGTTAAATCAGCGCTTTTTTGAGATGTATCAACTTCTTGTACACCGCCAAATACTTCTTGTCTAACTAAACGTAATACTTTTTGTCTTACTAAATTTTGTTGTTCTTCAGTAAGACTGTTGTAATACTTTACCCCGATTTCTCCACCTGTTTTTATATATGTATTAACAAATGATCGTTCTGGTGTTCTAGCTTTCCCTTCCTCGTAGGCTTGTGGGGTTTGAGTAGCTTTATTCCACACTTTATCAGTTAATATATTTTTTTTGTAATCTGCAAACTGTTCCTCTTTTGTTTGACCTGCACTTGTTTTTCCTACTACTGGAACATATGCTTTTCCTCCACTTTTACCCGGAAGAAAAGCGCTATACATATCACCCGCAAGATATTCCAAAGCTGCATTTATACTAAGAGTTTCTTCTATTGCTTTATAGCCTGATTTACTGTTTTTTAAATTTTCTTTAAATTCAGCGTATGCGTTTGACCCACCTAAAGTTCCTGTTATTAGTTTATAGAGTTGAAGCAACGAAGCCTTTTGACTTTTATTACTAAACGAGTCTTCTATATTTTTTATTTGTTTTTGTAGTTTTTTTACTTTTATTAGTTCATTTATTAATGGAACATCTTTAGAATTTGCTTTATTTTTCTTTAGTTTTGATAAGTCTTCAGATATAAATGCGTTTAACCTAGCTATATCTTCTCGTTTAAAAGTTTTAAGTATATTTTCAACTAACGGTTTAACTTTTTCTTGCAATTCGTTAAACTTTGTTTCGTTTCTTAGTTGTTGTGGTACGTAAATTCTATCAATCTGGTTAAAATCTTTTTGCAGTAACGGATCTGCTTCCCCCGTTGCTTTTACCTCTGCTTCTATTTTTGGCGTTACTTCTGTTCCTACTTTTGGCGCTACTTCTGTTTCTACTTTTGGCGTTGCTTCTTTTTCTACTTCTGGCGTTACTTCTTTTTCTACTTCTGGCGTTACTTCTTTTTCTACTTCTGGCGTTACTTCTTTTTCTACTTCTGGCGTTACTTCTTTTTCTACTTCTGGCGCTACTTCTTTTTCTACTTCTGGCGCTACTTCTGTTTCTACTTCTGGCGCTACTTCTGTTGGCTCTTGTCTTATTGGTACACCAAATTGATCAACTAAATCTCTAGCTTCGTTTGGTATATCCGTACTTTGTTCAAAATCATACAGCGCATCATCTTGTTGCTCTTTTACGTATTCGTCTAGTTGTTTTCTTGCCTCATCTTGTTCTATTTTTTTTGCAATAATAGGGTCTACTTTTTCTAATGCTGCTTCTGCTGCTACTGGTAAACCAAATTGATCAACATACTCGCTAACTTGATTTGGCATTGTTGCACTTTCAGGATTAACAATTGCTTCATTTATAGCTTCTGCATCTGCTTTTTCTTGTGCTGCTTTTTGTTCTCTACCTTTTTTTCCTTTGTCTTCTAATTGTTTTTGTTGCTCTAATAATTTTTGTTCCGCATCATCTTGTTCTTTGTCACCTTCTGCATCTCTTTCTGCTTGTTCTTGTCGTTTAACAGCGTTACGAATTCTTATTCTATCTTGTGCGCCACCAGCAGCACCAAACGCGCTACCTGCTAGACCACCACGCAGCCCTGATTCTACAAGTCGTTCAAACTCTGGACTAGTCAGCGCTTCAAAATTTTCTCCAACAATACGTTCTGCAACTAAACTGAGCGCTTCTTGAGCGCTTTCTGTAACACCTTCTAATGCAAACCCTTTACCTGCACCTAAACCAATAGCACTTAATACACTTGGTTTTACTCCTGATTTTTTAGCTAGTTCACTAACAACTTTTGCTTTTAAAGCTGGTTGTTTTCGCAATCTTTTTACTACTGCTGTAGGTAGTATGCTGTCTAATGCAGCAGACATAGAACCTGTTAATAGCGCTGCACCGGGAGCAAGTTCGCCTGTAGCGTCGTATATGTTACTAAATACTTCTGGAGCATTAAGTGCGTAACTGCCTAAAAACGCAGCAGGTACAATAGCTTGGTCACTTGCTTGAGCTTGAGCAACAGCAAGTTGTTTTTTAAGTCTGTCTTGTGCAGAACCAATAGCTTGGTTTTTAATTTTCTTTTTAATTTCGCTACCAGCAAGTTTTCTAGCAGCTAATGTAGCTGCGCCTGTTCCAGTAGCAAGCCCTAATATGTTGGGTATGTTTTCCCCAATAGATTCGGTAGCGTATATAAGCGCGTCGCCTATACCACTAATATCTTTATATGACGCTATTTGAGTTGGATTTAACGCTTGTAAATTAGCTTTAGCTATTTCTGCTTCTTCTAACTGCGCTCTTGCATAGTCATCTTGACCTAAAGCACTTCCAACAAGAGCAGGTAGCTCATCACCTAATGTAATTGCAGCTCGGTCAATACCACGCCCAACACTAGATGTAAACGCATCAAAAACTCCTCTGTCAGGCCTAGCAGGTGTCCTAGAAGCCCCCGCTACTTGTTGTTGTGCGTATTGTATAATTTGTTCTTGTGTAGCTCCTTCAGGAGCTTGAACACTATACTTTTTTCCTGTAGGGGCTGTTACAGAATAAATAGGCATTGTTAACTATCTAACTCTTCTACATTACCCCAACCTGCTGAATCGTAGCTTCCTGCTCTACCTAAAATTTCTAATTCCTTTTGTTGTATTAAAAAAGCTGCAATAGCGTCTTTTATTCCTTGTTCGTCTACCCCACCATACAACGCTTGTAACTCATAAGGTTCTTTACTAGCGTATATATTTTCAATATCAGTTTGAAATTGAGTAGTTTCACCATATTTTTGTGCGACGTCAGATGCTTTTGCCCTATCAGCTACGGAAACATATTCTTTTGCTGCTAAAGTATTTATTCCTTTTTGTGCAAGTTGAGCCATTGCATCTTCTTGTTTTTGTTCTTCAGCACCTTGAACAGCTGCAGCCTTTCCATATGCACCAAGAGTTTTACCAAGTATATTTTGATTGCTTGCATCTTGACTAAGAATACCGCCTGTTAGTTGAAGTTGCCTAAAAGCGCTCCGTGGAAGTGAAGCTAAAAATCCTTTATCTTCTTGTTTTTTAGGAGGATCAAATGGCGGCTCTGTTTTAGGTTTGGCTTCTTCAGGGCTATCACCAAGTAACGCCCCTAACCCAGTAAGTCCTAAACCCGTAGTAAAAGCAGTAGGGCCATATCTTAAAGACCGCGCACCCGGATTTCTTACTACCGCAGGTAAATTTGGTGTTTTTGTTGGAAATTTTGGGCCTCCAACTATTTTTTGTTGGCCCGGTTTAGTGAAATAATTTTTTAACATACCTGCAGTTTTTGCACCAAGTTTAGACCTAGCGCCGTAAAGTGCGGCTCGACCTAATAAACCAACACCGGGGATAAACATTAGACCTAGACCAGCATAGTTAGCTGCTTTATCTGGGTTGTTTTTAACCCAACTAAATCCTTTTTGTATCATGTTTTCGTTTACATCTGGTGTTTTAGTTTCTCCACCTTCTTGATATCCAACAATACCGCCGTCTTGATACCCAACAAACCCACCAGCAGCCGCGTTCATTATACCGCCTTGTTCAGCAGCATTTACATTAGACATCCTTCTTGCGTCCATACCACCCACACCTGTCAAAAATCGTGGGTCTTGGTTGTTTTGCTGTTGTGCTACGCTAGGTATACCTGTTATTTTATCAGCAACAGTGCTAGTAGGTACGTTTTTTTCTGCACCAAATTTAGGTAAAGACCCTAATACAGCTGCGGCTAAATAAGCAAAGGGATCTTTTTTCTGTATGAGGTTTGCTAAATATTGTTTCCCGCTGTCTGTCGCTGAATACTTTTTAAATTCTTCGTGTATGTCTCTAACATTGTCGCTCATTATCTGCTAAACCCCCCATACGCCCCGTATGTTCCTAAAGCGCCTAGTCCTGCGCCTAATGCTTGTGTGCCAAACGACGGTGTTGGTGTAGATTTATAAGCAATACCAGTTGACCCCATTTTGTTAGGCAGTCCTCGAATAATATTACTATAAAAACCAAGTTGTTCTTTACCGTAATCACGTTGTCTAAGAAAATCAGCGTAATCAGAATCAAGTTGTTGTTGATTAAGTGCTTGTTGTTTGTCGCCTATACCCATTTGTGCATTGTATCTGGCTAAGTCAGATTGTTGTTGGGCTAACCCTGTACGAGCTAATCCTGCTGCACCTTGTCCTAAACCTTGCATCCCTGTTTGGCCTAACAATTGATTAGCTTGTCCAAACGCATTATAACCTTGTCCTGCTAACGTGCCATATTGTTGACCAGCTTGACCTAACGCACCAAAACCACGCCCCGCCATAGTTGCGCCTAACTGTGCTGCGCCCATACGCCGTGCTTGATCTCGTTCAAACTGTTGTTGCGCGTTTTCAAAACCACGCATACTGCCTTGCATCTGTATATCAGATAGCTGTGTTGCAGTATCACGATTACGCATAGCGTCCATAACAGCTTGGCGTGTACCACCTGCTGTGCCTCGGCCTGCTGCAGCTAAATTAGCTAAATTACCTTGTCGGGTAGCTTCTTCTCTGGCTTGACGTAACGCTACATCGGTTACTTGTTGTTGAAACGGGTTAGTGTACTGCTGTGCTTGTTCTGCACCAAATGTCTGTGGGGCAGATAAATCAAACGCTCGTGACATGCCTTGATCTGTTGCGCTTTGACCTCGTTGCCCTAACGCATCAGTCGCGCCAAAACCTCTAGTAGCGCCCATAGCTGCTTGACCCATGCCCATACCTTGCGCTATACCCGCGCCACCCATACCTTGTAACGCTGACCCATAACCTAAATTGCCTTGAGCACCATACATATTGGATGCTTGCGCTAATTGTTCTGGCGACTGCATACCAGCAATATTACCCATTGCTGCTTGTTGGTCAGGACTAAATCCTTCTATGCGTTGTCCACCGTATGCTTGATATGGGGTTCTTGATTCGGCTTGCGCTCTAGTTGCAACATCAGTTAGATATGGTTTTAAGTATTTAGGTACTGTTGTTGTGGTTACTTCACTTGTAGAACTTGTTGAAGAAGGTTGTTTTCCGCCGCCGCCCATTATGTATCTCCTAAATCTTTTATGTATACTTGGGTTTTTAATTTCCACCCAATGCTAGTATACAGTCGGCCTAAACTTGGCTTGTCTGTACTACATTCTAAATAAGAACAACCAAAATCACGAGCCATATTTTCAAAAAATGGAAGGTGTAAAGCTGTATTGGTTTGCGACTTATGTTCAGGTGATACCCAAGCAAGCCAAATATTTAATGTTTTTGTATGTGTAAAATTATCAGTAAGTGTTTCTACAACCACAAATTTTGTTTTTCCTACAGTCAATAGTATAGCGTTGCCATTAATACAGTTAGCATATACATCTTCTGGTCTGTACGTTAAATATGGTTGCTCTGACAATATATTTTCTATTTGTGGCTTAACCCAATCCCACTCAAGCCTTACATCGCTACACACAAAATTTTCAGGCTCAGAAATGTCAGGTGCAATATCAACTAAATTCATGCTGGCATATACTCTTTAGGGTTAATTGCTTCAGGTTGTTCTACAGAACCGCCTCGTGCTTTACGTACTCTATCCATCATACTGTACAGTTGTCTGGCTCCTGCTCTACTAGAGCCATTACCCATGTCAGATACTACGTCGGCAGGCACTACAAACTCACCCGGAGATAACGCTGCAGGCTGTTCTCCTCCTATAACAGCGGGTATATCATCACTCATACCATCGCCCGGCCCAGCAGTTAGACCACCGTTAGCAAACCCCATAAGACCGCCTTGTGCCGCATATCGGTATCCACCTATGGGGTAATTGTATTGCTCTGCATTAGGGTTCATTGAAGGGTTCATTGAAGGGTTCATTGTTATACCAAATGGGCCTTTCATTGGTGGGGGTGGGGTATATGCTGCTGTATTATCATTTCCAGACGGGCCGCCACCGTAAAAATTAGGCTGTGTACCTTCAGGCCCAAAATAATTAAGTGCATTAGGGTTTACTTGTACAATGTCACCTTGATTAGGGTTAAAATAAGTCTGCTCTTGCATGTCAGGCATAAAAACCCCACGAGCATCTTTTTGCGGCGACGCTACAGTTTGAGCTGTTTTAGTGGTTCTATATCCACCTTCAGGGTAAAAATACTTTTGTTCTGTTATAGGAGACTCTGACGGTTTAGGTGGTTCGTATCCCGCAACTATACCACCTAAAGTAGCGCCTAATCCTAGTTTATTTCCCGCAAGTGTTTTTAATACATTAGGACTAGCAATACCTTTACCTACAGCAGCAAAAGTATTTGGGTCTAATACTGTATTTCCAGCCATTGCCGGAGAAGCGCTTGCAGAAGCTAATGATCCTGCCGCACCTAAACTCCCTGCTAACGAAGCACCACCAAACCCACCAAGTCCATATTTAAGAGTTTGCCCTACATCGCCGCCAGACGCGGCTAGTGCGCCGCCGCCCATTAACATCCCTGCAGTTAACGGGTTTATCGCGCCACCAGTACCAACGAACAACCCTGCGCCTATTATCGCTGGCAATATGTTACTCAAAAACCCAGCTTCGGGTAGTCCTGTATTGGGGTTTACGGTAAGACTACCGCCCATATTTAGTGCTAAACTTTGTAGTCCTTGCACTTCATTAGGTGTCATGTGGACAAGTTCTGTATCAGGCCCACGACCTAATGCTGCTAAACCTTGTGCTGATTTTTTATTTTGGTTATCCATACTGCTTACTATATCCCTAAACCAATGCAGTTAAAAGTATCCATCGCGCATCTGTTACAGAGTATATAAGAGATACTATACCTGTGCCTGTAGTTGCTACGTCAGATCCTGTGTTTGTTAGTATTCTGTTTGCTGCTGTAGAAGTAGCATCGTTTGTAATCGTCATGTTCTGACTGGTCGTGTTATACAGTATAACTACCCGCCCGTCTGGGTTATCAGGCTTTGCAATCCCAGTAATATTAAACGCTCCTGTTGGCCCTGTAACTCTTATAAAAGACTTGTTAGGTAGTGTTATATTGTTGTTGGCTCCGTTAGATGCTGTAAAAGAACCAATAGGTAATTGAATAACATCAGCTACAACACTGTCTAGGCTTAACCCTGCTTTGCTGTCATGGATACTAAAGTACGACCCAATAGACCGTATTAACTGAAAAAAGTACCCGTTGTCATACTCGCTAGGCGGTACAGGCAAGTTGGGTGACTTATGTGATTGGAACGCCATATTAACCCCTACGTCCATCAGGTCTTACTTCAGCGCGGGGTGTACCTAGCTGCCACGCAACACCTGTTGTAGTAGAATTTATTTTTATTGATAACTGTCTACCACGGGCACGTACATGTATCTGTTCTGTAAATTCATCTATGGTAGATTGGTTTACTGCGGTTGTGTTTAGTGCGCTACCACTAGGGCTGGTGCTGGTTGTTGTAGCACTAGCCCCCGGAAAGTTTTTAGTATCTATACTCATTGAGGCACTAGGGGTTACGTTGTTATCAGACCCAACAAAATTCATGTCAGGTATAATTTTTCTAACCAATGTAAACCTATCGCCTTCATCTAACGACACACTGGCTGATGTAATAGACGCATTTAATACTGAACCATCGGCATCATTACCAAACTCATGATTGTATATAAACCCGTCATCACTAGCAGCTTGTGGATATTCTCGTGTCGTAGAGTCTGACCATGCTGTTCTATCAAAGTTATCATCACACTCGCCGTGGAACCAAATGTTATCTAAATAGTTGTACACAACATACCTGTCTATAGTCTCACTAGCAGAACCATTAGCATCGCCAGAACAATAAAACCACCATATCTCATGAAACTCAGCGTTTAATCCTGCAAAGAACTGGTCAGTCTGTGCTTCGTTAAAGTTTTTAAATACATGATCGTCTAAGGTACATGGCAGCGTTTGTACCCGTCCGTTGTACATATAGAACTTATTAGTACCCATCCAGTACACAACACTGTCTACATTAACAGCCGCATTGGGTGAAATCAGACTAACGTAATTAGATATCTCGTCTAACCTAAATACTTCAAACCCACCAATAAATTTCAATGAGTTAACAGAAGATTCAGTAAATATAAGAGTTTCGTTGCTAGTAGGCACTCCAGTTATAATTGCGGAACCGTTTTGTACGTTTAGTGAACCTGCTGTAGTTAAATCGCTAGGAGTCCAATTTTGAATTACTGTAGCGTCAGACCAGCGAACAGCCAACGGATCTTGCGCTGACCCGCCGTAAGGCACACACCCTAACGCTAGTAGGGTTCCGCTGGTGTTGTCTTGAGATATAAGTACCTGCGTAACCTTAGTTGGCACGTCTGACGCGCTACCTAATGTGCTCAAAAGTACCGCACGAGTGTTTAGTGCTGAGTTGTTAGCCCAATAGTATATCTGTCCTGAGTCGTCGGCATCTACAGTATATCGAGCGTTATACACCAGATCGTCAAAATACTTTGTAAAATGCACTAATCTAAGCGGTAAATACACGCCATCAGCTATAGCAGAAGCTACGCCCCAACCAAGCTCATTCCAACCATCCGTACCCCAACCAAGACCTTGTGTACTTATATCGAAACCAACTGGCATTTGGTA
>Ga0115549_1001691_pt1 | contig 13099 bp, 10 predicted proteins | sample COGITO_mtgs_1004_2_FD_87176 | JGI IMG/M metagenome (GOLD analysis project Ga0115549, IMG submission 87176) | Pelagic marine microbial communities from North Sea - COGITO_mtgs_100430 | ecosystem: Environmental > Aquatic > Marine > Epipelagic | place: Germany:Helgoland, sampling site Kabeltonne...
AACACACGTCTAACATTTTCAAATGTTGATGAAACTCAAAGCACCGATAATACCATAGAAAATGTATTAGCTCCAAAAGATATTAATACCTTGGAACAAATAAGTAATAATAATTATGCGAAAAGAATGTTGGAGGAATCAGAAGAATACGATGACGATGAGAATGAGGATGAGACCCTTCGCATTTCTGATAATGTTTCAAATATTAATTTAGAAGTTGTAACTTTATAATTTCGTATAAATCATATTTATATTATTTATATTAATACTATAAATGCAATCAGTTGTTATATTTAGTATTATTGTCGCAATCAGTTATTTTATAATAAATAAATACAAAGATAAAACAAAATCGGTTAAAACTCTAACAGTTGAGTCAGTAACTGTATTTATATCTGTTATTGTAAGCAACTATCTTTCTGATTTTTTAGGATATGCTTCCATACTTAATAAACCTTCTGTTTCAACCGTTGGAGCATTCACAACTAATCCGGATTTTTAATCAACATAACAAGGAATTTTACTAATATCCATAATTGATTTTTTATGTTGTTTAATATTTTTTTTAGATACAGAATATTGTGAAAAAATAGGCAGGCTTAATTGATTTTTTGGTATGCTACCGTGAATTGATCTAGCAATCATTTTGTATAATTTAAAATCTGGATATCGTTCGTCTCCATTTTGTTTATACAGTATATTTCTACCTTTATCATCTGTCATCCATGATTCAATCAGTGTAAATACCTCTTTTAAATCATCATCTTCTTCTATAACATCATATAAAGAAGTTGCTAGCCTGCATAAATCAAAACTAAAATTAGGAGGCACTATATTTTTTTTAGTGTTCAAATAAGGTTCACAGTTATATTGCGTTGATGCATCTCCATCTTTACTAAAACTATCACTAAACATAACAACACCCTTTATTTTATAAATCGCTCTACCAAAATCAATTACCTTCCATATTTTACCATATGTAGGCACCTTATAATAAATTTCTTCGTATTTATAATATAAAAATGGTTTGTCTGTATCCACATACATCACATTGCTACTATGAAGATCATTGTGAATAAAATAAAATTTCTCTTGTAAAACAACTAACATCATCACGATTTGCATTAATATTGCTTCCCATTCTTTCACCTCAACACCATCATTATTATCCGTAATATATTGATCCAATGTTTCCTTACATGCTTCTAAAAATACAATATTTACCGGAAATTCTTTTATTTCAGCGTAAATAGGCTTTTCTTCATCTTCGTCGTCGTCTTCTTCATCGTCGTCTTCGTCTTCGTCTGCATCTTCGTCTTCGTCGTCTTCGTCTTCTTCGTCTTCGTCGTCTTCGTCGTCTCCTTCATCGTCTCCTTCATCGTCTCCTTCGTCTTCATCTTCTTCTGCTTCGTCTTCGTCGTCTTCATCGGTTGTAATTGAACTTCGTGATGAACATGTTGAAGACGTTTTGTTTGAATGTTCAGACACCGACCCAGACTCCGATGCTCTTTTTTTAATATAAACTAAATCGTCGGATTTTGGTTCGGTGTGATTTTGTGTGCTGTCGGGTAATGTTTTATCTATTGTAATAATATTATCAATTTCTACACGGTCATCACTTATAATTAACATTTTTTTATGCTTCCGTGTCTCAACAGGTTCAAAATTTTCATAAATATCATCAGAAATATTAAACGATTTACGATGTTCAAGAAAATAGTCTGATTCAAATAGGTATTCTAGATCATCTTGAATATCTATACGAAACTGTTTTTGGATAGCTAAAACAGATCCAAAACAATCTATACCATGCACAAACCCATGATGATGTAATAATTTTGAACTTAAATAATAAAAGAATGCGTCAACATACGCAGAATTATTTTTATCTGAAAAAATGTGCGTCTTTTCATTGCATTTAGGAAGCGATATATTATGTGTTAGGCGTTTACCGATTAAGGTTTTTAATGGGTCAAACAATGGACAAAATTTAGCAAACATGTGTACATGGTCGTTATTATGAATACTTGTGCCTATAAAATTGTTGTACGAATCTACACTTTCAATAGAATCTATAATAGTATTATAGTTTAATGTCATATCGGTATCGGTATTATTATCGGTATCGGTATTAAATAATTCTTTGTATATAGGTGTATATGATTGATAATTTTTAATACGAGAATTAAGATTAGCATCAAATAACATACAATGTTTTTTACATTCTATTGTAAAAGGTTGCATCATTAAATATTAAATCTAAATAGTTTTTAATATTTAAATTATTTAGATTAGTTTATACATTTAATTAATTGTCTAACATTTATTATAATAATGACATTAGAGCTTAAAAAATTTGATATGAAAAGGATTAGATTTGACCCTAAACGACAAGAAGGGCCTGTTGTTGTATTAATTGGTAGACGTGATACAGGTAAATCTTTTTTAGTAAGAGATTTACTTCACGGACACCAAAGCATACCAATCGGGACCGTTATTTCAGGAACAGAAGCAGGTAATGGTTTTTATTCTGAACACATTCCAAAACTCTTTATACACGATGAATATAACACACTTCTTATAGAAAACGTTTTAAAACGTCAGAGAGCTGTATTAAAACAAATTAAGAAAGAAAAGACTGTCTATAACCGAGAATCTAAAATAGATCCACGCACATTTTGCATTCTAGATGATTGTTTATATGATGCTTCGTGGAGCAAAGATAAAATGATGAGGCTATTATTTATGAATGGGCGACATTGGAAAGTGATGCTTATTATTACAATGCAATATCCTCTTGGTATTCCGCCTAATTTACGAACAAATATAGATTATGTCTTTATATTGCGCGAACCTTATATAAATAATCGTAAAAGGATATGGGAAAATTATGCTGGCATGTTTCCTAATTTTGAATCATTTGGGCAAGTAATGGATCAGTGTACTGAAAATTATGAATGTTTGGTAATAGATAATAATTCTAAATCGAATAAATTGATTGACCAAATATTTTGGTATAAAGCAGAAAAACGCACAGATTTTAAATTGGGGTCGAAGGAATTTTGGGAATTATCGAAAGACATTGTATCGGATGATGAAGATGGTGACCAATATAATCCCGATGCTGGACGACGTAAAAATGTTCAAAAAATCAATGTTCGTAAATCTAAATGGTAAAATGCAACTAGAAAGAGAATATCGTAATCTTTATTCGATAAATTGAAATATTATCTTATAATAGTTAATAATTTTTACATATTCCGTATGATTTTCTATGCCATTGTGTAATACCATGCTTATTTATTCCATCAATATGTTTTTTTGTCCCATATCCTTTATTTGTATCAATGCTATAATTGTCTTTTAATAATGGATTACGTTCACATATGTCTAAAATATAAGCGTCTCTATCAGTTTTTGCTAGAATAGACGCAGCAGCAATAGCAGTAAATTTGTTGTCCCCACCTTCAAAGCATGTATGATTTATCTGTGTCATCATAGTTTTATTATGATTGCCATAGACCATATATGGTTTGAAATCATTTCCATCAATCATTAGACTGACATTGCTTGGATTAGTTACTGTTTTCATCACTTTATCAATGGCTGAATGCATTGCTTTAAGAGTGGCTTGTCTAATATTAATTGCATCAATTGTTTTTTCGTCTTCATAACATACAGCCCATGCAATAGAATTTAATTTAATATATTCTGTTAATTTTGTTAATTTTTTAACAGATTTAATTTTTTTACTATCTCTTAACTCTTCATGGTCAAATTCTGTTGAGCATTTTGGGAGAATTACCGCAGCCGCATAAACACGTCCAAACATCGGTCCTCGTCCTGCTTCATCCACACCAATCTCTATATTGGTCTTATCGCTGCTATTGTAAATAGCTAATCCATATTTTGTTTTAATAGAATGATCCATTTTATTATGATCCGTTGCTATTAAAATAAAATCAATTTTATCAAATAACGCCATAAATTGTTTAGATTAGTTAAAAATATATTTTTCCACCTATTTTATTAGTATAGATTCAAAATGATTATAGATTTAAGAAATATATAGTATATACTTATAATAATGAACGGTGAAGTTGTATGGGATTTAATAGACACTTATTTTACGGATAATCAACATGCATTAGTCTCTCATCATTTAGATTCATACAACCAATTTTTTAAATCAGATTTACGAAACATTTTCAAGGAAAAAAATCCGATTCGGATACTTAAACAACAAAATGAGAAAACAAAAGAGTTTAATTTAGACTGTAAATTATATTTAGGTGGAAAGGATGGTTCGAAGATTTATTATGGAAAACCTATGATATATGATGAAAACTATACACATTTAATGTATCCGAATGAAGCACGATTGCGCAATATGACATACGCGTTTACCATTCATTACGATGTTGATGTAGAATTTACAATTATTACAGATGATGAAACAATAAACAGAACGATAACATTAGAGAAAATATTTTTAGGCAGATTTCCAATTATGTTGCAATCTGACAGATGTATTCTTCAAAATTTGGACCCTAAGGTTAGATTTGAAATGGGAGAATGTGAGACAGATGATGGTGGTTATTTTATAATTGATGGGAAGGAAAAAGTAATAATTTGTCAGGAAAAATTCGGCGATAATATGTTGTATGTTAGAGATAATTATAGTGATTTATATAACTATTCGGTTGAAGTAAAATCTGCATCAGATGATGCTTCTAAACCGAAAAGGACAACCGCTGTAAGAATGGTATCGCCCTTACCTACGCAATCAAATGGACAAATTATGGTAGTTGTACCAAATGTTCGTAAAACAATTCCATTATTTATCGTAATGAGGGCATTAGGGATTTTATCTGATAAAGATATTATAGAAACGTGTCTTTTAGACATGGAAAAATACGCAGAATATGTTGATTTTTTTATTCCAAGCATACATGATGCAAGCATTATTTTTACACAAGAGAGTGCCTTAAAATATATTGCAACTTTTACAAAGGGTAAAACTATTCCACATGTGTTAGAAATATTGTCCGATTATTTATTACCACATGTAGGTGTAATGAATTTTAGAGATAAAGCATTTTTCATAGGAAATATGGTAAAAACATTAATTCATACATCACGGAAGGAATTGCAACCAACTGATAGGGATAATTTTAAATTTAAACGAGTAGAAGTGACCGGAACATTATTATATGATTTATTCAAAGAATATTTTACTATTATGCAACATACTATTTATCAAAAAATAGACAAGGAATATTATTATCATGAGGGTCAATATCAAGGTTTATCATTTATTAACCTGATTGAAAATAACCATGTAGAATTTTTTAAAGAGAGAGATGTTGATGTGGGCTTTCGTAAAGCGTTTAAGGGAAATTGGGGTTCTGCTGCCCATACTAAGAAATTAGGCGTCGTTCAAGATTTAAATAGGTTATCATTTAATTCTGCTTTATCTCAAAGACGAAAATTAAATTTAGAATTGGATGACAGCGCTAAGGTTGTCGGACCACGATATTTGCATGGGTCACAATGGGGTATTATTGATCCACTTGACACCCCTGATGGTGGAAATGTAGGATTACATAAACATATGAGTATTGCTGCTAAAATTACAACCCATTATGTTCCTGGACCATTAATTGATATATTGAGAAATGATGGTTATTTAAAGTTTCTTAATGAATGTAATCCTAAATATATGTCATTAAATACAAAGGTATTTGTAAATGGGAGTTGGGTAGGAATCTCGGAAAATCCGATTGAAATGATGGATAAATTTATGTTTATGCGACGTCTTGGAGCCATTCCTATCTATACAAGTTATGCATGGGATAAACAGTCAAATGTGGTAGAAATTTATACAGACGGTGGGCGTTTATGTCGTCCTATTTTTTATGTAAATGATGATAAGACTCTCTCTCTCGGCGGTGCCATAGACAAAGAGAAATTCACATGGGAACAGATCACTACCGGTTTTAATCCTAAGAAAGATACAAAATTCGATTCTAGTAAAAATAAGGTTTATTCGTTAGAAGAGTTATACGATGAATCAACATTGTCAAAGAGTGAGCTGGCAGTAGTTGAATATATGGATTCGTCAGAGGCGAATGTTTCATATATTTCGTCGACTATTAAAGAAACATTTGAAAATACAGAGTATACGCATTGTGATATACATCCGTCTCTTATGTTGGGAGTGATGGGTAATCAGATTATTTTCCCCGAAAACAACCAATTGCCTAGAAATTTATTTTCATGTGGTCAAAGTAAACAAGGTGCTTCTCTCTACCATACCAATTATCAAACACGAATTGATAAAATGGGTATTGTATTAAATTATGGGCAATTGCCATTATTGAAAAGTAGATATCTTAAATATATAAATAATGAAAAGCATCCATACGGTGAGAATGTTATTGTTGCTATAATGTGTTATGATGGGTATAATGTTGAAGATTCTATTTTGTTTAATGAAGGGTCTGTTAAACGTGGAATGTTTCGAACCACTTATTATAATAGTTATGAATCAAGGGAAGAGGGTGCAAGTGTAGGCGGGGGTTCAGTTGATTCCATTTTTACTGATATACAAAATGAAAACGTTGTAGGAACAAAAGCAGGATTTGATTACAGTCACTTAAATAAATATGGATTAGTTCAAGAGAACACCGAATTGAATGATAAAATGGCTATTATTGGTAAATCGACAATTGATCCAGAAGACCCCAGTATCAGAATAGATGATTCTGTTTATCCAAAGAAGGGACAATTAGGTTATGTGGATAAAGCATTTATGACGGAAGGCGAAGAAGGTAAACGGATAGCTAAATTACGTATTCGCGAAGAACGAATACCTGCAATAGGTGATAAATTTTGTTCTAGGTGTGGTCAAAAAGGGACAATTGGTAGAATAATCCCTGAGGAAGATATGCCATTCACGTCAAATGGTATGCGACCAGACATAATTGTTAATCCTCACGCATTTCCTAGTAGAATGACAATTGGTCAATTAGTTGAAGTATTAATTGGTAAGGCCGCATTACATCATGGTTCGTTTGGCGACTGTACAGCTTTCATTAATGAAGGACCAAAGGACAAACTGTTTGGTGAATTATTAACTGAAAATAATTATAATAATACGGGGACTGAAATATTGTATAATGGTATGACAGGCGAACAATTAGAATCGCAAATTTATGTAGGGCCTACCTATTATATGCGATTAAAACATATGGTTAAAGATAAAATTAATTATCGGGCGAAAGGACCTCGCACATTATTGACGAGACAAACAGTTCAGGGTCGTTCGAATGATGGAGGTTTACGTATTGGAGAGATGGAGAGAGACGGGGTCATTGGACATGGTGCCTCAAAATTCTTAGAAGACTCTATGATGAAACGTGGTGACGAACATTATATGGCTGTATGCAACCAAACCGGATCAATAGCTATTTATAATGAAACTAAAAATTTATTTTTGAGTCCTATTGTGGACGGACCGATAAAATTTAATGGTGATTTACATGATGATATGAATATTATCGGTATTTCTCGTTATGGCAGGAATTTCAGTGTTGTTAGAATACCATACACCTTTAAACTATTAATGCAAGAATTATTAACAATGAACGTAATGATTCGTATTATCACAGAGGATAATATTGACCAATTAACAAGTATGTTTTATTCTAATAATATATCTATTCTATTAAATAACGATAAGATAACTCCGAAGGAAATTCAAGCTGAAAATGAGAAAAGACGAGTTCAAGGTTTAAATGACGAAGTTACCGTGCCAAGTAATGACGAAGTTACCGTGCCAAGTAATGACGAAGTAGGAAAACTAAGTATTTATGATAGTAGTAAACCATTATATATTAATGATATTAATTATAATGTAGGCGACGAAGTAAATTATTTAAAAGACACAAACCTTTCACCTTCGAGGAAATGGGAAATTATAAACATTAATCCTGAGACAGGAGATTTTACTTTAACTACTACTCATTTAGAACAGTTACCTGATTTTGCAGTTTATAGTAATAATTTAAAAATTGCAACAATTATAGCATCTCAAATGGATATAGCATCTCAAATGGATATATCAACACCAATGGATATGTCAATACCAACGGATATGTCTACTATAATGCAAACAGAACCTATACCTATACCAGAATTATCACCACAAATAAATACATCTACTATAATGCAAACAGAACCTATATCACTATTGAATAATGACCCAGAGGAGGGAGAAGGTATCGAGGAGGGAGAAGGTATAGATGAAGGAGAAGGTATCGAGGAAAAAGGTATGGAGGAAAACAAGAAGATAATTTTTACATAAAGAATAAAGAAAAATTGATTTAAATTTATATTTTTAATATAGTATAAATTTAATATGGTTGCTACCGATTACACATTTGTTTCACAATTGTACAATTCACGAAAAACTATTATTGCTCAATTAAAAACGCAAGGTTATGATGTTTCGTCTTATGAAAATTTTAGCATTCATGAAGTGAATATTATGATAGAATCAAAACAATTAGATATGTTATTAACTCATGTTGAAAATGGAAGAAAAACATATGTGTGCTATTATGTAGAAAAGGCAGTTCGTCCTCAAAATTTACATGACATGATAGATGATTTATATCATATGGATGATAAAATGTTGTCCGAAACGGATAATCTTATGTTGGTTGTTAAAGATGAACCAAATGATACATTAAACAATTTAATTCTAAACGTTTATGCTACAAATAACATTTATATTAATATAAGGTATCTCGATCAGTTACAATTTAACGTTTTGGAACATTCTATGGTTCCAAAACATACAATTTTAACACCAAAAGAAGACGAAATGTTCCGGAAAAAGTATAATATTAAAAATAATTCAGATATACCTGAAATTGGTAGATTTGACCCTCCCGCCCAAGCAATTTGTCTTAAACCGGGAGAGATTTGTCATATAATTAGACCAAGTAAAACGGCGGTAGTTGAATCATACTATCGGTTTTGTGTAAACAAATGTATTAAAAAAAAATAAATATATCTCTATTTATAGATAAGAATGTTGTATGATGATATGTCGGTTTATTTTGACGATTATAAAAATAATTATGTTGCATCAAGGGAACGTCCAACGGCTGAAAATAAAGTTCTTTTAGAAAAGTCTAAAACATACATTAATTCGGTATTAACAGAATTAACGATTGAAGATAATAGATTGAAAAAGCAAAATAAAAAAAAAGGAAAGGAGATAGCAATTATAGATTCTGAAATTAAGAAAACAAAAAAGAAGTATAATGTTTTAGAAAAGGAAGCTGATGCTATAAAAAATAGTGATTTAGGAGCGGTTGAACAAAATATTAATTTTAAAGAAAATTATAGAAGAATAAAACTAAATGTATACATAAAAATGGCTATGATAGTGTTAATTTTAATATTTTTATATATAAATGGCGACATCATTCAATCAATTAGAGATAGATTTTCAAAGAAACCTTAATGATTATAAAACTACATACAAGGAATATTTACTCCTATTAAATAACCAGAATGACGCTTATTGGAAAACACAAGAGAATGTAACAGTTGAAAATAACTTGCATGGGGCTATTCCTTTTTTAACAGATACTGATATTAGTAAAGAAAAATGTTTGCACGCTTGTTCAAGCGATAAGAATTGTAATTACGTATTATTTTCTGATAGCGGTAATGGAGAATGTGCTGCAAACCAGTGTTTAAAATGGACTTCTGCCGCCGGTTCTATCATTAAAAATACTTCATCGGGTAATATGATTGAAAATAAGGCGTGTGTTGCCGGAAAAGGTCCAAGTCATACAAACTATGTATATTCAGGCTGGGAAAAGCCACAATGGAAAGACTCTGCAAATATTTCTTTTATGGGAGCTCCTATTGACCTAACTAAATGGAATTATTTAGGAACAACCAATAATATGATAGCGTGTAAAGATATGTCGACGGCCTCAAACGATGGACCTTTCTCATCAGTTGTATTTTTATCAAAGGATCAGCAATGTTATGGTGGGGCACCCGATGCTCCACATAGTATGAATCATATGGATGGAGCAGTAAGTTCCGTATCACCTATCGGTTTAACAAATAAAACTATGATGACGTATGTTAAAAAACTTAAAACTATGAATGCTGATTTAAAACAAAATTTGACAACAATGACTAATATAGTTAATAATGAAACGGCATCAGATATAAATGACCCGGTTATTATTAAAAAAACAAAGGAAAATATTAAACTTGATTACATGAAATTAAACAACGATGATGCGAAGTTAGACAAATTAACTACTGAATTAGAAACATTAGATGTTAAGCTTTGGATGCTAAATAAATTAACCTCACGTGATAAAAAAAAATATGTAGCAATGGCTATTTTTTTATTATTATTATCTTTATTATTTTTTTTATTATAAAATATTCTTAACATAATATCTTCTTTACATAATATAATAACTATGGTATATGCTAATTATTATGTTGGTTCGATAAAAAATGAACAGAAATATAACGGTTGTTTTAAACAGATTGGTCCGACCGTAGCAACAAGTGCGACATTAAGTGGAAAATCTAATCCCACCAGCATGACTAATATTACACCTGTGTCTATTGAATCACAACCTGGATTATGGATTTATGCTGCGCAACAAGGTGAGTGGATAAAAATGGTTGGAATGATGTATTCCAATCATAATAGTACAACTCGCGTGGATGGTAGAGCATATAATATTGGTATTGATAAGCCTGTGTTAAACTCTGTAAGTGTATTAGAATACTGGACGAAGGCAACCTTAACTGGTATTGATAATCAAGATTTTACATTAACTATCTCAAATAACTCTCCTTTAAAAAGTATAAACAGTTGTATGGCGATGGCAGCTGATAATAACCATGATATGTTTAGTATTACTAATATGCAAAATGGTATTGGGCAATGTAATCCAAATGAAAACATGCAGGATTTATTAAATCATAGTCCTACGCCCGGAGCAACAGATATAGAAGATAAAATGGGATATATGGGTGAGAGTGTAACTGAAACACAGTGTTTATCAGAAACAAATACAAAGGCATCTTATACTATATTATCCGATACTACTAACTCATTGGGAAAAACATATTTAGGTAAAAAGGATACCAACGGCGATCAATATCAATTTCATGAATACCCTGAATCTATGTTAAATGTCGGCAATAAGTTTGTAAAACATTCAGCGTATGACTCTATCGGTAATACGCTATCTGATGGTCTTATTACTGATGCAACTAGTATTCAATGCGAACAATATTGTATTAATAGAGGTCAAGAATGTAAAGGGTTTGTATATAATAACTCTACAAGTAGTTGTGATTTAAAAGGAAATATATACCCAAATACAGCCAAACAGCCTTCTACAATAACAGATGTATATACAAGACAGTCAGGATTGTTAAATCAAAATGCTTGTTCGAGTGGGGTGCAAGCAGTGTCTACCGATTTCTTATTAAAAAACGGCATTATATCTACTGATAAAATGTCGGTTAATACACAATGCGAAACAGAAGCTGGTGTTAAACTTGAAAAGGATAATATTATAGCATCATATACATTAATGAGCGATGAAATTGATCATTTAAAAACAGAAAATAATGATATCATAACCCAGCATAATAAAATACAAACGGATGTTAGAGAGAAAACTGAACAGTATAATAATACGGATAAAAATATAAAATCTAAAACTGAAAATGTAAATAATACGATGTCTAAATTGTTGTCTGATTCATCCGAATTATACAAAAGAAAGAAAACAATTCTTATGGTTATGCTATTTATAGCCTTATTTATAGTTTTAACATTAGTATTAAAATAAAATAAAAAATATACAAGCAATATAACTATGTTTAATGAATTAATTACCTCAGTGCAAAATTTTAAAAGTAAAAAAGAACAGGAATTGTATAAGTCAGTTGATAGTAACATGTCTGATGAAAGGAAAGCAACATTAGATCAGATGAACAAATTTACACAATTACGAACCTATTTAATAAATGAATTTAAAACGCTTTATAATGAATTAAAAACGCATTATACACGCGATAAACAAATATTGACAGTTGTTATTTTATGCATAGTTTTAATATTAGCACTAAAATAAAATATATACAAGTTATATACTATGTTATCTGGGTTAATTACATCAATACAACAATTTCAAAGTAAAGAAAAGGAATTGCAAAGTTCTTTTGCCACTCAGACACCCGAAGAAAGATTATCAGCCTTATCTCAAATGAACGAATTGACACAATTACGCGTAAATTTATTTAATGAACTAAAAACACATTATACACTTGATAAACAAGATAACACAGCGGATTTACATGATCAAACCTCAACATTATTCATTGTTGAGAATGAATTAAATAAATCACAAAATCAGTTACGTAAACTGAATGAACAACAAATATATAAAATACGAAAGGTTGAAAATTCTAGATACCTATCAGAAAAATACGGTGCTTATACTAATCTGTTAAAAACGGTTATTATATGGTTGTTACCCATAGGATTTTTACTTTTAGTGAAAAAATATAACCCTGTTCCTGAGCGAATGGTTTCAAAAGACAATTCGGGGACTGTATTTATAGTATTAATTTTAGGATTAGTCTTTGTAGCTAGTTATAAGATATTAACTATTCTCTATGATTTAAGTTTAAGAAATAATATGAATTTTAACGAATATGATTTTGGCGATATTGATGATAGCGGTGTCCAACAATATGATAAACGAACGTCTAGTTCAGATAGTTCAGATAGTTCATATACTGAAAAACGATTTGAACAATTAGCACACGAACTTAATCTAGGATGCATAGATTCTAGTTGTTGTGCTGACGGAACAATTTATAATTCATTAAAAGAACAATGTATTCCTGTTACGGACAAGCATAAAGAAAATACTACAAATGCGGCATTAACCAAAGGTGTGTCAAACACATCACCCACTGATGTGGTTAAAAGTGTTGAAGGCAAATCGAGGGATAATGTGCC